>OCOJ01040146.1_pt2 | contig 24316 bp, 21 predicted proteins | sample 1539251 | NCBI WGS metagenome assembly OCOJ01 (sample SAMN01911457, study PRJEB22624) | soil metagenome | biome: Soil | place: Malaysia | collected 2012-04-30 | depth RA_metagenome m | reverse complement strand
ATACGGTCAATAGTACGGAAGGACCCCCACCTGAAAAGATGTGGAAAAGCAAGGAAGACTGCGAGAAACCGGGCGCACTTCGAGCAAGTTGCGCGCGATCTTTTGTGCGAGAGATGGTTGCTGACGCGAGGGTTGCACCGCATAATGTTCTGTGAAGCGCGCGGCGAACCCGGAGGGAAGGCCATGCCAGCAAAGAAATTGAGCGATGCCGAAGTACAAAAGTTATTGAGCAGAGCAAAGGGCTGGAGCGTTGTCGAGGGAAAGCTGCACCGTGAGTTTGTGTGCAAGGATTTTGTGACCGCGTTCGGGAATATGACGCGGGTCGCGCTAGTTGCGGAAGGGATGAACCATCATCCGGAATGGTTCAACGTCTGGAATAAAGTGGTCATCGACTTGAATACGCACAGCGTCAAAGGAATCAGCGATTACGATTTTGTTTTGGCGGAAAAAATCAATGAAATATTTAGTTCCTGAGACCTCTCCCTGCAATGGACTTGAAGGTTCTCATAATCACCCTTGGCGGTTCGGAATCCTCAAATTTGTTGAGTACTTGACACCTGCCGTGGCTGCGCGAAAATAACTCCACCCCTTCCTAGGTGTTTTCCGTCCAGAGAACTGTCCTCTCCAGTCTCCAAAGACGTCGTGGCGCGCTAAGGGCGGCCTGAGCGCCATAAGTGGGCGTTTCTGCCCTCAGCCGCCGTTCTGAACCTACAGGTATTGCATTTGCAGGCGCGAGGTTTTGGACATGACAGGAAAGAAGTTTCGCGTATTGCTGGCAGAAGCTGAACCGGAAGAAACGGCGCAGGCATTGCGCGCGCTGTTTCCGGAGCCGGACGGCGCATTGGAATTGAGCACTGTGACTTCGATTGCGACGCTGCTGCCGACTATCGAGCTGGCAGCACCGGAGGCAATTCTCATGGATCTGGCGCTGGGGCGTCCGGATCCAATCGGAGCAGTGCGGCGAGTCCACCGTGCCGCGCCGGGCGTGCCGCTAATCGCGATTGTGGATGCCACGGAAAAAGAGTTTGCCGCGCGCAGCATTTCGGACGGCGCCGTCGACTACCTGGTGAAGGGCTTTATGGACACGCGGACTCTCGAACGGGTGCTGCGGACGGCGTTGGAGCGCAACACGTTGGAAGGACTTGCGGACCTCCTTCGCGATCCCGTCACCGGGCTGTACAACCGTGACGGGCTTACGACTCTGGGAATTCGCGCCATGGAGAAGGCCATGCGGACGGGCGGAACTCTCGTTTTGCTTTGCGCCATGATTGAGAACCTGTCGGCCTTACATGAGGAGTTCGGGCCCGGGGCGCGGGAACAAGCCGTGCGGGAAGCCGCGGGGCTACTTACCAATTGTTTCCGGCGCAGCGATTTCATCGCCCGGCTGGGCGAAGCGCAGTTCGGGGCCCTGGCCATCGACGCGGCAGAGCCGAGTGCCCCGGTCCTTCGCCAGCGCGTCGAGTCGCGGCTGGCCATTTTCAACCAGGCGCGCGATCCGTGGGGCGCGCTTGAATTGCGGCTCAGCGCAGGGTATTGGGGCGCCCACGACAGCCGGACTTTCGAAGAGTTTCTCAACACCGTAGAAACTGGTTTGCGAAATGCTCCGGTAGTTCGAGCACCGCAGACAGGGCGCGCGACGCAGTCGTTAGAAGCTGACTGAAATGATTAGTTCGCCCGTTTTACCGTTCCGATTTGGCCACCGCGAAGGCTATCAGCCTTCTTCACTCTATCTCCGCCACGGATGCAGACTCTCTTCGGGGACACTGTCTGCGGCTTCACATGAGATTCCTTCCAAGGCCCTAGGGGGACCCACATGGAAACCGATGCGCTCGAGGAAGTTTACAAAGGAAAAGTGGAGGCGCCGCTTCGGCTGCTCATTCTGGAGCATTCCGAACACGACATCGAGCTCATCCTGTCTGAACTAAGAACCTTCGGCCTCGCGGTGGATCCCGTTTGTGTTGATTCTCCAGAGCAGTTTCGCGAGGCTCTCCACAGCGTTTATTTTGACGCCGTATTAGCCGCCTATTCCCTCCCCAATTGGAACGGCCTCGAGGCCCTGAGAGAGGTTCAGGCTGCGGACAAGGGCATTCCTTTTTTGCTGGTCACTGGAGCCATCGGCGAAGAAGCGGCCGTGGAAACCATCAAGCAGGGCGTTAGCGACTACGTCTTGAAGGACCGGCTCTCACGCTTGCCCGTGGCTTTAGAGCGGGCCTTGCGGGAGAAAAAGCTTCGCGATGAAGCCCAGCGCACTCACGAAGCTCTTGCAAAGAGCGAGGCCACTGCCCGGGAGCAATTCGCCGAGCTTGAGCACATCTACCGCACCGCTCCCATCGGGCTGGCGCTTTATGGTCCCGACCTGCGTTATCTTCGCGTGAATGACGAACTCGCGCGCATCAACGGAGTGCCAGCCGGCAAACATCCTGGCTTGATGCCTCGCGACATCAACCCCGAACTCGGTAAGACCGTGGAATCTTACATCCGGCGCGCTTTTGCCAAAGGGGAATCCATTCAAAACGTGGAAATTCATGGTGTCACGCAGGCGCAGCCGGGAGTAGAACGGGATTGGCTGGTGAGTTTCCACCCCCTTCGAGGGCAAGATGGCGTGATTTTCGCGGTGAGCGGGGTGGTCATGGAAATTACGGAGGGGAGACGCACCGGTGAAGCGTTGCGCCTCTCTGAGGCGCGGCACCGGGATCTCATAGAACACTCCGTGTACGGCATATTCCGAATGTCGACGGAGGGCGAGTTTTTGGATGCCAACCCCGCCCTGGTCAGCATCCTTGGTTGCTCTTCTCGCGAAGACCTACGCGCTCTAAATCTGGTGCGCGATGTTTTCCGCTATCCCGAGCAATTCGCGCAGTTCATCGCGGCTTGCCGGCAACAAGGCCAGATTCATGGCGCGGAGAGCGAGTGGCGGCGGCGGGATGGGGGCATGGTTTCGGTGCGTCTCCATCTTCGTTGGCTGTCTGCCTTCGATCAGCCCGCCTCTGTGGAGGTTGTAGCTGAAGATGTGACGGAAGTCCGCGCCATGGAGCGTCAGTTGCGCCAGGCCCAAAAATTCGAAGCCATTGGCCAGCTCGCCGGAGGCGTGGCGCATGATTTCAATAATGTGGTTGGGGCCATTCTGGGATGGGCCGAACTGGGCCTGGAGCAAAGCCGCAGCATGCCCCAGATCGCGGAACGTTTTGCCCGAATTCGCGAGCAGGCGGATCGCGCCGCAGCCTTGACCCGGGAACTCCTGGCCTTTGCGCGCCGCCAGGTGCTTCAGCCTCGCACCGTGGATCTCAATACCATTACCAGCACCCTGGTCAGCTTCCTCGACAAAGTCATCGGCAAGGACATCGAGCTCAAGGTTCTTACCGTTCAGCTCGACCCTATCAAAGCAGATGCCACGCAAATCGAGCAGGTGCTTATGAATCTCTGTCTCAACGCACGGGACGCCATGCCCAAGGGAGGCCGGCTGCTTGTCGAGACGGAGATGGTGGAACTCGACGATTCTTACTGCCGCTTCTATCCTTATGTGACCCCGGGCCGCTATGCAGTTCTGTCCGTCTCTGATACGGGTGTGGGCATGGACGTGGAAACGCGCGAGCGCATTTTCGAACCCTTTTTCACCACCAAGGCCCATGGAAAGGGCAGCGGTATGGGCCTCGCTACAGTGTACGGCATTGTTAAGCAACATGGAGGCTTCATTCACGTTTACAGCGAGTTGGGGCAAGGCAGCCTGTTTCGCGTTTACCTTCCTGTTTGCGCTGCGGCCGCGTCCGAAGGCGCACCCCCACAGGCTCCCGCTCCCTCGCTGGCGGAGATGCGCGGTACGGAAACAATTCTGCTCGCGGAGGATCATGAATCGATCCGCGAAATGGCACGGCAAGCACTCCTAAGTTTGGGCTACCGCGTTCTGTCGGCCGCCGACGGCGAGGAGGCCCTTCGGCTCTGCGAAACCGAACGGCCGGCCCTGGCCGTTCTGGACGTGGTCATGCCCAAACTGGGAGGTCTGGCTGCCTCGGAACGAATTGCCGCACGGTTTGACAACCTGCCAATCCTCTTCACCAGCGGCTATTCACAGGATTCTGAAGGCCTAGCGGCGGCTAGGCCTTCTGCCCGCTACCTCCAGAAGCCTTACAGCCCCACCAGCCTGGGCCGTATCGTGCGCGAAATCTTGAATCAGGCCCAGACTCAGCCAATATCTTCGTAGGTTTTCCTTAAACTGCGGCCAGCAAGGGGCCCGGCTTTTTACTTTTGCTGTTGACACTGGCCTACGCCGGTGCTACAAAACGCTCAAGACAAGCCCTTGGGTGGTGAGTCTCTTACCGATTCTGGGACAAAACAGTCGGCGAGTGAGGCCGCAGACCTGCCTGGCAGGGCAGGCCTGCTGGACCGCCTAGGGTTATGTCCTGTAACACCCCACCCCACCCCGGGAGGTGAAAGCCCCACGGTTTTCACCTCCTTTTTATTTTTGCCGTTTCGGGAGTCCTTTGGTTTGCCTGCCGGGTGCTCTCAGTCCCTGGCCTAATGGCTTGCTCGCTTTTTAGTCTCGTTTAAGATATCTGCCATCACTTTGTCCAGCTCTTCCAAATCTCTCAGCCATCTTCTTCTCTCCCTGAACCACGTCACGGTGCGGCGCGGGGAATCAGGCGAGCGGTCGGCGCTGAACGACATCTCCCTCCAAATCGGCATCGGCGAGCACGTTTGTATTCTCGGTCCCAACGGCTCCGGCAAATCCACCCTCATCAAGACCATCACCCGAGAGTGCTACCCGCTTGCCTGCGAAGGCTCATCCATGTCGATTTTAGGCCAGGAGCGATGGAACGTTTTTGAGCTTCGCTCCCTGCTCGGCATTGTCTCTCCCGATCTCCTGGCCTCGTGCACTACTGACGCCACGGGCCGCGACGTTGTTCTTTCAGGGTTTTTCAGCAGCACGCGAATCTTTCCGCACCACCATCCCAACCCCGAACATCTCGCACTTGCTGAAGCCGCCCTTACGCGCCTCGGAATCGTTCATCTGGCCGACCGTCCTGTTGCCCACATGTCCTCGGGTGAGGCCAAGCGCACGCTGATCGCGCGCGCCCTGGTCCACAAACCGCACACCCTTCTTTTCAACGAGCCCAGCAATGCTCTGGACATTGCCGCGCAATTGCAGCTTCGCGAGACAATGCGCGAGCTGGCGAATTCCGGACTAAGCATCCTTCTCGTCACCCACCATGTTTCGGAAATCATCCCGGAAATCGACCGCGTGGTTCTCCTTCACGAGGGCAGAATTCTTGCCGACGGACCCAAATCCTGCATTCTTACCGCAGAGCGCCTGTCTTCGCTCTTTGGTGTTCCGGTCCGCCTGGGACAGCACGACGGCTTCTTCCACCTGTACTGAAAGCGAATTGGAATGCTTCCCGCAACAGACGCGCTGGGCGTAAAATCACACAACGGGAGCTTGCCGTGACCGCTTCGTCTTGACCACACACGCCCTTCCCTGCTATCAACGAAAGGCCAGCGCTGGAGGATTCCATGAAACTATCCCGCCGTCACCTGCTCAAGAACATTTCCACCGGAGTCGCCGCTTCCGCGGTGCTTCCGGCGCTTCCCAAACTTTCTTTCGCCGCGTCACCTTTCTTTCCGCGAGCAAGCGCTCCCGGCGGCCCGATTATCTTGAGCCGTAATGAAAACGCCTACGGCCCTTCGGACACGGTGATGGCGGCGATGCGCGAATCCCTGAGCGTCGCCAATCGCTACGCGTTTGCCAATGCGAAAGCGCTTGCTGAAAAGCTCGCTTATCTGCACGGCGTAAAGGCCGAACAAGTCGTGCTGGGATGCGGTTCGGGCGAAATCCTGAGCATTGCTGCCGCTGCTTTTCTGGGCCCAGGCAAAAACCTCATCCAGGCGTCACCGACGTTCGAGGCCATCGGCCGCTGCGCGCAAACTGTGGGAGCGCAAATCATCGGGGTTCCGCTCACGAAGAACTATGCGCATGACCTGGCAGCTATGCTCGCCAAGACCGACGCGAGGACCGGCCTGATCTACATTTGCAATCCCAACAATCCCACCGCCACGCTGACGCCTCGCCGCGATCTCGAGGCCTTTGTTCGCAAGCTGCCGGCTACCACCACTGTACTCATTGACGAGGCGTATCACCATTTCGTGGAACCCTCGGCCGATTATTCCTCTTTCATCGACACTCCATTCCAGGACGAACGCGTCTTCGCCTGCCGCACTTTTTCCAAAGTTTATGGACTCGCTGGCATCCGCGCCGGTTACGCCGTGGCTGCGCCTCGAGTCGCTCACACACTCGCGACCTGGCGTCTGCCTGAAGGCATCAACGCTGTCGCCGCACAGGCCGCCATCGCTGGACTCGACGATCAAGAGCACGTGCGCATGAGTATCAAGCGCAATGCCGACGATCGCCAGGAGTTCTTCAATCAAGCCCACGCCCGCATGGTCCGCGGCATTGACTCCCACACGAATTTCGCCATGCTCCAGGTGGGCCGGCCCGCCACGGAAGTGATCGAGTTTTTCAAGCAGAACAACATCGAGATCGCCCGCCCATTCCCGCCCATGGATCACCACGTGCGCGTTTCCTTCGGCACACCGCCACAAATGAAGGAATTCTGGCGAGTGTGGGACCTGATGCCCGGCAATAAAATGGCGATGTAGGAGCGCGCAAGCAACCAGCCAACCTTGGGAAATGACCTTACACGCAGGCGAAGCCGGGATTGGGAACTAATCGATTTAATGAGAACGGTTGGTAGCGATACCGGGAGTCTAGGCTCTCGCCCGTAGGATTTCCCCAAGAAAACTGGGTTTTCACTAACCTCTTCGCATGTTCAACCTACGAATTGGCAAAGTGCCCCAGATTTTTGACCACCTCTTTTTTGCACATTTGAAGGGGGAATTCAACCCCCATTTTCGGGGGTCTTTTGGAACAGATTGGGACAAATCCGCGAAAAGGTCGAAGCGCGATATTCACCGAGATTCTTTTCGTCACAGACGGCACGATTCGAGTGTTGCGCGGTCTAGGCTCTTGACAGTTCAGTGAAATCGAGACTATGCTTCGGCCCGATTCTAATCGTCCCCAACAATTCGCCGTATGTGAGGCCCAAATGGTACCCAGCCGCGGGGCTCGCCTGTCACATTCAGCGTTCTCCGAAATAACGACTTTCCCCAACCAACCTGCAACAAAACATGGAGATCGCTCAGCGGCCAGCGTTTCTATCAGCTGAGAAATGGAGGCACCTACCATGAACTGTTCTGCGTGCGGAAATGCCCTGTCGGATGGCTCTCTATTCTGCGAATTTTGTGGTGCGCAACTTCGGTCGAGTGTTTCGACCGCCGCGCCGGCTGTGGTCGGAACGGCGGTTTCGCCGCCTTCAAGCCAAGCATCCGCTGCAGCGATTGCAGAGCTCAGTGGGATGTTGATCAAGAGTCTATCATTGGGGGAGAAACTCGCAGCCTTGGGCTCATTGGCAGCGGTACTGGGATTCTTTCTGCCATGGGCGTCCGGACCAAACCTCGGGTCCCTCGGCAATCTATCCACCTTAGTTGGTCAGACAGGCGTGGCGACGACAACCTATTCCGGTTTCGACGCTGCGAAAATCTGGGGAGGAATTTACCTCATTCTTGCTGCCGCTGTTACCTCCGGTGTGTTGTTCTTCGCCGCTGGCAAAGGGGTATTTTCCAAGAAGCTTATGGTGAGTGGGTTTCAGGTAATGATTGGGTCTCTAGTCGGGCCAGCGATTGTATTCACACTTTTGTTCATACCATTCATTCAATCCGTGGCTGGACTGGGCCTTTGGCTGACCGGACTCGGCTTTTGCTCGATTGCGGCAGGGGGGCTCGTAACAATAGGGCAGCTGGGGAGGATGGTCAGGTAAACCTCAGCGATGCCAAGGTTCGGTTGACACGGAGGGAAGTATGCAGTGCCCGAAATGCGGTACAGAGACAACCGAAGGAAAGAGATTTTGCAGGATTTGCGGATCTCCATTGGTCATCCAAGCACAAGTCGGTACTGGTCCGTCAGCGGTTCAATCGGGCGCAAAAACGAGTGCCGAGATTCCCGTATGCCCGCGGTGTGGGTCCAACATCACGCCGGGACGGGCTTTCTGCAAGAACTGTGGCGGTGCTGTGGGCATTCCGCCCAGAGTTGCGCCGCAAATCTTGAAATCCGCTCGTCCGCAGATCTCAGTACGAGAGCACATCAACTGGCGGAAACTTGGTCTAGTGGTCGGAATTCCTGCGCTACTTGCGGCCTTAGTCTTTGCCGCGTGGCGGTCCTGGCCTCGCGTGCTCCTCCCCCCAAAGAAGATTGGAACAGTCCTCGATCGCGCAACGGAAGGGAAAATCGGCATCTTTAACAAGGGCTTGCCCGGACGGGGGTCGGCTCTGCTTCTGACTGAAAACGAAATCTGGGACGTCTCAACCCGAGAGTCGGTTTATCACGGGTCACTGCCTGTCAACTTCCTATCTCCCGACGGCAGACTTGTTTTTGACGGTACTAATGTTTACGACTGGCATAGCGGCAGACGCACGGCTCTCGAAAACCCTCCACCCCAATTGGTTTCTTTCAATGGAACCGTTGTTCAGAACGGGTACGGCTGGGTTGGTTTCTCCAACAGGGGCGACGTGGTCGCCGCTTCAAGGAGCGACGGTTCCGTCTATTTGCTAGACACGGCCACAGGCCGCGTCGTTCACACCCTCCGAGAGGGGGGCGGTTCGATATTGCAATCTAGCCAGGGGATGACCTGCTTTGTCAGCAGCTTCGCGTTTACCAGTGACGATTCGGTTCTGGCGTCCGGAGAACTCAACGGCAACATTTCCCTCTGGAATACAAAAACCGGAGACTTGGTTATCACTTTGTCCGACGGGAACCGACCACCGTGCGAGGGCTCTGCCCCCCAGCCCACCGATCAGATCTTCGGTCTTGCATTCGCCCCGGACGAGCGCCTGCTAGCGTCGCAAGATCAGTTTGGTATTGTTCGCGTTTGGGATATGGCATCCCACAGGGTGGTCCGCACTCTGCCGTTGGGCCCCGGAGGAGGCAGTAGGCAAGTAGCATTCAGCCCCAATGGTGATTTCATGGTTGCCTCCGGGGGGTTTTGGGATAGCCAAAAACCTTACAGCACATGGGCGGTGTTAAGTGCGAAGAGGGGTCATGTCTTGGGCGTATTCAGTTTGCCCGGTCAAGTTGCACTTGGTTTCTCGCGAGACGACGCACTTCTCACTGGTCAATTTTGGGGCGGCCGCGTTAGGGTCGAGAAGTGGGCACTACGGTCAAGTTTCCGAATTCCATTCGTTTCGTCCAGCCAGGCGTCCGTGAATCCAAGTGATCCTCTTCTTTTGCAGGCGTACGAAGGGCAAGTGGTTCAGTATTTCCAAGTCTTCCAATGGAAAGTGGACCGTTACCGGACCGGCGCCGGCAATGGAAGTTTTCCGCACAATTTCAAGGACGCGAATGAAGAGGGCTTTCCGCAAGAGTTCTTTGGGTATCAATTTGTGTACACCCCCGGTCCCGCGGACGACCAGGGACGCATCACCAGCTACGCACTTTCGGCGCGACCACTTCTTTATCGGCAGACGGGGATACGTAGCTTCCGAGTAGACCAGACAGGCCAAGTACATGCGACCGAGGAAGCCCGAGAAGCGACAGCCTCCGATCCCTTGTTCCGCACCTTCCAAGACCTTACACAAGCGAGCGTGACTACCCAGAGTCCAGCGCCAGCCCAGAATTTGCCGCCTAGCCAAACAAGCCCTGCCCCGCAGGTGCACGGGCCGTCGACCGCATCAACGGCAGCGGAAGTGAATCAGTGGCTATCTCGGGCGGAGAACCAATTTGGACAGGGCGACTATCGGGGCGCACTCCAGAGTTGTGATGCTGCGCTGCGCCTCAACTCCAGTGACGCGAGAGCGAAAGAATTGAGGGCCAAAATCGTAAACACGATGAGGATCTTGGGTAAGCAGTAGTTTTTTTGAAGGATAGAACCGTGGCCTATACATGCAAAACACGTCTTGTCAGGACTGCACTAGGAAAGCCCCATATTCGACAATCCGCTTTGGGCGCCGTACTTGCGGGCCTGTTCGGATTTCTCTGTGCACCTGGTCTGCTCTTTGGGCAGGCCGAAAAGAAGCTTACGTTAGATCAGGTGCAAGAGCTAATCCAGGCNTGGTACGCCGGATACCGCGATTGCGGGAGAAATCGAGCGTCGTGGCTTAGACTTTACTCCCTCAAAAGACACGTTGGTGATGCTTCTTCGCTTGGGTGCGGGCTCCAAGACATTGAGCGCGATAGACAGCCGCATCCCTTCCAAGCCCGCCGACATCGCAAACCACGCTCCGGCAATTGTCAAGGATTTCGGTCTGAACCAAGTATTCGGCGCTCGCGAAGTAATCCCATTCCGGGTCAATCAGCCCGGCAAGATTATCCTCGAAGCACTTTGGGAAGGAAACAGTCCGCTTGCGCTTATTCTGAATGGCCCTGGCCAAGTCGGCTTTTATGCTCGCAGGGATGGTCAAAGCCCGCTCAGGGTGGAATACGAGGTAACGACTCAAGACTTGACGAAAGGAGAAGAGTGGCAGGCAAGCATCGTTAACTTTAGTAAAGTGGGGCCAATACAAGGCAGTTTGCGAGTGACCACACCCCAATCTTCACCAAGCAGGCCTGCCGACGTGCCCCCGAATTTTGCGGGCACTTGGGAATTGTTCGAATCGATACACAATGGGGTGCCGGACACTAACGCGAACGGGCAACGGGTCATCTTCACACAGAATGGAAACATTGTACATGTCGGCAATCGCGATCTCACAATCACCAGCGCTGGCATCGTCACATACCAGATGTTTTTTGCACATGACGACAAATATGGGCACGAGGTTGCAACGGAAGATGAGGCCGATCTGGTCGATACCCTTACCTGGAGGGTCGAAGGCTCCATCCTGGTCTTCGAAACAGTTTTCGACTACCGAAGGCAATATTTTGGGCATCCGGCTGGGAAGGACCTACGCATCATCAGGTACCGCCGGGTTGCGCCTTAGGCGACGACCATCCTCCGCCCCGCAACACCGGGTGCGGATTTTAGGCAAGCAGTAATCTTCACGGGTGGAATCATGGATGATATATGCAGAGGAACTCTCGTCGGGGCTTTCATAGTCGACCTCCACGGTCGGCGATCCGCTTTGGGCGCTGTGCTTGCAGCCTTGGTCGCGTTTCTCTCTGCACCTGGTTTGCTCCTTAGCCAAACCGAGAAGAAGCTTACGTTGGATCAAGTGCAACAGCTTATCCGCGTTGGTGCGCCTGACACCGCGATTNNNNCGCGATTGCGGGAGAAATCGAGCGTCGTGGCTTAGACTTTACTCCCTCAAAAGACACGCTGGTGATGCTTCTTCGCTTGGGTGCGGGCTCCAAGACATTGAGCGCGATAGACAAGCTTATCCCGGCAGTCGATAAAGACACGAGTAGCCCCGGGACCAATCAACCTTCTATCCCGCAGCCACAGCCCAATGAATCTGAACACACTAGGCAGGCGTTTGTCGGAAGTTGGAGGAATGTAGACGCGAACACGGGAAGCATCACTCGTGTAGAGATCCGTTCCGAGGGGGCTAATCTCTTCGCTCACATGTGGGGAAGGTGCCACCCGCAGGATTGCGACTGGGGCGAGGCACAGGTGGACGTCTCCGAAGAAGCCCCACGCGGAATTTTAAAACTTGTCTGGAAGTGGTCCTTCGCAGTGAATAGTCAGGAACTTGCGGTCTTGCCCGACGGCCGCCTAAGAGTGGATCAGCAAAATCATTTCACGGACAACTCAGGCCGGCGGGACTATGATCGAACGGACTATTTTGTGCCTTCGACTCCTCCGTCGATTGGTAATTCCTCTACTGGTCCCTCCAGCAAGGAAGGAATTCCGGCGTCAGTGTGTGGGGACTACGATTCTTGTATGAAAGGCGCGGCAGTTTCACTTGAACTCTCGAAGTGGCCGGAAGCTCTTGCGAAGTTCCAGGAGGCTTCCCGACTCAACGTCTCAGCAGGTGAGGCGTGGGCCGGAATCGGCAACGCGTATTTCCAGATGGGTCGCTACGACGATGCTACCAGGATGTGGGATAAAGGCCTGCAGCTCGGCGCTACGCTGTCCACTCCCGTTTGCCACGCAGGAATGGCCTGCGGTGACACGGGCGATTTTCTGCTGAGCATGAAAGAGGTCTCGTTCGTAAATAAAAAAGGCCAAAAGGAATTCGCGGCTGCGCCTTCTGCGCTTACTTCCGAAGTCGGATCCCCTTCGGCATTATTCGGCAACGGACAGATTTTTGCCTACTACGTGCAACTCCGGTTTTCCGGGAGGAATTACAGATTTTACTACGGTCCGAAGTCGGTTCAGTGCCGCAGTAATTATATCTGCCCCGAGCCAGGCCTCACCCAGCAAAAGGAATTCGCGAATTACGTTCATGAAACACTCATCAAGATGGCGGCTGGAGTCTTCGATTCTCAGCCAAGCAACCCTTAGTGCAAACTTGTGGCTTCCCGCGCTGTAAGCCGTGAAAGTCGGGAACCCCTTCTTGTTCATTATGGCCCCGGCCATGATGGGAACTCCCGGAATTGCTTGTGGCAGAGAAACAATACGTTGTAGCGTCCTTGCATGGTTCACCTCGCCGGGCCACAACCGCCCCTCCTACCGCAGCAATTCTCCGTGAGGAAACTCATAAGCTCGTTAACGCCCTAAAGATTTGCTGAATAAGAGATGGAACGACCGTTCTTGGGGGGCTGGATGAGTTCCGCCGCTGGCAAGACATTGAGATGAGACGAAAGGATTGGGCTGGGTAGCAGGAGACGCTGGGCAGTCTCACCTGCCGGAAGGCCTTTCGGCGCGCGCCTAACGAGCAAACGAATGATTCCGAGGCGTGTGTGCTGCGCCAAAGCAGCGACCAACGCGAGGGCATTCCCAAAGATAGGCCACCAACCTTGCTGAAATCAGTAGCTTAGGAATGGTTGGTAGCGATACCGGGATTCGAACCCGGATTTTAGCCTTGAGAGGGCTACGTCCTAACCCTTAGACGATATCGCCGCGGGGTATTGAGGCCGAACTTCTGTTATTGAAACAAAGTTATTTTCGCATGGACGAAATGCGCGAGCAAGCAGGCGGCTCGGGATTTCAAAGTACTTNAACAACGTTATTTTCGCATGGACGAAATGCGCGAGCAAGCAGGCGGCTCGGGATTTCAAAGTACTTGCATGCTGCGGGGTGCGGAAACTCAACGAAACTTTTTGAGGCGCAGCGCTTCCAGCAAGACGAGCGAAACGAATTCTGTGCCGTAAAGCAAATAGCGGCGCCAGAGGCGGCGCGGCTCCCTTGAGAGGCGGAAGAGCCACTCGAGACCATGCTCGCGCATCCAGCGGGGCGCCTGGGGAACCCGCCCGGTGTGAAAGTCGAACGCTGCACCAACTCCCACAAGAACCGGAACGTCGAGGCGTTTGTGATGCTCGTACATCCAGCGTTCCTGCTTGGGCGTGCTCAGGCCGACCCAAATGATGTCCGGGCACGAGCGATTGATCAAGGAAACGACTTGGTTGTCTTCTTCAGGCGTGAGGGGACGGTACGGCGGGGTATACGTCCCGGCAGCAGTGAATCCGGGGTACCGGATTGCAAAACGTTTAGCGAGCGCTTCGGCAACACCCGGAGCGCCGCCGTAGAAAAAATGACTGTACTTGTTCGGAGCAGTTTGCGAGAAGAACTCGGCCATCAGTTCAGGGCCATAGACGCGACGAGGCAACGCGAATCCTTTCCACCTGCCCAGCCAGACGAGCGGCATGCCATCGGGAACCACGAGGGCCGCAGCGTTCAGCACATCTTTGAATGAGCGGTCGTGCTGAGCTTCGGTCACGCCGTGCATTCCGGACACGGCAATGAAGCCGCATTGATCGCGCCGTTCAATCCACTTTTCCATGGCCGCAACGACCTGTGGAATCTGCACGGCGTCCACACGCACGCCGAGCACGCGGAAGGAACGCGAATGAGTGAGGCTCGCGGGGGAGATGCTTTGAGTTAGTTCGGTTGCCGGCATTCGTACGCGACCAGGTTGTTGGGGAACAAGGCCAAACCTATTTTTCGTACTATGGCACTCGGGAAAAGAGAGCGCAGGTCCTGCGCCGAAAGCAGATCTATGGTTTCGTAGCTTCGCAGATAACCGGGAGAAAATTGGCACGCTCTGGCCTGCCAGGCGGGTGAGAGAAACTGATAAAAGGGAAAGAGTGTATGGGGATCGACTGGGAAGTGGCGGTCGGGTGTTGCCACGAAATAGCCTTTGCGCGCAACCCGTTGGATTTCGTTGGCAAAGCATTCTTGGCGGGTGCGCCCACCGACATGCTCAATCACCGCGTTGGAGAAAACCCAATCGAAGGAACGGTCTTCAAAAGGAAGAGCGCAGCCGTCGGCAACCTCGCACTTCACGTGTTGAAGGTCTTTTGCGTCGATGACCTGAGGATGCAGATTGACAACACGGACAGCAGAAAAATAACGGTACAAACGACCAAATTCACCGAGGATTCCCGTTCCTCCTCCGACATCGAGCAGCGAATCGCCAGAGCTGGGTTTCAAAACTTGAAAAAAGAGGTCACACTTCTGGAAACGGAGCTTGCGGTGAATGGGCGCAATCAAGTTTAAGAGCGCGCGCATTTCAGTCAGCCTCATTCATATGCTTTGCCAGCGCCGGCGATTTGCTTGCAATCAGACTCGCGGGAGCGCAAGGAGATTTGGCGCACCGTTTTCGGGCACGTTCATACGCTGTTTCCAAGCTCCGCAGCGCAACGGAGGCGGAGTATTTTGTCTCGAATTCACGGCGGGNGCTCCGCAGCGCAACGGAGGCGGAGTATTTTGTGTCGAATTCACGGCGGGCGGCGCGGCCCATGCAGTCCATCTCGGCAGGATGTGTCCAGGCCCATTCAACCTTAGCAGCGAGACTGATTGCGTCGCCAGAGTTAAAATGCAGTCCGGTCTGGCCGTCAAGCACGATTTCCGCGAGCGCCCCGTGGCAGGAAGCGATGACCGGAACACCGCTAGCGTAGGCCTCCGCGATTGCGAGAGGGAATCCTTCATAACACGTACTGGGAACAACGAGAAATCTAGCATCGCGCAGCCGCTGTTGGACGGCGCTGCGATCTAGCCAGCCGGCAAAGTGGACGTCGCGAAGGCCGCGTTCAGCGCAATCCCGTTCCAAAGAAGAGCGAAGAGGGCCATCGCCAGCGATCTCGAGGGGCACGGCAAAGGGAAGTTTCATCCATGCTTTAACGAGAAGCTCAGGACCTTTTTCCTGCGAAACTCTTCCGCAAAAGAGTGCGGCACGGCCCGGTGCTGGGCGGGGGCCGGGATCGGCGACAACGAAGTTTGGTTTTACGGTCAGGCATTCTGCGTCGAAACCCGCTTCGACAAATTTTTTGCGCGCAAACTCAGTGCAGACAAGGAACTGGCTGACATGCTTTTCCCAAGTTCCAAGAAAGCGGTGCAGGCCCAGCATGCCCGCGACAACGGCAGTCTGGGGACGGGAATCGTGATAACACCCGTGTACCACGGAACGAAGCAGGGAGTGCTGAATGCACTCTTCACAGACCCGGCCGTTACGGAACAAATTGCCACCAGGGCAAAGCAGCCGGTAATTGTGAAGTGTTTGAACCACCGGGATACCCGCCGCGCTGCAGGCGTAGTAAGCAGAAGGAGAGACGAGCGGAAAGATGTTGTGAAAGTGCGCGACGTTCGGAGATTCTTGGAGAAGGAGGGCACGCAGTTGGCGATAAGTCTTTACCGACCAGGACGTGCGCCAGGCAAGACTTACTTTTTGCCCGAGCGAGTACTCGCGAATTTCGTCGTTTGAGCGCAAGAACTCAATGACTGTGTGACCCGCGCCGCGCAGGATTTGCATTTCAGCCTCGCGGGCCGTGTCCTCACCTCCGCGCTCTTGATAGAAATTGTGGATAAACAAGATTTTCATTTCTTTGCAGAGCCAAGCTCTTCCTGAAAACCGGAACGGGAGGACGGCTCGGGCTCTCGTTTTATGGTAACCGGGTCCGCGCGACGAATCGCAGCTGTCCTCATTTAGACCTGCTCCCTTTGCAATCGCAGAGTTCTGAGTTCGTAACGCCACTCAGCCTGTCTCTGTACCGAGATATCGTTTGCAGTACCTGTTCAAGCTGCGCCCACTGGTTTTGCTCTTCAATTTCCCAGGAATGGCCCCAGAGATGAAACACTCCTCCGCATTCGAGCGTTTGAAGCAAAAGTCTGTTAGCCAACGCGACCCAGTCCGTCTGGAACATTGCTGCGGACAGGGGCATAAGATGGCTGGAAGGCAGCCTCTTCGCCGCGTTCTTGAGGTATGCCGAGCGAAGGTGCGGAAATGCTTGAATTGTTGTGGGAATGAGCCGCAATCCGCCGACCGAGCGAGGCGCAGCGGTGGAAAGCAGTTCCACGGTCCGTGCGGCGCGGAACCCTGCTTCGCGGACGAGGCGAAGCTGACTGGACTTGAACTTCCCTTTTGGAAAGCAAAAGACGACACACTTCTTTCCGGTGATATCCTCAATCCATTCGCGAGAGCCCGAGAGTTGACGGCTTGCCTCCGCATCAGCGAAGCCGTGGATAGCCACATGATCCAAGGTGTGAGCCCCGATTTCGAAAGCGCTGCTCAGTTCTTGAACTTGTTGCGGGCACATGACCGCGCGCTGAGCCGTGTGCGGGACATAGAAAGTCCCGGGCAGTCCGTACTTGGCCAGCAATTCCGCGATGCGGAAATCCAGCGGATGGCCATCGTCCCAGCTTGTGGTGAGGAAGGATCTGCAGCCTCCATTGGAAGACATGGGGTTTACCGGCAAACCCGTCAGATGTGCGCCATTTCCATTCGCAGGCGCGCTCCCGTCCTTGAGACCTAGTGGGAAAGGACCAGTGGGGACGGAAAACGAGGCTCTCCTAGTTGACGACTTGGAAGGCTTCCATCTCCATCTCGGGTGCTGGAGGCAGCGGACGATTCCTTCGGTAAAATTCCCAACCATAGCTTGGATGGAATATTTCTCCGCTGAGCGTCTTGCCCCCTCGCGCAACATGCGCAATTCTTCCGGGCGCGACACAAGACGGACAATCGCGCCAGCGTAAGTCTCCGGAGAGTGTGCGGTGATGATTCCGTTGCGCCCTTCCTCGAGGTACTCCATTTCCGGACCATGAATGGGAAGCCGAGTTGCGATCAGAGGCAACCCAGCCGCAAAGGAATCGAGCACCGCAAGTCCAACACGGCCGGGGATCATGCAAAGGTCAGCGATCCCCAGCAGCTCGGCTTTCTGTTCGCCAAATTTCGGGCCAACAAAATGAATCCAAGCGTCGCCGACGGCGTCCTGGATAACCTCCTCTCGCTCCGGGCCTCCACCAATGACCACAAGATGAAAGTTTTCAATTTGTGCGCGAACTTTTCTGGCGGCCTGGAGCAAAAACGGGATGGCTTTGACCTTGTGCAGCATTCCAACGAAAACGCCAACCCAATCCGCCGGGTCGATTCCAAGGCTGGCGCGCAGCCTTGCTCGGGTAGGCGCATCCATCCGCGAAACGCGTTCTTGAATTTCGTGAGTATCGATGGAGTTCTGGACTGCCGTAATTCTTTCGCTGGAAGCGCCCTGTCCGCGCAGGTATTCCGCCGTTCCTTTCGTGTAGGCAAACAGCCAATCGGCCCACTTCAGCGTTCGGCGCTTATACCATTCCGAGAACTCACTGCGATCAGCCTGCAGATTTTCGCCCAGGCCCCACAAGGCAACCTTCTTAAGCCCTAACAGGGACATGGGGAGCAAGAAGTGGTTCAAGACAAACCTGTTGGCCTGGTCCACGATCACGAGGTCTGCCGCAGCGGCTTCTCGAAGCAGAGGCTGGTAGAGGAACTTCTGGCGAGCGAACCAATAACCTTTTACTTTGATTCCGAATTCAACGGGCAATTCGCAATTGTCGAGTTTTCTTTTTTCTTCCTCCACTGGCTCGCCATAGGCGACACGAAGCTGAACACCTTTTCGAGCGAGTTCCGGATAAAGCTGCTCGTAAAATGGCCGCCGATACTGTTTCATCTGCGCTTCGATGATGAGGACTTTTTTCATTTCACTGCTATCCGGCCCGAGTCCAGTTTCGCTGCTCTCAGACTCTTACCTTCAGCGCTACTGAGGCGTCAGATTCAACGAAAGTGAAAACTTCATATCGCGGGCAAATATGAGCGATCCTCATTCCATAGCTCTCGAGAAGAGCAAGCGCCTGCCTCGTCTTTTCCGTTCTGACGGTGGAAAGCCGGTGGTGGAACTCAAGCACAAGCTGCCGCACTGGAATCCGTTCCTCGGCGATGTTTCTGATTACGGCGTATTCCGCTCCTTCAATGTCCATCTTCAAGAGATCAATCTGCGTGTGCCCCAAAAGCCGCATCGCACTGGAGAGCTTGACGACAGGAAACCGGACGCACTCGCGGCTGTATTGCCGGGCCGCGACCATCGAATGAGACACCCAATCCTGCCTGGGAGGAAGATGGAAGGCCGCCTCGCCGTCAAAGTCGGCAATACCGATTTCATGAAAATGAAACTGGGCGGGGAGGGTTTGCGATGCGAGCCACTTCTTAACCTTCGGTGTGGGATCGAAGGCTTCAATCTGCACATCAAATCGCTCGATGAGGGAGAGATCGAAGGAAACGTCCTCGCCGATGCCCACCGAATAAACCACCGCGCCGGCGTGAAGCAGGGATTCGTCGACGAAATAGCCGCCGTATTCCGTTCCGTGCTTCCTCAGCGTTTTTTTGAGATTGACTCGAGGAAGCGCAAATCCCCATTGCGGTAGACTGCGCACATATTTCCGGAGTTGAGTCTGCAGGCTCATGCCGGTTCTCCTTCTGCGCGGAGAATGGCCGGAGCCCGATCATGCTTGTCCACCGAACTGCAGACGGGGCAAACCTGGAACTCGATCAGATAAACGCCGATGCCCACCCAAAAGAGCAACCAGATGGACGTCTGCACGGAATCAATCAGCATAGTCGATGCGCCGTAGAGGAAGACATTCACGCAGATCGAGACGCAGATCGCCATGAGCACGTTGCGCATTGGTCCGGCGATGGAGCTTGCCGCCACCATAGCTCGTCGGAAGAAACGGATAAAAAATGCAAAGAACAGCAGCGTGGCCAGCAGCCCGAAATGCACCACACCATACAGAAAGAGGTTATGAATCTCTTGTGTCTCCCTCGACTGCATGTGATAGAGATCGCTGAAGCCGCCCGTCAACAGCAGCTCCGGATGTGCTTTGATGAGGCTTAGCGACTCCGCGACCATTTCCTGACGGCCTTGAAAGGAGCCAAATTGATCCCAATCGAAAAGCCCCTGTGTCAGGAAGAAGGAACCCAGAATGACAGCGAGAAGAAGCGCGGTGACAGCTCGTCTGAGCCTTTTTCTAGGATTTACGACGAAATAAACGAGCATCATCGAAGCGGCATAGACAACCAGGCCCGACCGGANAGATGGTAAGCACAAGAGCCGCGAACATGACAACGGCCGCCACTCCGCAAAGCAACCTCGTTTTCCTGGAAAGCCCGCTCGTCAAAGTCAGCGTCGAAGTGAGGCAAAGCGGCAAAGAGAGGTAAGTGGCAAAATTGTTTGCTCCCGTATAAAGCCCCACGGGCAACGTGTCCTTAATTCCCAGGTATGGGCCCAAGGCAGAGAGCTTAGCGAGACCAATCTTGTAAGCTTGCCAGTCAGTTTCATCGGGCCCGGCAAACCACAAAAATCTTCCGGTGTTGTATTGGAGAAGGCCGAGACATGCGTTAGCCACGGCGACGACGCACGCCAGTTGAATGAGGGAGTAGATTTGCTTTTTTTCGAGGCCAGCTTGGACGAAAAGAATGAAAAACAAAAAAGGTATCATCAAGTCCCGGTACACGCTGGCGGCATGTGCCGTGCCGAATTCAAAGAAGATCGAGGGGAAAGCGAAGACTCCGATGAGAGCGATCAACCCGTTTCCTGAGGGGACTTTCTTCAGGGCCTCCTGTTCGTCCGCCTTCCACGCTCTTGCAAACCACAACGCTAAGACCACGACCACACTCAACTCGGCGAGATCAAAACTAAAGATTCCAGGACGGACGCGGTATTCAAAGCCCAACAGAAACGGCAGAACGTAAACAAGACGAGATGGGTCGGCCGCAAACCACAGCAGAATCCCCAACGCTACAACGAAAAAAGCAAAGGTTGACAGCATCATTGTCTTACACCATCGCCGGTCTCGAAGTCATAGGGACGTCTCTCAGCGCGAACTTCCCAGTGAACTGGCCACGGCTTGCTTTTTGGCGCTGCTCGGCAAGGCGCCTGCAAGGCTTTCCACGAATTGGCTTAGCCGCTCGCGAGTCTCGCGATTCGCGCCGCCCATTCCTACCGCGTGATAAGACATGCGGTCCACGCCGGCGGAGGAGCGGAACATGCGCCAGCCATCAACAATGACCGGGCGCGGCACGCTATTCCCGATTTGGTGAAGCAGGTGGCGAAACTCCGGCCAGTTTGTTGCGAGAACAATGGCGGCTGCGCCACGCACGCAATCCGCGAGACTGCTTGCGTAGTGGACGGAATCTCCCAGCACGCGCTTGGCGGCATCCAGAGCCACTGGATCAAACACCGCCACGTCGTGGCCCTCGCGCACAAGTTCCTGGGCAATCGCGATACCCTGGGACTCTTCCACCACGTTGGTGTCCGGCTTGTACGCAAGCCCCAAAACGGCGACGCGCTGAGGCTTTCCGCTAGTGATGCGACTGACGAGCGCGGCGATGCGGCTAGCCTGACGGCGATTGGCGTGGTCCACGATGTGTGGCAAGTCCGCGGACAAGCCGATTTGATCCATGAAGCAGGCCAGCGCCTGGTTATCGCGTGGGAAGCATGGACCGCCGTAGCCGAGGGCGCCCTTTAGGTATTTGGCCCCGATCCTTTGGTCGAGTCCGAGCGCACCCGTAACGGCGTCCACATCACCACCGGGCAGGCACTCACAGATTTCCGCAAGCATGTTGGCGAAGGTGATTTTTGCCGTGACGTAGGTGTTCAGGGCGATCTTGGCAAGTTCGGCGTTGATCGCCGACATTCGCGCGACTGGGGCGGCAAAGCGCAACGTATCGCGGTAAAACTCGACAAGACGCCCGCCGGCTCCGGAATCGCACTCACCCACAAGCAGACAATCAGGATTCAGAAAATCCCGCAGCACACTGCCCAAAGCGATGAACTCCGGGCTGTAACAAAGCCCGAAGCCAGCGCCACAGCGTTTTCCGGAAGCTTCTTCGAGAACAGGCTTGACGAAATACTCCGTGGAACCGGGAAGGACGGTACTGGTCAGGACGACAAGGTGGTAGCCGGTTTTCGCGTGCAGCGCGCTTCCCACGGCTTGCATGGCGCTGCCGACGTATTCGAGCGAAAAGGCGCCGTTGGAATTGCTCGGGGTGGGCACGACGACAAAGGTAATCTCGGAATCGCGGACGGCGGTTTCAACGTCCTGCGTGGCACCGAGGAAGCCGTCGCAGCTTGCGATCATTTCGGCAAGCCCCGGCTCGAAAACGGGCGCGCGCTTCTGCCGCATCGCTTCCACCGGCGAGGGGTTCACGTCTACCCCGGTTGTCGGCACGCCGCGCGAGGCTATCGCTGCTGCCATGCACGCACCTAACTTCCCCAATCCAACGACAGACACTCCCATGCCCATGGTGTCTCCTTTGGAAGGGCAAAGTTTTCTCGCTGCAAGCCGCGTCGCTCCCAAGCTGGCGCCGATCGCCTAAACGAAAGGCGGCTCCTCCGGGGCTGTCGGCCGGAGTCCTGCAAGCAGCGCTTTACCTGCTTTTACGAGCGGCCGAGCCAATTTGTTTGTGGTTGCCAGCACAATCAAGCAGCGGCGCAGATCGAAAGGAATCATTCGTTTGCCGATCCCGCGTTTCGTCAGCCGGTGCGTTGCGTCGCGAAGCGTGTAAGCATGACGAAGGCCGCCGCCCAAGGCCCAGTTGCGTTGCTTTTCTGCGCCTTCCCAAACGCCACGTTCGCCATCAGGGTGGTGGGAATAGCTGTGATTTTGATGGACGGCGGTGATGCGGCCGGTGGCGTCTACCACCGGCACGCCCAAGAAGCGAGCGCGGTAGAGCAGCCACTCATCCCAAAGTCCGCGGCCAATGGCGAAAGGATGAAGCTGGCCCCACAAACCGCAGGGAAAGACGAAATAGTCGAGGCCGGAGATTTCATGCAACCGGGCTTCGAAGCGCACCTGGCAAAGAAGCGCGGATTCCCAATCCGTGCCGCCGAACGAGAGCGGCTCCGTCAAGTTCAAGTCGTGACGCCGGCCCACGATGAGGCAGCGTGGATTCCAGGCGTGTGCTTCTTCGACCGCAGGAAGAAAATCGTTCAAGAGAATAATATCCGCGTTGATGTAGCAAAGATGAGAGGTCGTGGCGATTGCCTCACCTCGCCCGATGATGCTATTCAGCAGTGGCGTGCCGAACTCGTTGACTGCGATTTCGGGAATATGAGTCGCGCCCACTTCTTTGGCCATCTCGCGCGTACCGGCATCGTTTCCTGCGAGCAGGATTTTGCAGGCTGGCCGGAGCGCCGCCCAACTTCGAATGGCATTCCGCTGGATCAACTGGAATTCGCCTCGGAATGCTTTCGGAACCGCCAAAAAGGTGAGCATAGGGATACCCTGCTATCTCTGCGCGCCAGCTACGGCTTGGCGGGGCGCTTCGTGCCCTTGCCCTACGGCTGTCCGCTCGGTCTTTCCTGTGGCGCCGCGTTTCAGCTGGAGCGCTTGCTCCAAGAGCTTCAGCGGTTCTTCCACGAAATAGCGCGCCAGGTTCTCATCCTGCCAAGCCAGAATTTTTTTCTGCAACTCCACGGAGGCACGCACTCTCCGGAAGCGGCGTGGCAACTCGTGCAAGCCGCCGCAAAGAGTCTCCGGGTGGCAAATCAACCGGTGGTAGGGCTTGTCTTGTTCTCCGAAGCAAATGCAGCCGAGCGATGCCGCGTCCGCAAGCCCTTGCCCCGCGCCGCTCGCACGGCCCAGCCCGAGGTAATATTTCTGCCGTCCAAGCTCACGTAAGTATTCTCTGGCATCGCCCCAGCGGGGCGGGTCTTCCCCGTAATACAAGCCCGGAGAGAAGGTCCGGTAATGGACTGGCAGCCGCAGCACTTCTTCAAGGCGCTTGGCTGTTGCAAGCGCTGCCGCACCGGGGTCCCCGTTTCCACAACTCAGTGCAGCCAGCATTCGCCAATCGGCCCAGGCTGCCTCTTCGCGCAGCTCACCCGCAAACTGCCACCGCATAGTTTTTGGATCGCGGACGTACGGGAACGAAATTGCTTGTGGAAGCCTCTCAAGCGCCGCCGCCGCATCCATCATGTGAGCGAAAAACAGGTCGGCGTTGGCTAAAGGCCGACGCAAAGATTTGGAATACCGCCAATCCCAGTGCTCCGCGACAAAATAGGCGAACAGAGTCTGGGAATTGGATGGGAATTTCAAAATCGGATCGAGGGTAATGATCAAGTCATAGGCACTCAGCGGAATGTCATCAGGGGCCACCAAACACTTGGAGTATTTTCGGAGAATCTCCGCCTTTCCCGGATATTTGAGGACGGAGTCAAAAATGTAGTCGCTGTTCTTCTGCTGCGGGACGATGTACCAGTCGGCCTGAAAAAGGGTGATCATTTCCCAATGGAGCCCTTTGCCTGGCCATAGGTCGAAGAGCCGTTCCGGCGAAGTTACTCCCCAACGCAGAGTGGACCACGGTCCCAAAGTGTCAAGAAGCTGTTTGACGATGGCGACTTTCATGCCGGTTTTCCTTCTTGAAGAACATCCGCGTAGCAGGAATGCGTTGGTTTTACCGCCACCATCATGGCGTCATAACTCTCGCCTGGTTTTCGCGGACGCACTCGGCCTGACGCGCCATCCAAAACAAACAGCTGGTAGCCGCATTCTTCGAGAAACCACATGATTTCGACAGGGTGATAGTGGAAACCGGCCGTACACCACGAATAGCCTTCATACAAAATCAAAGGCGCATCCTCGCGGGATAGTAGTTCGCGGGCACCCCGAAAAACTAGCAACTCGGCTCCTTCCACGTCTACTTTCATGACGTCCACGCGGGCGAAGCCCTGGGAGCGGATGAAGTCATCCAGACTGGAGGTCTGTACTTCCACCAGCCCCACCACCTGAGCGTCGGGATGACTCGGGTCTTCCAGGGAATTCAGGCCGTCTTTGAGCCCAGCGTTGAGGCGCAGGCTTGCCCGACCCGGCCGGTCACACAAAGCCAAGCGAAATGCACGAACTTCCGCGAGCCGATTGAGCCGCAGGTT
>OCOJ01044710.1_pt1 | contig 24358 bp, 22 predicted proteins | sample 1539251 | NCBI WGS metagenome assembly OCOJ01 (sample SAMN01911457, study PRJEB22624) | soil metagenome | biome: Soil | place: Malaysia | collected 2012-04-30 | depth RA_metagenome m | reverse complement strand
CAACGAGGAACTCTTCAAGATGCCCAGAATTGCGCTCAGCGAGCGGTGCTTGGTCTGATCTTCGGTCTGAACCTTGACGTGCGTCGCCGCCATGCCATTCTTCCAAACCTTTTCCGCCGTCAGCTGCCACCCGGCAACCTGCAATCCGCGCAACTCCTGCCGCAAATGCTCGATCTCGCAGCCGGCGTCTACGAGCGCGCCGAGGGTCATGTCGCCACTAATGCCGCTAAAACAATCAAAATAAGCCAGCTTCATAAGTCCTACGCTAGTGTTATTCGGGCCTTGGAGCCGTCGGCTTTCATCGGGCACGGCTTCAGCATTCAAACTGTTCTTCGCATCAACACATGCGTGCTGTACCTGGTGCTTCCAAACGGCGCTACCGTCTTAAACCCCGCTTTCTCAAACATGGACGCAGTCCCATGGGTGGACTCGTTCCCGAACGCGCGAGTCAGCCAACGCGTGATCGGATATGCCTCCACCAAACCGCCGCCTTTTTTCCTAATCGACTCCAGCGCCGCCTCCAACCCCGCGCTGGCCGCGCCGCGTTTGCGGTACTTCTTCAGCACCGCAAAGCAGGTGATTCTCCACAGCCGCTCGTTGCCTTCGGGAGCCAGCCCTCGATACTTGCGGCTGTTATCGATCCGCGGAAGCTCCTGGCTAGGTCCATACTGGCACCAGCCGACCGGTTCTCCATTCGCGTAGACAATTATCCCGTGGGCGCGTCCCTTTTCCACAAGTTCCCGCTTCTCCCGCCGGTTCCTTACCTCTCTTTCCGCCCTGGTGCGCAGCCATTTCTCCTTGGGCAGGCTTCGCGGCCGCTGAAAATGCATGCACTGACAAAAATCCCACCCGCTCCCCTGCGAGAAAACTTCCTGGAAATCAGGCCAGGTCCTTTTCGACAGCTCTTTGGTCGTATAAACCAAATCTGGCGCTGCCATTTGCAAGCCTGTTCCACACCCAAATCGATACTATCGGCGCTCCTATACCCTGTCAAACGGCCCGATAGCACAGACTTACCTTGAGAAGCGAAGTGCACTCCTGCCTGTCTCTTTGACTCCCTTTGCGCTGGCCGCCTATACTCACTTCGGTGCGCTTCCATCCTGAGGGAACGTGTATCTCACTCTTGCTAACCGTCTGCGCGACGCCATCGCTCGCTACATCCAGAATACCTATGGCGTAACCCTGGAGGTTGTCCTGGATCGACCGCCCAGGCTCGAAATGGGCGAGGCGGCCTCACCTGTCTGCTTCGAGCTGGCCAAACGCCTGAAGCGGGCGCCACGGCAGATCGCGCAGGAAATTGCCACAGCGCTGGCAGGCAAAGTTAACGGGATTGCCCGCCTGGAGGTTGCGGGCGGGGGCTACCTAAACGCCTATTTCGATCGTGGAGCCTTCTGGGCCGCGGCACAGCAAGAAGCTGCCGCAAAGGAAGCAGCCCAGTCTAAGGGCGCCGGCAAAGTAATCGTCGAGCACACCAGCATCAACCCCAACAAAGCCGCGCACATCGGCCACCTGCGCAATGCTGTACTGGGCGACACCATGGCGCGAGTCCTCAAGCACACGGGGCATCCCGTTCAGGTGCAGAACTACATCGACAATACCGGCGTGCAAGTCGCCGATGTGGTGATCGGGTTCNATGTATATGGAGCGGCGCACTCCCGTCAACGTCAAGATGCTGGCCATGGAGCCGCGCTTCGATTACTACTGCTGGGATCTCTACGCCAAAGCCACGCATTTTTTCGAGGAGGACCCCGCGCGCGCCGCGGAACTGCGCGGGAAAACTCTGAAAGCCATTGAAGAAGACCGCGGCGAAGAAGCGGAAGTTGCCCAAGTCATTGCCGATGCCATTGTCAGTCTCCATTTGCGGACGATGGCGCGGCTGAGAATTTTTTACGAACTCCTCGTGCGCGAAAGCGAAATCCTGCACCTACACTTCTGGGATGCCGCGTTTGAAATGCTCAAGAAGTCGGGGGCGATTCAACTTGCCACAGCTGGGAAAATGGCGGGCTGCTGGATTATGCCGTGGAAAAAGGAAGCAGAGGAGGTCAAGGAAATAAAGGAAGTAAAGGAGAACACTTGGCCGACCCATAAGGTGGGGTCCGAGACGGCAACGGGCTCTTCATCCTTTACCGCCTTGGACGAAGAGGAGAATATTCAGGACAAAATCATCGTTCGTTCCAACGCCACCGTCACCTACGTCGGCAAAGACATCGCCTACCAACTCTGGAAATTCGGCCTGCTCGGAAAAGATTTCTATTATCGCAGGTGGCCGACGCCGCCTGAAGGCGAAACGGTTTGGGCAACGACCAGCTTTAAGAGCGATCCGGCTGCTCCGCATTTCGCGGAGCCAGCAACGGAAGTTTACAACGTCATCGACACGCGCCAGTCCTACGTGCAAGACGTGGTAGCCGAAGGGCTTCGCCGCCTCGGCCACGTCGCCGCCGCCCAAAAATCCATTCACTTGTCTTACGCAATGGTCGTGTTGACTCCGCGCTGCGCCGCCGAAATGGGTTACGAACTCTCGCCCGAAGATGCCAAACGGCCTTTCATCGACATGAGCGGCCGCAAAGGCTTCGGCGTCAAGGCCGATGACCTGCTCGACAAATTGGTAGCGGCCACGCTGGCGGAGGTCCGTCAACGCCACCCGGAAATGAGCGAGTACGAACAGCGGGGGACGGCGCACGCGATTGCCGTAGGCGCGTTGCGGTTTTTCCTGGTTAAGGTCACGCGAAACGCGATTATCGCGTTTGATTTCAAAGATGCGCTGAGCTTCGAGGGAGAAACCGGACCCTACTGCCAGTATGCCGTAGTCCGAGCGCGTAGCATTTGGCGAAAGGGCGCGGAACGCTCACCGGACATGACTGGCGAGGCAGGCGTTGCGGAGGCCGCGAGGATTCTGGAAATGGGTACCAGAGATATTGCGAGAAAATTTCTTGAAGGTGCTGAGTACAGTGACATGTGGGAGCTTGTACTCGCGGCAGGTTCGCTGGATTACGCAGTAGACGCTGCGATCGCCACGCAAGAACCGTCCTTCGTCGCCAAATACGCGTTCCAATTGGCGCAAGCCTTCAACAATTTCTACCACAAGCATCACATTCTGTCGGAACCCGATGAGCAAAAGAAAGCATTCCTACTGCGTCTCACAGAACTAGTCGAAGCGCAACTAGTCCGCGCGCTCGGCCTCTTGGGCATCGAAGCCCCGGAAAAAATGTAACCAGGCAAACCAAGAGAGAACAGCCCGATTGTAGGGGCACGACACATCGTGCCCTTCTGTCCACGGGAAGCGAAAAACAAAATCCAACTAGTAGGACGATACGAGCTGAACGAGGCTTCGCAGCGCGACGCCGGTTGGGCCTTTGGCGAGCCAAGGCTTGGCGTCGTCGTTCCAGGCAGTGCCGGCAATGTCCAAATGGATCCAGGGTGTGTCGCCGGAGAATTCTTTTAAGAACATCGCGCCAATGGTGGCGCCGGCGCCCTTGCCGCTGCTGATGTTCTGAATATCAGCGACCGTGCCTTTGATGAATTCGCGGTAGTCGTCGTCGACGGGCATCTGCCACATTTTTTCGCCGGCTGCTTTCGCGCTAGCAAGAAACTTGTCGGTGAAAGCTTGGTCGGAGCCAAACACGCCAACGTTGACGCCCGCCAGCGCAACGACGATGGCCCCCGTCAATGTCGCCGCATCGATCAAGTGCGTCGCGCCAAGGTGTTTGGCGTAGGTGATTCCATCGGCAAGAATCAGCCGGCCTTCGGCGTCGGTGTTCAGCACTTCGATGGTCTTGCCGGACATCGCGGTTTGAATGTCGCCGGGTTTTTGCGCGCGCCCGCCGGGCATGTTTTCGGTGGAAGGCACGACACAAATCACTTTGACGTTCGGCTTCAGCGCGGCGAGGGCCCGCATGACGCCGATCATGGTGGCGCCGCCGGCCATGTCGTACTTCATTTTTTCCATGCCCTCGGAGGGCTTGATGGAGATTCCGCCAGTGTCGAACGTGACCGCTTTTCCGACAAGACCAAGAACGGGCGCGCCGGTTTTCGGATTCGCGGGCGTATAGGTAATGACAATCACGCGCGGAGGCTCGATGCTGCCCTGCGCAACGCTAAGCAGAGCGCCCATTTTCAGGTCCGCGATTCTTTTTTCGTCGAGAATGTCAACCGCGAGACCGGCTTGGCGAGCCATAGCTTCGGCTTTCTCGGCGAGAATGCGCGGCGTCAATTTATTGGAAGGCTCGTTGATGAGGTCGCGGGCAAAATTCTGCGATTCGGCGATGACACGGCCGCGCGCAAGGCCTCGCTCCGCTGCGGCGCGGTCGGCATCGGTAAATCCAAGCAGCGCAACTGCATCGACAGACTTTTCATTCTTTTTCTCGGTCTTGTATTTGTCGGGCTCGAAATTCGCGGCAAGCGCGCCCTCAGTCGCAGCTTGCGCCGCCTCTTCGGTCGCATCATTTTCCCGCACGAGAAACGCAAACTGCTTCACCGAGCGCGACTTGAGATATCGCAACGCCGCTCCCGCAATCTTTCGGAGCATCGCGCTGTTGAACTGCTCGCGCTTCCCTGCCCCGACTAGCAGCAAACGCGCGGCTTTCAGCCCGCCAGGCGCATGAATCAGCGTCATTTCCAGAGATTTGCCCGTTAGCTCTCCGCTCCTCGCGAGCTTGCCTAGCAGGCCGCTAGTGGCGCGATCGATTTCCGCAATGCGTCCCTGAACGGGATCCGTCTCCTCGAAAACGTACGAAACAAGAGCCTCCGTTTCGAAGGAATTGTACGGCGCGGTTGCCAGCGTGATTTGCATGATGCGTTATCGCCTCCGGTTACGATACAAAGCTTGTTCGGCTTCCCTGCGGGCTTCCTTGTCGCGTTCGTCCTGGCGCCGGTCCCACGCCTTCTTGCCCTGCGCCAGAGCGATCTCGCACTTCGCGATGCCGTCGCGAAAGTAAATCCGCAGGGGAATGACGGTCAAACCTTTGGACTGCGTGCGTCCCGCCAGCTTGTTGATTTCGTTTTTGTGAAGAAGCAGCTTGCGCGAGCCAAGCGGCTCGTGGTTCCAGGGCCCGCCCGCGCGGTACTGAGCGATGTGCGCGTTCACCAGCCAGGCGCCGTCGCTTTTGAAATCGACGTAGGCATCGCGAATGTTGGCCTTGCCTTCGCGAAGAGCCTTCACCTCCGTGCCGTGAAGCACCATCCCTGCTTCCAGGCGTTCGAGCAAATGGTAATGATACCCAGCGGCGCGATTTTGCGCCACGATCTGCTCGGCGGGCTTGCTTCCCTTCTCAGGTTTTTTTCCAGGTTTGGGCACAAGAAAGAATCATAACTGGAGTGTTAAAGCTTGGCTACAAGGCCAGCGCTGGCCATTATTGAGAATTGGACAGCCAACCTTCCATGCCTTGCGGGTGCTCTAAACCGGGTGTTAGACTCAAAGCTAACCCAGTCGAGGCCTCGGAGAATCGATGCGCCGGTGCTACACCGCGATACTGTGCATTAGTCTAGGACTGCTGGCAGCGGGCTGCCCAAAGGGCAATTCCAATTATAACCAGGGAAAGAAAGCGGAGGCCTTGCAGGACTACGACGCGGCCTACGAATACTATCAGAAGGCGCTGAAGGCCGACCCCGACAACGCATCCTACAAGATCAAAGCGAATCAGGCGCGGTTCGAGGCGGGCGAACAACATGTCAAGCAAGGGCTGAAGCTTCGGGAAAACGGGGACTTGGAAGCAGCGGCGGCCCAATTCCAGCGGGCGTTGAGTATCGATCCTTCGAGTCCGGTAGCCGAGCAAGAACTGAAAAAGACGCTGGCGATGATCTCGGAAAAGAGTGGGGCGGCCAATCCGGCCAAGGAGGCGGAAGAATCCGAAACCGAGAAGCTGGCTTCCGCACCCCCGGAGTTGAAACCGCTTTCCAATGCCGCCATTAATCTGAAAATGGTGAATCAGGACGCAAAAATCGTCTTCGATACCATCGGAAAGCTCGCTGGTTTGACGGTTATCTACGACCCGGATTTCCCGGCGCGGCGCATCTCGACCGAGCTGAACAACCTGACGCTGGGGCAAGCGCTGGACATTGTGGCGCTCGAGAGCAAAGCCGTCTGGAAACCGATAACCGAGAACATCATCTTTGTATTCCCCGACCAGCCGCAGAAGCGCCGCGATTACGAAGAAGAAGTTGTCCGAACTTTCTATCTCTCCAACACGGTGACACCGCAGGACCTGACCGAAATCGTGACCGGCCTGCGGCAACTGCTGGATTTGAAGCGGCTCCAGCAGCTCAATTCGCAGAACGCCATCATTATCAGGGACACGCCGGACAAGCTGGCGCTGGCGGAAAAAATCATCGAGGACGTCGACAAAGCGAAACCGGAAGTAGTGATTCAAGTGGAAGTGCTGGAAGCCCGCAGCGACCGGCTGCGCGATCTGGGCATTCTGCCGGGACAAAGCGCGTCGATTGCCATCAATCCAAATGCTTCGACGACCCCTTCGAGCACGACCACGGGAACCACGCCAACGCAGAACAACATCACGCTGAACAATTTGCGGCATCTCAATTCGAACGATTACAGCGTGACGCTCCCGAATTTGACCGCCAATGCCGTCCTGACAGACACCTACACCAAGATTATTCAGAACCCGGAGGTTCGCTCGGTAGACGGGCAACCCGCGAAGCTGCGCATCGGTGACCGGATCCCGATCGCGACGGGCAGCTTTCAGGCAGGCGTGGGCGTTGGAGTGGGGACGGGCGTCGGGGTGAGCCCGCTGGTTAATACGCAGTTCCAATACCAAGACGTCGGCGTCAACATTGATTTGACTCCGCGCGTGCATCCGAATCATGAAATCAGCCTGAAAGCAAAAATAGAGATCTCGTCCGTGACGGGCCAGGAGACAATCGGCGGGCTGACCCAGCCGATTATCAGCCAGCGCGTGATCGAGCATGACATCCGCTTGAAGGAAGGCGAGGTCAACATCCTTGGAGGCCTCATTCAGCGGACGGACACAAGGACATTGAATGGGTGGCCAGGTGTGGCGAAGATTCCGATTCTTCGCTACTTCTTCTCGAACGACAACATCGACCATCAAGAAGACGAAGTGCTGATTGTCCTGATTCCTCACATCGTGCGGCTGCCGGATTGGACGCGGGCGAATTTGCGGCCACTGTATTCGGGGCCGGATCAAAACCCGCAGGTGAAGCGAGAGAGTGAAGTACGAGCACCCGAGCAACCAGCGAAGCCGACGACCCCAGCGCAGCCGATACCGAGTGCGCCTGCCGCCCCGGCGCCGGCAGTGCAGCCGGGGACACAGCCTGCGAAATTGCGATTTGAGCCGGCGGCACTAACGCTGAAAGTTGGACAAACGGCGACGATTGGCATTGTTGTCGAAAACGTGAACGACTTGTTCTCGATACCGATGCTGCTGCAGTACAACCCTGCGGTGATCAGCGTGGAAGAAGTGCGCTACGCGGTGAGCGAGGGGCAGCACGGCGGATTCCTCTCGGGAGGGACACAGGAAATCGCCATCGTGCAGAATGTCAACAAAGAGAAAGGGCAGGCGATTATCTCCGCGACGCGCCAGCCAAATACGCCGGGGGTAAGCGGAAGCGGGACATTGCTGGGCATCTTGGTCAAAGCGTTGGGGCCAGGAACATCCAATCTATCCATCCTGCAGGTCAATGCGAAGGACTCACAGCAGAAGCCAATCCCCTTGGTCACAAGCGAAGCAACGCTGCAGGTTCAGCCCTAATCGAAATAAAAGGAACCGACGTTGCGTACAAATCGTTTTCTATCCCGAAATCGTTCCCCCGAATGGGGAATGACGCTCATCGAGCTAATCATTGCCTGCGCCATCCTGCTCGTGCTTTCCTCGATGGCGCTGCCGCTCTTCCGGTACACGGTGATGCGCGAGAGAGAGGCGACGCTGCGGCACGATCTGCGAGAGATTCGCGACGCCATTGACCGGTACAAAGAATTTGCGGATCAACACAAGTTCCGAACCGAAATTGGCAGCGAGAATTATCCGCCGGACCTGGACACCCTGGTGAAAGGCGTGCAACTTGGAACTGGCGGGAGTAGCAAGACGCTGCGGTTTCTACGGAGTATTCCGGTCGATCCGATGACAGGCCAGGCGGATTGGGGATTGCGCTCGGTGTCGGATGAGCCGGACTCGACGACCTGGGGCGGCAAGAATGTGTTCGATGTGTACTCGAAGTCGCAAGCGACCGCTTTGGACGGAACAAAATATAGCGACTGGTAATCCGCGGGAGGAAAGGGCATGACAAAAAACAAGGAACGGTTCGCTGCGATGCTGCGGCGGCGCCGAAGTGCAAAGTGCGCACGGAGCGGCGGATTTACGCTAATTGAATTGATGATCGTTATCTTTATGATCTTAATCTTGCTGGGCATGGCGGCGGGACGATATGACAGGTCCGTTGTGCGGGCGCGCGAAGCCGTATTGCACAACGATTTGAAAGTGATGCGCGAAGCCATCGACAACTACACGCTCGACAAACAGGCCGCGCCACAGTCGCTCGATGACCTGCAACAAGCGGGGTACCTGCGGGAAGTTCCTGTCGATCCGATAACGCAGCAGAAAGACTGGGACGCGCAATTCGATAACGTGGTGTTGAGCCCCGATCAGACGACCACGGGAATGGTGGATGTGCATTCACATTCGGGGCTGACTTCGCCGTTCGAAGGGACGCCGTATAATACGTGGTAGAGCGCACTTGGTCGAGTTTGATTCGATGGTCGGGAGAACGCATCTCGGCGGATTCCCCCCGCTCCGATTTGCCGTTTTGGCGGAACAGTTTACCGGACCAATTCAGCAGGCTGATTTGACGGGACTCTGCGTGTTCGCTATAGTGAACATGCGGGGTGGAGCAGCCNTGGTAGCTCGTCGGGCTCATAACCCGAAGGTCGTCAGTTCAAATCTGACCCCCGCAACCAGTTTCTTATTGAACCCACTGGCCTTGCTTGATGTCGATCCGGCAAGGCCCCATTTTTCTGGGTGCAAGGTCCAACGGAGTCCAACAAGTCGGCTGGCCCCAACAATTCCCTGAGTTTCGATGCCACGCGAACATCGTTCTCGCTCGCCACATGCGCGTACACGCAGAGAGTGAGCCACGGATCGCCGTGCCCAAGCCGCCCTTGGCGATCCTTGAGCGGCACGGAGAGGCGGTCTATGAGGGCTGCTGTTGATATGGCGAAACTTATGGAGTCCCGCGCTCGAAGGGACCACGATGCCGCGGTCCGCAAGTAACGGGTGCAACTTGCGTTTCACCAGCAGATTCATGTTCACTGGCGTCCCGTCGCGCGGGCATCGCCGTCGCAAAGGTCAATAACCTACCCCAAAACCAGGGGTATAATCGCCATTCCGCGATGACCGAGAAAATTCTCACAGCTATGGCGGCTTTGCTGGCCGTCGCCACTGCCGCGCAGACTACAACTCCCAATGCTCGACCCCGCGCCTCCGATTTGGGGCTGAAGGTCGGTGTTTTGCCCACTGGCCCGCTTGATGCGATCACTGATGTTGCGGGCGTGAAGGTCGGACACACCACCATCATCCGTGGCGACGACGTTCGAACCGGCGTGACCGCCATCCTTCCACATTCCGGAAATCTGTTCCGGGAAAAGGTACCCGGAGCCGTGTTCGTCGGCAACGCCTTCGGCAAGCTAGCCGGGTCTACCCAAGTGAACGAACTCGGCGAGATCGAGACACCGATTCTGCTCACGTCCACCCTGAGCGTAGCCCGTGTCGCCGACGCGCTCATCGATTACATGCTGGCTTTGCACGGAAATGAGGGTGTCCAGTCCATCAACCCTCTGGTGGGCGAGACGAACGACGGATACCTGAACGACATCCGGGGACGGCACATCACACGGGAGGACGTGTTCGCCGCCATCAAGAACGCAAAGGGCGGGCCAGTCGAGGAGGGTTCGGTCGGTGCGGGCACCGGGACCGTGGCGTTCGATTTCAAGGGCGGCATCGGAACCTCCTCCCGCCGTGTGCCGCCCAAGCTGGGCGGGTTCACGGTCGGTGTTCTCGTCCAGACGAACTTCGGCGGCGTGCTTACTATCGCGGGCGCTCCCGTAGGCAAGGAACTAGGCCGCTACTACCTGCGGGAGGAGCTGCAACAGGAGGGTGGCGCGACGGATCGTGGAACGGGATCAGTGATGGTGGTTGTAGCCACCGACGCGCCCGTGGACGCACACAACCTGAAGCGGCTGGCGGCAAGGGCGATGCTGGGGCTGGGGCGCACGGGCGCTGCGGGCTCGAACGGCAGCGGGGACTACGTGATCGCGTTCTCGACTGCGCGGCAGGTGTGGATACGTGCCGAGGACAAGTCTTTGCCTCGGCACATCGAGGTGCTCCCGAACGACGCGATGTCTCCGCTGTTCTTAGCCGTGATCGAAGCCACCGAGGAGGCGGTGTACAACTCCCTGCTTCGGGCGACCACGATAACCGGGCGAGGGCATACGGTCGAGGCACTGCCCCTGGAGAAAACCACGGAGATACTCAAGAAATATGGAGTCATCAAGTGAAAAGGAACGAATCTGGAAGCGCGCCTCGGCCGCTACCGCCAGATCAAGCTCAGCATCGTCGGAAGAAAGTCCGGAAAGGCGATTCCCGTCTGGTTAGTGCTAGAGGACGAAAAGCTCTGCCTGCTTACTGAGATGAAAAGCTAAAACACAAGCCGTATTCTTTTCAGGGTTCCCCTTCAATTAGCCATCCAAGTAAACTTCTATCTTTTAGTTGCTCTCGGAGCGAATTCAGCCAGCCCAGTTCGGTTTCCTTTTCGCGAACGAGATACGAATGCATGCGAATCTGCTGCGCAGCACCGGACAAATGCCCTTCCTGCTCGCAGAGCTCTTCTTGGGCAGCACTGAGCCATTTTTGTGAGTCGGCCCAGGGCTTTGGCTGCGTCAGGATTGTTAACATGCTCTTGGAGCCAGCGCTTGTTTTCTTCGATCTTTGAATTGGCGCCTCGCAAGTCATTTTCGGCCTTCGCAAGCTCGTTCTGTGTTTGAGCCTCCCACGCTTCGTTCTTTTCTACTTCAACCTGATGAGATTCGTGCTCTCTCTGAGCTACAGCGACAGCTTGGTCGACGGATACCAAATTTAGCTCCAAGTGAGAAAGCACCCACTCTCTGATATCCGCGCTCCCGGCTGCTGTGTTCCAGGACCCAACACGCCTCGCATACGAGCGGGCATCGTCAAACTGAGGCTCGACGTCCTCATTTCGATTGTTGAGAAGGCTCCAGGGCCAGGCACCTGCAAGCCCGAGTAGCCAAATCAACGTGAATTTTGCGGGGTTTGGGGTGGGAGATGGGATTTGAACCCACGACATTCGGANGCCACAGTCCGACGCTCTACCAGCTGAGCTACTCCCACCGTTGCAAATCAGTTTACTCTACTTCCCCTATGCGGAAAAGCAGGGGTCTGATCGCTCCCCCGCGCAGGAATCTAACACCTCGAATCGTCGAACTCTTCGCGCGCCCGGCTCGCCCTTAGCGCAGGGAGGCTCCTACTCGGAGGGAAGAACTTCGATCTGCCTCAGAATGTGATGCGGCGCGGCGTCCCCACAGTTCGTCAAAGCCCCGTCCGTACACTCACGTCCCATCGCCTCCACAGGATTGTCGATTCTGGCCGAAGGATTTTGCCATTTGCCAGGCTCACGCGAATGCGCACCTCGAACGTTTCCTTGCCAACCTCGGCCACATACTTGTCCTCTGCCCTCTTCTCCACTTCCACCCAATTGTTCGGCGTATCGGCTATGGCTCCTCCAGCCACGCCCTTACGCCCTTCCAACCCGTTGCAAGCTGGATACGGCCCGCCTGCAGCCCGTTCTCCGCTCTTCTTCTCTTGCTAGACTAGCTCCTGAGGATTCGCACCCCCGCGCATGAGCCCCCAGGAAACGGATCGCCGTCACCTCGAGCGGCAAATTGTCTTCGCTCGTCCTATTGTCGTTTTGCTTTCTCTGTTGGCACTTCTCGAACAGCCCCGCTCACTCGAAGCCAAGCGCTCCATCTCCTTCCTGATCGCCTACCTAATCCTTTCTCTCGTCGTCATCCAACTCGAGCGGCTCTTGCGCAAGCGCTCCTGGCATCTCCCCATCGCCTGTGATCTTCTGGCGCTCGCCTATTTTATGTACATCAGCCCGTCATCGGTCCCGGTGTGGTTTCCCTATCTTTTCATCTGTTGGGTTGCCGGCATGCGCTGGGGCCTCAACGCGGCCATGCCTGTCGCTGGCGTCCTTTCTCTTCTCCTCGTCCTTCTCACTGCCGTCAAAGGTGAAGTCGGCTGGATGCGTGTAATTGGCTGGGTGGGGCTCACCGGAGGCACATTTGCGGGCGGCGCCGCGCTGGCCTTCCTCGCCGACCGCAGCTCCCATTTCGCCTCCCAAAATGAATTCTTTTCCCGCATTACTGCTACCCTGCAAGTCGATCAAGGTCTCGCTGAGTCCCTCCGCCTCCTCCTTGACGAGCTCGCTCGCTCCTTCGCCGTCGAAACCGCTCTCCTCGCCTATCTTGACCGCGACCTCGAACGCATCTTCCTCTGGCGCCTTAAAGCCGGTGACAGCGAGCGCCTCCTCCCCGAAAGCGTTCCTCTCGCTCGCGCCGACGGCTTCCTCCTCGACGACATGGACGCCACCGTCTGCTGGAACAGCCTAGTGGGCCCCGGCCACGGCTTTGGCTGGGACCGCCGTAACGGGCGCAAGCTCAAATCTCTTCCCCGCCTCCCCAGCACCACTCAACAACAATTTAATCTTCGCTCCATGATATCCGTGGCTTTCGACCAAGGTGGCCAGCCCGCTGGCCGCATCTTCCTCCTCAACAGCCGCAGACCTTTCGAGCGTCCCGATCTTGCCTGGCTTGAACGCATCGCCCGCCACGTTGGCCCTTCTCTTGAAAACATTTTCCTTCTCCGCCATCTTCGCGCCCGCGCCATCGAAGGCGAACGCAGCCGCATCTCCCGCGACCTCCACGACGGCATCCTGCAAACTCTCCTCAGCATTGAAATCCAGCTCGACGTCCTTCGCCGCCGCGTCTCCACCACCCCCGATCAAGTCACCTCCAACCTCGCCAATCTCCAACAAACCGTTAAAAACGAGTCCGCCGAGCTTCGCCACATGGTCACCGATCTCCGCCCCTTGCGCGTTCAAAGCGCAGACCTAGTCGACCTCATGCGCGGTTTCGCCGAGCGTTACCGCAATGAATCTCCCCTCGCTCTCGATCTACTCATTGATTCGGCCGATATTCATGCCCCTGACCGGGTTTGCCGCGAGGTCTTCCAGATTTACCGGGAAGCACTCAACAACATAAAAAAGCATGCCAAGGCTTCCCATGTCGTGGTAAAACTGTCCCAGGATGACAGCCGTCTAGTACTCATGGTAGATGACAACGGCGAAGGCTTTAGTTTTGCCGGCAAGTTTACCGGGGACGAGCTCGACCGCTTGCGGCTGGGGCCCATTTCCATTAAGGAGCGTACGCGCACCGTGGGGGGCGTCTTGACGATTGAGTCCAACCCCGGCCATGGCGCGCGCTTGACCATCGAAGTTCCACTCGGGTGACATGGCCAAACCTAAACAACAAATTCGCGTTCTTCTCGCCGACGATCACGCTATCTTTCGCGATGGTCTTCGCAAACTCCTCGATTCCGACGACGAACTCGCCATCGTCGGCGAAGCGCAAAACGGCGCGGAGTGCATCAAGCTTCTCACCAAGCTCAAGCCTGACATTCTGCTGCTCGATTTGCGTATGCCCGATAAAGACGGCCTCGCCGTCCTCGAAGAAGTAAATTTCGACACGCTTCCCACGCGCGTGATCGTTCTCACCGCCGCCGAAGACGATCGCGACGTTGTCCGCGCTATGCGCCTCGGAGCCCGCGGTGTCGTCCTCAAACAATCCGCCACCGATCTTCTGGTGAAAAGCATTCACCGCGTCCACGCTGGCGAAATCTGGCTCGACAACCGCATGACCGCCGAGGTCATGAAAGCCTTTTCCAAATCCNNCGGCCCCCGCCGCGAAAAGCCCCTACTCAGCGATCGCGAAAAGGAAATCGTCCAGCTCGTAGCCCAGGGCTTCCGCAACAAAGAAATCGGCGAAAAACTTTTCATCTCCGAGCAAACCGTCAAAAACCACCTGCACAACATCTTCGACAAACTGGGAGTCTCCGACCGCCTTGAACTTGCCCTCTATGCCATCCACCACCGCTTAATCGAGCAATCCTAGTTCTCTCGTGAAGGGACGGGCCGAGCCCGACCTCTTCAGGTTTTGCAGCGGCGAGTTCACCTCGCCATCTTCGGCGAAAGCCCCAGTCTCCAAGAGAAGCTGTGAAAAAACCGGGACTGGGTACAGTCTGCACCCACAACCAGCCCCCGCTGCGTTGAATTTGCAGCNCGTTGAATTTGCAGCACTTAGCTTAGGCGCACAGGCAGGAATGCCTGTGCCACTTGGTTTTTTCACAGCTTCAGAACGAGGCTGGGGCCTTTCCCTAACCTCTTCACCGTTCAGCGAGGCACACTTCCACAATCTCGCGGGTCCAGCTGTGCACTACTCACAATCCAGTACTCACTACCCGCTACCCGCCACCCACTACTCTTCACTTCATCCCGCTGTGACTTGCGCTCCCGGAGGCGTTCCCAGGCGGCTGGATTTCCAAATCGTATTTCATTCCGCTGAAGAAGATTTCCTCAATGGCCTTGCCGCCGTCCTTCGTGGGCCCGAGGACATAGCCGTCCTGATCGTTGGAACTGTTTTCTGCCACCTCTCGTGCCGGCACGCTGGCCACGGTCTCCCCGTTCTGAACAATGTTCAGCTCGACGTTGGGGCCCGAACCGCTCCACTCCACTTTGTAATCGCCCGGAGTCAACAGCGTGCCCTGCACTTTGGCCTTTTCATATAAATGCATCGTCTTTTTGGTGGTGTTTCCCGCGAACGCGGTTGCGGCAAATAACAAACAACCTGCAAACAGGATCGTAGAAAGCCTCGACACTTTCATACACACATCTCCTTCAGTCTTCTTCGCGAGCCGTGACACAGCAAACGTGCGCCTCATCCCGCAAAGGACAATAAATTTTTACACCATCTATTTCGATGGCGCGCGCGTCCCCAACGGTTTCCTCGCGACCCCAGTTTTCAGCGGTCCCAAGAAGTACGTTTCGACTCCATGCAATTAACGTTGTTACGCCCCACCCTTAAGTCCGGAAACGCTCGCGGTGCTGACGCAACAGGAACTGGTCGGTCATGCCCGCGATGTAGTCGCAGACGACCACATGGCGCGGCTGCTTGCGGGCCAATTCTTCNTAGTCGCAGACCACCACGTGGCGCGGCTGTTTGCGGGGCAATTCTTCGTAAAAGGATGGCATCGACCCCGGCGTGCTGAGGTAAAAACAGAAAAGCTCCTCAAGGCAGCGCACCGACCGGTCGCGGTCTTCCGTAATCGCCGGATGACTGTAAATATGTTTGAAAAGAAATCGCTTGAGCTGCGCGTTGCTTTCCGCAAGCGCGTCACTGAAACCCGCAAGCCGCCGCGGCGCCCGCCGAATATCTTCGACGCTGCGCGCACCCGATTCCTGCACGCGCCGCTGCGTCGTTTCAATCAAATCCGTGGCGAGGCGATCCAGCACGCGCTTAAGCGCTTCGTTGAATTTCAGTTTGTCGCGGCCCGCCGGATGTTCGGCATCGACCTGGGCATAGGCCTCGTCGAAAATCGGCGCTTCTTTGCGCAACCCCTCAAGATCGAGCAAGCGGGCTTCTCGCGCGTCATCCAGGTCGGCAGTGTTGTATGCAATCTCGTCGACCCAGTCGATGAGCTGGCTTTCGAGCGGCGGGCGCAGCTCGAGCGAGTATTCCGCCAGCTCCGGAAATTCCTCGGCGGTGTAATCGTGAGAATGTTTGATGATTCCTTCGCGCACTTCAAAAGTGAGATTCAAGCCGGGAAAATCCAGATAACGTTGCTCGAACTGCTCAACGATGCGCAGCGCGTGCAGATTGTGATTGAAGTGCCCGCCGTGCTCCCCCATCAATTCGTTCAGTTTCGCTTCTCCCGCGTGGCCGAACGGAGGATGCCCGATGTCGTGAACCAGCGCCAGCGCTTCCGCAAGCTCTGTGTTCAGTCCCAGCGCCCCGGCCACCGTGCGCGCAATTTGCGAAACTTCCAGCGTGTGTGTGAGCCGGTTGCGAAAATGATCAGAAAAACGCATCGTAAAGACTTGCGTCTTCGCTTCCAGGCGCCGGAAGGCTCGCGAATGGATGATGCGGTCGCGGTCTCGCGCGTATTCGCTGCGGTAGGGATGCGGTTTCTCAGGGTAGCGCCGGCCGCGCGAATCTTCGGCGCGCATCGCCCACGGCGCTCGTGCCGGGAATGAATCGATAGCAGCTCCGCTCCTCAAGGAGGTCAATCAAACAAGGGAAATGGCTGCCACGGGCTGAAATGGGCCCTCGCAAAATCTCGCGGCAAGCTTCGCCCTCAGGACTTCGGCGCCAGCGTTTGCAAGGCCTTATCGGCCTCGTCCGAAACTGCCGTGTTCGGGAATTCTTTTTTCAGTTGTTCGTAAACGCTTGCAGCTTCTTGCGGTTTGTTCTGGCGCAGCACTTCCGCCAGTTCGAAGAGGGCAACCGGGCGCGGCACAAGGACCGAGGAATGGTCAGCGAGGTCGCGGAAAACCTTGACGGCTTCATCGGGCTTCCCGGTACGCGCGTAGATGATGCCCATCTGGTATTGCGCCATGGCCACCAGTTCTTTGTCGCTGCCGGAGCTGATTTTCTTCAGCTCTTCAAGAGCCTGATTGTTGCGCTCCAGGTCTTCGAGGCACAGCGCTGCGTAATACGTGGCCAGCCGGCCGGGATTGGTCTTCGGATATTTTCCGGCGACGGCGAGAAATTTCTGCGAGGCATCCTCGGCGCGGGAAGCCTCGTCCTTATAAAGAAGCTCGTTGGGATCAGTGGGATCGCGAACCGTTCCGATACGCGCGGAATAAACTTTCGTCGCTTCGTCCAAGGCCGCAGTGGCCTGAACCGTCTTCCGGCCGATGTAAAAACTCCAGCCAGCATAAACGGCAGCGACAAGCACAACCGTCAAAACGGCCGCGGCCAAAACCGTAGTATGAGAAAAAACCGCCTCCGCGCCGTGCTCCAGCGACTCACGGATTTTGTCTTGCTTCAGTTCTTTGCGCGAAATGTGCTCCGGCACGCAGGCTCTCCTGGCTGAAATGGATGAATCCATCCTAGCACAAGATGCCGGAACGAAGGCTCCGCACAACAGCGCCGGTTTGAAAGGCGGAATTAACTTTTGCAGCAAGAAAAAATCCAAACTGATTCAGGCACTCGCGCGTCCATGCTAGCGTGTAAACATGCAAGCGGCGTGCGTTCATTGCGGCACAGAACACAAGTTGGACGATGCGGCTCTCGGCGCTCATCCTAAAGTGCAATTCCGCTGCGCGAAATGCGGAAAAACCACAGTGGTGGAGATCAAACGGCGCCCCGATTCGACCGTGGTCATTTCTCCGCTGCCTTCGTTTGCGCGTGCCAATGCCTCGACGTCCAATTTGAAGCTGCCGCCCGCGGACGAAGGTCTGCGTTTGCCGTCCGATGCCGTTTTCGTGCTCGCGATTCTAAGCGGGCCGGCGCAAGGCGATGTGCATCGGTTGACGAAGCCGCGCGTGGTCATTGGCCGCAAAGGCGCGGACATCGCGCTCAACGATTCGGAGATTTCGCGGCACCATTGCCTGCTGGAAGTGCGCGACAAATACATCAACTTGAAAGATCTCGATTCCACGAATGGGACTTTCCTCGAGGAAGAGCGTGTGCGGGCCGCGATGCTAAAGGATGGTTCGGAATTCCGGATCGGGGAGAGCCTGATTCGCGTCAGCCTGCAAAAAAAGTAAGCCAACTTCTTTTCCTTTTTCAAATTCCCGGCAGGCTCCCAAGCGCAGTAAGTGTAAGATAGCGGGTGCAACCTTCCGCTCGCCAAGCACCCGATGAACCGCCTCTCTGCTTGCCTGATCACGCTCAATGAGGAGCACAACTTGCCGCGCGCCCTGGCTTCGCTTGCAGGAATCGCGGATGAAATCGTCATCGTGGATTCCGGGAGCACGGATCGCACGCGGGAAATTGCGCGGGAGAACGGCGCCGCATTTTTCGAGCGCGCCTGGACCAACTATTCGGAGCAAAAGAATTTTGCCGCAGCGCACGCGCAGAACGGTTGGATTTTGTCGCTGGACGCAGATGAAGAGTTGAGCAGCGCGCTCCAGACTTCGCTGCTGAACTGGAAAAATCAGGAGCCGCAATTTAATGTTTACGAAATGGCGCGGAGAACCTGGTATCTGGGCGCCTGGATTCGGCATTCGGGCTGGTATCCGGATTATCAGCGGCGGCTGTACCGGCGCGACGCCGCGCAATTTTCGGGAATTGTCCACGAGTCGCTGAAATTCGAAGGCAAGCCTGGGAGGCTGAACGGCGATTTGCTGCATTACACAGTGCGATCCTTCGAAGAACATGAAGCGAACGTGGAGCGCTACACGACGCTGGCAGCAAAACAAATGTTCGAAGCCGGCCGGCGAAATTGGAGAAGCGCGATGTGGTTCGCGACCCCCTGGAGCTGGTTCCAGAATTTTATCCTGCGCGGCGGTGTGCTTGACGGCTTCCGCGGCGCGCGCATCGCGCGAATGGCCGCACGCTCGGTGCGGTTGAAGTACGCAAAACTCGGAAAACTGATCGAGCAAGAGGAACAGGCCGCGGGCGGGGTCAAGTTGTGAACGTCCTCTTGGTGGACTTGGAAACGGCATGGCGCGGCGGCCAGAATCAGGCCTTGTTGATCTTGAAGGGGCTGCGGGCGCGCGGGCAAGGAGCAGAACTCGTCGCCGCGAAGGGATCGGCGCTTGCAGAGCGAGCAACCGACGGAGGGATCCGCGTGCATTTTGTATCGCGTGGCTTGTTTCGTCTGCCGGCAGCGCAGCGAATCCGCGCGCTCGTGGAGAGCGGTCGGTTTGATGTTGTCCATGCCAACGAAGCGCACGCGGTTTCGGCCGTGTGGCTTTCCCGAGCGCACGGGCGAATCCCGTTTGTGATTTCACGAAGGGTTGGATATCCACTCACGAGAGGCCGCATGGCGCGGGCTCGCTATGAGGCGGCAGCGAGGATCGTCGCCAATTCGAAATGGGTAGCCGAACAGGCAGCTTCTTCCGGTGCGCCGAAAGACATGCTTGCAGTCGTGTACGAGGGGGTAGAAATTCCCCCGCGCTTTACGGTCGAGCAACGGCAAGCAGCGCGAGCGCGCTGGGGAATTGTGAAAGGTGAACCATTGCTCGGTTGCGTGGGGGTATTCTCCGAAGACAAAGGACAGGAATGGCTGATTCGTGCGCTTGCCGAACTCCGGAAAGAATTGCCTGGGACGAAGTTGCTCCTGGCCGGTGAGGGGCCCTGTCGTTCGAAACTAGAAGTGCTCGCGCGGGAACTCGGAGTCGGGGAAGCGGTTTTGTTTCCCGGATTCGTGAAAGATGTGGAGACTGTCTATGCCGCGCTCGACATCTTTCTCTTGCCCTCGTTTTTTGAAGCGCTAAACAATTCCCTTCTGGCGGCGATGAGTTATGAGATTCCGTCGATTGCCTTCAACCGCGGCGCGCTCGGCGAAATCATCGAGCACGAAAAAAGCGGCGTGCTGGTTTCCGGTCCAAACGTGGCCGAAATCTGCGGCGCGATCAGGGAAATCCTGCGCGATGCGGATTTCGCCAAGAGGCTGGGCCAGGAAGGACGCAAGCGTGTGGAGGCTAATTTCTCCGCAGAACGAATGGTCGAAGGAATGATTCGCGTTTACACTGAGGCGACGCAATCCCGGAATGGGGATTAGCTGCCTAAACGGAAGACCGCAAGAATCGACGCGCTGCGTCCAGCTTTAGGCATATACTCTGCGCAATTGCATTTGTGACTTCGTTCAGTTTTTTCACAAAACTCATCGGAGGACTGGAAACGATGCGCAGAGTCCTGGCCGGATTGATGATACTGGCAGGCGGATTCTCTTTGTCACTTCTTGCCCAGAACANTCACTTCTTGCCCAGAACAAAAGGCCTGCCGAAGGTCCGCCGGACTTGTCGCTTACTGCGGTGGGGCGCCAGCACCATCCGATTCACACGCAGAGCAAAGCGGCTCAGGAATACTTCGACCAGGGAGTAACGCTCCTCTTCGGTTTCAATCATGAGGAAGCGGCACGTGCATTCCGGTGGGCCGCAGAACTCGACCCGTCTTCTCCAATGCCGCTTTGGGGAATCGCGATGGCTGTTGGACCGAACTACAACCTGGACGTGGACGCGGAGCGCGAGAAGCAAGCGTTCGAAATCATGCAAAAAGCGCGAAAGCTGGCCAATGCAGCGCCAGAAGCGGAGCGTGATTACGTGGAAGCTCTGAGCGCCCGATTTTCAGGCGACGCCAGCCCCGACTACAAAAAACTGGCGCTCGATTATTCGAGGGCGATGAAAGCGCTATCGGAAAAATATCCCGACGACCTGGACGCAGCCACGTTGCACGCAGAAAGCTTGATGGATTTGAATCCGTGGAGACTGTGGAGTCTCGACGGCAAGCCCGCTGAGAATACCAAAGAGATTGTGCGCATCCTGGAATCGGTGCTGGCGCGCGATCCGAATCATGCAGGAGCGAATCATCTATACATCCATGCATTGGAGGCTTCACCGCACGCCGAGCGGGCTCTGCCCAGCGCGAAGCTCCTGGAAAGCCTCGTGCCGAATGTCGCTCACCTGGTTCATATGCCTGCCCACATCTACATCCGCACGGGGGATTACAACGCAGCGGCAAGAAACAACGTAGAAGCCCTGAAAGTAGATAAAGCATACCTGCAGCAGAGCGGCTCATTTGCGGACGCGTACGACATGATCTATTACAGCCACAATTTGCATTTCCTGTCTGCTGCCTATGCGATGGCGGGGAATTTCGCGGGCTCGAAGCAGGCTGCAGATGAGCTCGAGGCGCATATCCGCCCGATAGTGGGAAGGATGCCGGAGTCCGAGGTCTATCTGCCAACCCCGATTTTTGTTCTCTTGCGCTTTCATCGCTGGGAGGAACTCTTGAAGAGCAGTCCGCCGGAACCAAGCCTAACCATGACTAATGCACTCTGGCATTTTGGCCGTGGGAGCGCCGCCGCTGCGATGGGGAAGCTCGAAATGGCGGAAGCTGAGCGGAGGACACTCGGCGCGGTGCGCGCCAAAACTTCTGAAGAGGAAGCGTTCGGGATGTTTTACACCAGCGCCTATAAATTCCTGGATTTGGCGGCAAGCATTCTGGACGCCCGCATGGCTATGGCGCGAGGCGAAAGCGATCGCGCAGTCCAATATTGGAGGACGGCGGTTCAGATCGAGGATACATTCAGATACAACGAGCCGCCCGAATGGTTTTATCCGGTGCGGGAATCACTTGGTGCCGCACTGCTGACGAGCGGAAAAGCGGCGGAAGCTGAGCAGACCTTCCGGGAAGACTTGCAGCGAAACCCGCGGAACCCTCGCTCCCTTTTTGGATTGATGGAAGCCCTCAAGGCGCAACACCGGGACGCTGATGCCGCTTGGGTGGAGCGGGAATTCAACCAAGCCTGGAAAAATGCAGACACGAAGCTAAACATCTCCGACCTCTAAGAAGCGGGGTGTGAAGGGACGGCACGCCTGCCGGAGCTGGCGAAGGAAAGCGCAAAGCCGTAATGACCGCGAGTATTTCAAGACCAAAAAGGATGAAGCGCCGCGCGGCTCCTTCTCCTTCCGCACGGCGCTTCATTCCATCCTAGATTGGATATTGCGCAAGTTTTCTGACTTCTTTTGTTCCAGGCGTTCCCCTCCTTTCCGCTTGCCGACAAAACGTCAAGCTATTTTGGGGATTGAACTACCCATCGCCCTTTGGGCTCGAGGAACTCCACGCCGATAGCAAAGCCTTCGCCTTGCAACGGTTGGCAGTAGGCCACTCGGGCTGAGGAGCGAAACTCTCCGGTACGAGAGACGAACGTAAGACGTTCGCCGTGTTCCCACCGGCGCGTAGTAAGCACGCGCGCGCCGCGGGCGCTGACATTTTCGGTGAAGGTGGATTCCCGGCCGGGAATCTTGCGATGACCGTCGAGAATGACGGCGATTTCCATAGGGATGCGTCGTTCGATGCGGTGAAACGGGAAGAGCTTCCGGCGGAGCTGCGGAGTGAGAGGCATCGTTCCTCACAAGCACGCGGCAATGCGCGAGAGATTTTGCACGCTGGTGCCGCGGTGCTTCATGCGGTAGAGGGCGCGGTCAGCGGCGCCGAGAAGTTTTTCGGGAGTATCGCCGTCCTCGGGGAAGGCGGCCACTCCGGCGCTGACGGAAAGGGCCGGTTCCTCCGCCTCAGCAGCGAGACGTTCGCGGACGCGGGAGACGACGCGCCCGGCGATGTCGCGTCCAGCTTCAGGTAGCACAAGGGCAAACTCATCGCCGCCGTAGCGGGCAGGCGTGTCGATGGCGCGAGAGTGGCCGCGAAGAATTTTGGCCAAGCGGACAATGGCGCGGCTGCCGACGAGGTGGCCGTACTGATCATTGATGGATTTGAGGCCATCCATGTCCAGAAGCACGACGCTGAAAGGCCGCTGCGTGCGGCGCGAACGGTCGAGCTCGGCTTCGAGGACGCTGATCAAGCGGCGGTAGTTGGCGAGGCCGGTGAGCGAGTCGCTCACGGCCATATTGCGAACCTGGTCGAAAAGGCGAGCTTGATCGAGCAGGGCGCCGGAGAGCATGACGGCGTAACTCAACGTTTTGCTCAGTTCGGCAAGGAAAAAGGGCCCGTCGAACAAACGCCGCGAAAACGCGGCCGAAATGTGGCAGAGGACATTGAGAGAAGCGACTGCGAACAACGAATAATCGTAGAGGCTTGCGGAGCTCTTGCTGTTTTTGCTGGCGGTGAGACGCTGGCGGAAACAAATTGCGGCAATGAGAAACAAGACCCCGGGAAGCAAATCCCACGGACGCGAAATGAAACTTGAAGACTGAGCGACCGGCGCAGCGGGAGCGGCGAGAAATGCGGCGCTCGTGAGATACGCCGCAATGGCCACGACAAGAAGCGCTCCGGCAGTTTCTTTGCTGGGTTGCCGGGCCGTGGGGATGTAGCGCTCCACGGCAATGGCGGCGAGCAAGAGAACGGCGAGCACCGTGCGGCCGACCATCCAGCCCATGGGAATTCTGGTTAGAGCCGCAGGACCGGCTTGAAGCACGTCGTTCAAGCCAAAGTAGCCGACGCTCTCAATGATCCCCGAAAGGACGAAACCAAAGGCAAGAATCAGTGCCGTGCGGTCATGCGTGCCGCGGAAACGGACGAGAGCGTTCGCGGCGTAACAGAAGCTGACCAGCGTTCCACCCACTTCGAGATAAAGATAGATTTCGGGTGACCCCGAGAAACTGGATTGGTGGAGAATCAGAAGCGCAGCGAAAAAGAAAAGGGTCAGACCGAAAGCAGAAGCGATCAGGACGCGAGACCGCTCCTTCCAGAGAAACCCGACGATACTGGCCCAACTGCCCAAGAAACCCCCCAATTACCGGAGAAACTACTAGAACCTCCTAGGAAAGCAAGTTGGTGCCCTTTCCTGGGGCAAAATCTCAGTCCATAAGTTATTGAGTTATAAAGAATTAGAAGGCGCCCTTGACGGGGCTTGGAAGTTTGCAGAGGTGCGAGACAGTTTTGGGAGCTGAGACAGATTCGCTTAGAAGACTATCATCTTTATTTGCTGATAGTTACAGACAACTGGGCCTGTATCACGGAGAATTGAGGAATTGTCTCAAAGTGAGATGGTCTCAATTTTGGCGAGAGACAAGCAGTCTCAGAGTTTGGGCTTGGCTGGAGGCAGTTCGCGAGCGACCACAGCATCCGTAAAGCCACACACTTTATGGGAGGCATCGCAAAAAGGTTTATTGGCGGAGTGTCCGCAGCGGCACAGCGCGACGGAGGTGCGTCCCGCGAGTCCGAAAGCGCGTCCCTCGGGGTCGACAATCTCGAAGTCCCCCTCGACGCGAATCGAGCCGTTATGATTCACAGTAATTTTTGTCGCCGCCATCTTTTAAGTTTTCTCGCTTAGTATTTCGGAACCGAAGGATCCACTTCGTCGGACCAGGCGAGGATGCCGCCTTTGAGATTCAGGGTTTTGCGGAAGCCGGCTTTGCGGAGGAAATCCACGGCTTCCGCGGAGCGTTTGCCGCTGCGGCAGTGGGCGATGATTTCGCGCGAAGAATCGAGTTCATGAGCGCGCCGCGGCAGTTCGCCAAGCGGGATCAAGTGTCCGCGCAGATTGCAGATTTGATATTCGTGCGGCTCGCGGACATCGAGGATGAACAGGTCGTCGCCCCGATCGAGGCGACTTTTCAACTCGCGGGG
>OCOJ01036816.1_pt3 | contig 24417 bp, 25 predicted proteins | sample 1539251 | NCBI WGS metagenome assembly OCOJ01 (sample SAMN01911457, study PRJEB22624) | soil metagenome | biome: Soil | place: Malaysia | collected 2012-04-30 | depth RA_metagenome m | reverse complement strand
GCGAGGCGTTCCGGCGTTACTTCAGTGCCGTAAGGAAGGCGCGACGCGAGGCAGGCGGAAGCGGGACGATCCCAAGTCGGCAGGCCGGCTCGGCGAGACAGTTCCCGAATTTCGGCTTTCCGCAAACCAACCTCAAGTAGAGGGGCAAGGACGCGATGTTGCGTAGCCGCGCGATGGCCTGGACGAAAATCCAGGGTGTCGTCGGCGTTCACGCCATAAGCGATTGCGGCGAAGCCGCGGTCCCGAGCCAAGGCGTCGAGGACGGTGAAGAGCTCGTCTTTGCAGAAATAGCAGCGATCGGAAGCGTTGGCGCGGTAACTGGGATTATCCAGCTCATGAGTCTCGACGAATTCGTGACCGACGCCGGTATGGCGGATGAATTCTTCGACAACGGACCGGTCGTGGCCAGAGTAGCTCGGCGAGAGGGCGGTTACAGAGAGCGCGTGGTCTCCCAAAGCGCGGTGGGCGGCCCAGGCAAGATAGGCGGAGTCCGCTCCGCCGGATAAAGCCACAATGACAGAAGGAAGTTCGGCCAAGTTCGCAAAGAGCAATCGCTCTTTGTCAGCGGCGGATTCCGCGGCAGGCTCAGTCGCTCGAATTCTCACAAGAGCGTTCATGACCATCGAAAGTATAGCGCAGGCCGCGAAGACTTTTGCATTTGTGGGGTTGTCCGCCGCAGCCGGCTGCGCCTTGAAGGGACGCAGCTTTATCATGTGTGACTCGCAATTCGTGCCAAACTGGAATTCGCAGCAACTGGGACGCAGCCCTTCGAGGCTCAGGGTAAACATGCTGCGCCCCTACAAAAGCGCAGTCCACCTCGACCGGCAAGCTCAGCGGCCCGCTCATTTGAAGTCCAGCAAAACGTCAACGATTTGCTTTTCTGCATCCGTGCGGAGCCAATGGCCGACGGTCTCGTAGTGCACCGGCAAATCTCCGAAAATTTGCGCGGGATGGCTCTGCAGCTTGATCAAAAAATCCTCATACACGGTTTTGTCAAAAGCTTCGCCCGGCTTGATGGGCCAAACTTCGAGGAGGCGGCGCTCGTCGGTAAGGGAGATTCCTGTCAAAACCATGGTGCGAAACTTGTATTGGGGCCCTTCGCTAATCGCCACGTTGTACGAGATGGTGTGAGCCTGGTCGTCGTAGGAAGCGACGGGATCCACTTTCGCGTCCAGGTAGCCGCGGTGGCCGTAATCTTCGCGGATGCGGTCCCAGGCGGATTCAATCTGCATGCCGTTGGCAACCTCGCCGGGCTTTAGCCCAATGTCGTTCGTGAGCGTGATTGTGGATAGAACGTTGTTGCCGCTCCACTGCACATCTTTCCAGTGATAAATAGGCCCGGTAGCAATGGGAATGAAGACGGGCAGCTGCTCCGGGAGCGGACGATTGGGATTTCCTGTCAAATGAATCTCGGGAGGGCCAAGCTTCACGCGCAAGTAGCCTTGCTGGAGGTACTGGGGACGAATTTGTTCTGCAAGAAAAAGATCGATGGTCATTCGAGAATAGGGCTTGCCTTGCACATTGGGTAGTTCTTGCTGGACGACGTGGGAGGATGCCAGCGCAGGATCGCTGAACTCAATCGAGGCGATTTTCAAGGAGGGGCCCTGGATATGGAACTCCTGCACGTCGCCTTCGCCGATGGGATTGGCAATCAACTGATGTTCCGTGGTGACGTTTAGTTCGTGCGACAGGAGAAGCTGATTTACCGCTTCTGTGGCTTGATCTACGACCGCGCCTGCTTCCGGCAGGGTGCCGTCGCAGAAAGGGAGCTTCTTTTTGATGGCGTCGAGGAGTTCGCTGTCGGCAAACCACGGGATGTTGTCGAAATAAACGGGAACGCGGCGGGCTTCTTCAAGGCGGAAGGTCACGCTGACTTCGCCGCTTTTGGTTACGTAGTTGTAGTTCACATTGGCGAACAGACCGGTCTGAAGAAGGCGATCCGCCGCGGCTTGCAAATCGGCTTTGCCGACCTGGGAAGGGATTTGGAGTTGCGAGAGAGTGATCACTTGCGCTTCGGTCAGAGTTTTCAGGCCGTCGGCGTGAATTTCGTGCAGGGCGGCGGTGCCCGCCTGCTGTGCCTGAGAACCAGTCTGCGGCGAGTTGGAACCTGTCTGCTGCGCCGACAGGGCATCTGCCTGCGCTGCAAACAGGAGCGGCACGCCGAGGCAAACGAGCAAACAGTTACGCTGAAAACGCCACATGAAATTCATTCTAGCGGAAAACAATCCCGGGGCGCATTTGCCAGTGGTTGCGGATCTTGTAGCGGCGACTTTACGTAGCCATTTCTGTATCTGCCGGCGGCAAAGCGATAGGCAGTCCCCCTCATTTTTTGTAAGTGTTGCATCTAAAGGAGTTAGAGTTTCTGTAAGTCGTTTAGAATCAACAGTTGTGAGATGGCTTGTAAGTGTTGCGGCTAAAGGACTTAAATTGACCTTCAAGTAAGACGTTAGACTTTTAGCTGGGAAGGGGACCACCCCTCCGTTGGACAGAAAAGAGTGCGGAAGCGATTGAAGACAAAGGAGATAGGGAGTGGCCGTCCGGGAAAACAGTGCGCAAAGAGAAGAAAAGAAAGGAGTTAGGACGCTGCGGTTCAAAGTCGAAAGTTCAAAGTTAAAGGAAGAAGAAGCTAACGCGGAGGCGCAGGGTGAGCAGAGGCGCTGCGGAGGGGGCGTGGACGGGGAGAGGCGAGAGGGAGGCATATCTATATTATACTACTTTAGGTTTGATTGTCAAGCAAAATAATAAGTGGTTAGGATACAATAGGATACGGAAAGCGTGGAGGCGGAGAAATGGCGAAAATTGAGGCTTCGCTACAATTTAAGGCTTTTGGATTGAGGGGGTTAAAGGAAAGTTGACAGTCAACAGTTGAAAGCTGAAGGCCGGAAGCGCCGGGGAGGAATCTCCGCACGCGCACCGGAAAAGCGTCGGTGCGTCCCGGTCCAGAACGCGGGATGCAAACGACGCAGATGCGGAGTGCTAAGGTAAAAGGACTCGGTGAAGAGGCGAGCGAAAGGCAGCCCCAGGGGTCATCCCGCAAGGAGCGCGGGATGAAAAACGAAGGGTGCGGCCCGGCGACCATGCCACGTGATCCATGCAGCCTTCATGAATCTCCGCGAGCTTCACGGTTTGCCCGTCCGCCAGCGAAAGCACATACACGGCTTTGCCACCGACATTCTTTTCATACGCGACGAAATTCCCATCTCTCGAAAGAGCCGCAGCGGAGGACCCACGGCTTTGCCTGCTGCGCAACCTCTCCATTCTCGATTCGTTTTGCCGTCGATCAATTTCCAATTGGCTTTTGCGATACAACACCACGCGAAGCCCACGAATATGGCGCTGAAAGAAGTTACTCTGCCTTCATTGGCGTTTTCCCGAGCAAGAGATCACGAAGACATACCGCATGTGAGTGCTGACTGCCGATGCCAGGTCAAATCTCAACCCTCGGCTGCCGCCGGAGCAACGCCCGCACCTCCGCAGATCTTTGCGTGCAGGACGTCAGGCCCGCATGATTATTTCTCTCTTCTATGCGCTGACCGCCTCGCTCGTTCTCATCGGCTACGAAGCTCTCCATTTGCTGCTGCCTCCAGTCGGCTTGGACGCCTCGTGGGCGCAACGCGGCGCAATCCTGCTGCTTGTCGGCGCTCTGCTCAATTTGTGGAAACGCCGTGTCGGCGCCGGAGTCGCATTGTTCGGCGCCATTCTGATCTGGGTCGCGTGGGGAACTGTGGCCAATCTGGCTGCGCACACACTCTGGCTCGGCTATGGCGGCGTCGGACTCATCTTGCTTCCGCGGTCTTGTTGCTCGCACTGTTCCTTGCGCCCACAACTCTTTATGCGCTTATCCGTGTCGCGGAGCTCCACAAGCGCCTGCATCTTCCCAAGTGGCTTTTTCCCGAAGATCCGCAATTCGGTCCAGCCGTCGCGGCCGTGAGGCGTCCTGCGCGCCCCGAATCGGTGCAGGCCGCCGCGGTTCTGCTCTATGCGTGTTGGGCCATTGGAGTCGCACAGATCCTCCACCGCATGCACGGCGTCTCTCTCCATTTCGGTTACTCTTTCCTGATTCTCGATCTTGTCCTCGTGGCTGCGGCGCTCTGGATTGTGATCGAAGCAACAAGAGGCCGCAACTGGGCCCGCCTTACGCTGCTGGCGTTTTTTCTTCTCGGCCTCCCTTCGTTGGCGCGAACGCTTCGCTTCCTTTCCGCAATCAACAAATTGGATCTCGTCACCTCTTTGCTCGTGGTAATCCTCGAGGCCATCGCCCTCGTTCTGCTGTTCACCAGAAGTTCCTCCGCCTTCTTCGCCCAATCGGCAGGAAGAATCCCCACCTGATTGCCCATGTGCTTGCCCAGAAGTCACAGGAGGCGGAGCGTGCGGCACAAAGAGGGGTGATGCCGGTTACTGCAATTCTGTTGGGCGCGAGAGCATGAACGATGATTGTGGGGGCGAAATGGAGTTGTATACCCGCGACTCTCAGGGGGGAACGTAGGCAAGACAGCAGCGTCGCCCTCAGAAATAAAAGAAACAGATAAAGATGAAAGATGAGGAAGGAAGGAAGATTATGTTTGCACGTCTGGTGACAATCCAGGTGAAACCCAACCTATTTAATGAATTCCCGGTGACGTTCAAAAAGGAAATTCTGCCCCTGCTTCAGAAGCAGAGGGGATTCCTGGATGAACTCTTGTTCGTTGCGCCGGAGAAAAAGGAAATGGTGGCGATCAGCCTGTGGGAGACCAAAGAGCATGCGGAGACCTACCATCGGGAAGTGTATCCAGAGATCGAGAAGATCGTGAACCGGTTCGCGGAGGGCACGCCGCTGGTGAAGAAGTACGATGCGGAGTACTCCACATTCCACAAGATTGCCTTTGCGGCAACAGTCTGATCGGACAGTTCCCTTCAGAATAGGGGGCGAATTTCGCCCCCTCTTTTTTTGTTTGGGGCAGCGAAGAGACTAGGGAGAGGCAGGCCCACGGTTCAAAACGGGGAAGCGTGGGACACGTGGCCGAACTTGGTTCACCGGACTGGACGTTTTGGCGGAAGCGGCATCTCGATGAATTCATAGTGTCCCGGGCGAGCCGCCAAGACGGCAGCAGCGATTTCAGCTGAATACGCGCGCACGATGGGCCAAATGTTCGATCCAAGGATGACCAGTGCGATTTTTCTGCCTCTCAGGTTCTGCTGATGGCGGATGTTTTGATCAGAAGTAACCAGGACATCGAAAGCGGCCGCTTCGGCTTCTCTTAGAAGTTCGCCGTTTTCCAGTTGTGGAGGCCAATTCATTTCCGCAAAGGTGCGGACCTCGTGGTCAGGCAAGAAGAAGCGCGCGCCGACAGGAACATTATGGTCAAACAGAATGCGCAATGCGATGGCTCTTGGCGTAAGCCAAAATCGCTTGAATACGATCCAGGGGGACTTGGAACTGCTCTGAGATTTCCGTTTCACTTAGGCCGAAGTCGAAGTTATCAATGATAGCGTTTGCGGGCACGCGGGTGCCGCGAAGGACTGGGGCGCCGCTTTGCACACGAGGGTTAACTTCCACCAAAGGGCATCGTGACCAGTCGACTTGTTCTGGGGCAGCCATAGCAATCTCCGAGATATTATGATTTCACTTTCCGAGGGGGAATACTAGCACCTTAGAAGGATGGAATGTTGGAGGGAGCCCCACGATTCCCAGATGTTTCAGGAAAACATGACTGCCGGAGTTCGGTCTACGGAAAAGCCCGCCTTCTGAAGGGCGCGGACGATGTCCTTCCCCGTGGCGCGGGGGAGACGGGTCATACGGTGATTTGCTGGATGCCGACGAGTTCGAGGGAGCCTGCGTCGCCGTTTTGTTCTTCCAGGCAAAGAAGGATGACTTCGCGGACGCGCTTCATGAGAGTGTCGAGGTTCTTAGCCTGAGTATGGCAGCCATGAAGAGCGGGAACGGTGGCGACGTAATAGCCTTCTTCGTCCTGCTCAATCAAGACGGTGAACTTCCTCTTTTGCCTCAAGCGGGGCCCTCTTTGCGAAAGTTTATCACGAAAGGACATTAGGGTAAGGGGATTGGCGCCGGACTTCGATCTGTTGCAGCGAGGAATCTCCGCACGCGANGCCGCAAAGAGCGCGGCTCGGATGCGGAGCACTGAGGTAGGAAGATCGTTTGTGACGGCTTGATGTCGGTGCTGAAGCACCGACCCCCTAAAGAGGCGGAAGACGCAGAGAAAGGAGGCTAGCGAAAAGCAGCCCCACCCTTGCGTACAACAAAATCGCAAGGGTGGGCCACCCGGGAGTTTTTAGCGGATCGAGGGGCGGCCACCCGCCTGGTAATGCAATTTGGCAGCAGCTGCAAGGATTTCCCGCCAGTTCGGTTCTCCAATATTCACAGCGTAAGCACTTGCCAATAATTGAGAGTGGACATGGAAGTGCACTTCAAAAGTACGCAGTTAGTCTGACAATGCAACAAATCGAGAAAAGATGATTTCCAGGCATGAATTCATAGGCGGGTCCGCAGCGATCGTAGCAAGTTCGCGCGGATCGAGAAGCCTCAGTAAGGAACCCGAGTCGACCCGAGTCAACGATATTCATTCCCAACTCAATTCCACTGAAGTGCTGGGAATCGCACAACCAAGATCTCAGGAAGAAGTTCAGAACATAGTTCGAACTGCGCGCAAGGACCGAAACGCAGTCTCGGTTGCAGGTGGTCGACATGCGATGGGGGGACAGCAGTTCGGTAGCAACACCTTGCTCATCGACATTAGGAAGTTGAACAAAGTGCTAGATCTCGATCGTGAGCGCGGAATTTTGAACGTCGCAGCTGGAATTGAGTGGCCAGAACTTATCGATGGTTACCTCAAACTTCAAAATGGCAGCAACCAGGGTTGGGGCATAGCTCAGAAACAGACCGGTGCGGATCGGTTCACACTGGCTGGGGCGATTGCAGCAAATGCGCACGGCCGGGGTCTGACGATGAAACCCCTTATCAGCGATGTGGAGTCATTTGTTCTTGTGGATGCGAACGGAACTGCTCTCACGTGTAGCAGGACAGAAAACCCGGAGCTATTTCGGTTGGCTCATGGGGGGTATGGCCTGTTTGGAATCGTTACGTCCGTGCGCTTACGGCTCGTGCCGAGAAGAAAGTTTGAGCGAGTGGTACAAATAGCGACAACCGATGACCTGATTCCTGCGTTTGAGAAGCGGATTGCCGATGGCTTCCAATACGGCGATTTTCAGTTCTCAATCGACCCGGCTTCAGCAGGCTTTGTACATAAGGGAGTGCTCTCTTGTTACAGGCCCGTACCGGCCGAAATACCTATACGACCTGACCAAAAACAATTGACCGACCAGGACTGGAGGCGACTCCTGTATCTCGCTCATACGGACAAGAAACAGGCATTCGACACCTACGCGGAATACTATCTTTCGACGAATGGCCAAATCTACTGGTCGGATCTACACCAACTGAGCGTCTATTCCGACAACTACCATCGCGAAATCGACGCCAAGCTCCACGCGCCATATCCTGCGACCGAAATGATTACGGAAGTAAACGCGCCAAGACGGGCCCTTAAGGGGCTTTTGGACGAGGTCAGGGACGATTTCCGCAAGAACAGGGTTGAATTAGTTTATGGCACAGTGCGGTTGATTGAACGCGATGATGAGAGTTTTTTGCCCTGGGCGAAGCAGCAATACGCCTGTACGGTTTTCAACCTACATACAGTTCACAGCCCCGAAGGCATTCAACGTTCCGAGGAAGCCTTTCGTCGGCTCATTGACATGGCCGCGCGGCGGGGTGGTACGTACTATCTGACCTATCATCGTTATGCGACTCGAAGCCAAGTTGAAACCTGCTATCCGCAATTCGCCGAATTTCTCAGGCTAAAGAAGAAATACGATCTCGAAGAGCGTTTTCAAAGTGACTGGTACAGGCATAACAGGGCCATGTTCGCCGATATACTCTGACCCAGGGTGGTACCTTTTGATCTGTCGGCCTAGTCCCGAACGCGTGGGGATAAATGCCGTCGCCAATACGTGCAAACACGGGGTCGCGAGATGGTGCGGCTAACCGCGAGGCGATTGGGGCGCAGCATTCCCTCGCAAGGCTCGGGATAAAGCTGCGCCCGTACAAAGGTGAAGAGGGGGACGGGCTGAAGCCCGCCCCTACACCGAAGAAACGAAAGGCAAAGCGGCGTCCAGCCGCCGCACTCCAAGGAGCGGGGCTGATCCATGTCGCAGCCACGGCGGAAGAGAGATGGCGGCGACGTAAAGTCGCCGCTACAGGTCATTCGACGGTGACGGATTTGGCGAGGTTGCGGGGCTGGTCGACGTCGCAGCCGCGGCGGACAGCGATGTGGTAGGCGAGGAGTTGAAGAGGAATAATCTCCAGGAGCGGGGCGAGAATTTCCAGAGTCGGGGGCAGCTCGATGAGGTGATCGGAGGTCTCGCGAGCCAGGTGGTCTTTTTCGGTGACGACGGAAATCACGATGCCGTCGCGCGCTTTGACTTCTTTGATGTTGGAGACGCTTTTTTCGTAGCGGGTGACGGATTCGGGATCGTTGTCGTCGCGCGTGGCAAGAACGACTACGGGAAGATTTTCGTCAATGAGGGCATTGGGGCCGTGTTTCATTTCGCCGGCGGGATAGCCTTCGGCGTGGATGTAGGAAATTTCCTTGAGCTTGAGGGCGCCTTCGAGGGCGATGGGATAGTGAATGCCGCGGCCCAGGTAGAGAAAATCGGAGCAGCGGAAAAATTGGCGAGCAAGGTTTTCGTAGAAGCCGGATTCTTCGGCGAGGAGGACGGTCTCCATCTTGTGGGGAATACGGGTGAATTCGAGCATCAGCTTTTGCGCGGCTTCGGGATTGAGTTTTCCGCGGACTTGGCCGAGATGAGAGCCGAGGAGGAGAAGAGCGGCGAGTTGCGCGCTAAAGGCTTTGGTGGAGGCGACGCCAATTTCTGGGCCGGCGTGAGTGAGGACGGTTCCAGCGGCTTCGCGAGTAATCATGGAGCCCATGNACGTTGCAGATGGCGAGAGTGGGCGAGCCTTTGATTTTTGCTTCGCGCTGGGCGGCGAGCGTATCGGCAGTTTCGCCGGATTGGCTGATGCAGACGGTAAGCGTGTTGGAATCCAGGATGGGGTCGCGGTAGCGGAATTCGCTGCCGTAATCGACTTCGACGGGCATGCGGGCTAAACGCTCGATCATGAATTTCCCGGCGAGTGCGGCGTGCCAGCTCGTGCCACAGGCGACAATGCGAACTTGCTGAAAGTCGCGGAACTGTTGCTCGGAAATCCGCATTTCGTCGAGGAAGATTTTGCCGGAATCCTGCGAGATGCGGCCCAGGAGGGTGTCCCTTACGGCGCGAGGCTGCTCGAAGATTTCCTTTTGCATGAAATGCTTGTAGCCGCCTTTTTCCGCCATGATGGGATCCCAGGCGACATAATGAGCGACGCGGTTGACGGGGCAGCCGTCGTGATCCATCACGCGAACGCCGTGTTGGGTGAGGACGGCGATGTCGCCGTCAGCGAGGAAGAAAATTTCGCGAGTGTGCTCGAGAAGAGCGGGGATATCGCTGGCGACAAAATATTCGTGATCGCCGAGGCCGATGACGGAGGGAGGGCCGATGCGGGCAGCAACAATTTTCTTGGGGTCTCTTGCGGAGAGAAAGACTAGGGCATAGATGCCGCGAAGTTCTTTGAGCGATTTGCGGACGGCTTCTTCGAGCGGAACGTTACCTNTCCTTGCGAGTTTTTCTCGACGAGGTGGGCGACGATTTCCGTGTCCGTTTCGGTGACAAATTTGTGGCCTTCGCGCTGGAGCTGCTCCTTCAGCTCGAGGTAGTTCTCGATGATGCCGTTGTGGACGACGACGATTTCGCCAGTGCAGTCGCGGTGCGGGTGGGCGTTTTCCTCCGTGGGACGTCCGTGAGTGGCCCAGCGAGTGTGGCCGATCCCGTAAGTGCCTTCGAGCGGGGACTTTTGGATAATCTCTTCGAGGTTGCGAAGTTTGCCCGGCGCGCGGCGGACTTCCAGTTTGCCGGCTTGCGTGACGACGGCAATGCCGGCCGAGTCGTAGCCGCGGTATTCCAGCTTGCGCAGGCCCTCGATGATGACAGGCACTACTTTCTTCGGCCCAATGTAACCGACAATTCCGCACATGCGGCGCGTCTCCTGAGAAGGCTATTTTGAAAGACTAGCATGATCACTGCATTTGCTTTCAGGATTCCCGAGAGAGATGTGGCGAACTAGATCAAGGTGGAAGCGGAGCATTGGGCATGGCCTGAAGGTCGTAGGAGGTCAGCTTGTCATTGGGATCGAAGTGAAAGGTCACGCGAGCAGTGACGGGTTGCAACGTATCGGTGTCGACTTGGCGGATGACGGCGATAACGGCGGACTTGTCGGGAGAATCTTGGATGGGGAAGCCGCGCGAGCTGAGAAAAAACTCGACGCGGAATCGCGGTGTGTCCGCGGGAAGCTGGGCGTCGAGCAAATCGTCGATTTTGCCCAAATGCGGGTCGGAAGTGTGGGCGTGGCGTTTGCATCCGGCGAGAAATAGGAGAAGGGCGGCGCAAGCGGTGAAGCATAGCGTCCGGAGATTCCGTTCCCAAGTCCGGTGGTTGAGGCGGGTCATGAGGGCGGCATGCTAGTCCACGATTTCGAAGCGGTATTCTTCGATGACGGGGTTGGTCAAAACTTCTTTGGAGATGCGCTCGAGCTGTTTTTGGGCTTCGTCGTGAGTCCAGCCCTCGAGATTCAGGACGAAAAATTTTCCTTGGCGGACGTCTTTAACAGCGACGTAGCCGAGACCGGACAAGGCATGTTGAATTGTTTGGCCCTGGGGGTCGAGAACAGTGCGTTTGGGCATCACCCAGACATGAGCTTTCATGAAGTGAGTATAACATTTGCGGCGAGGAGCCTTTGGAGCTGAGGGGCAAACAAAAGCAAATCTACGATGCGAGCAAGGATGCTGGCGCCAGAACGGCGGAAAAGAGCACAGACTGAAGTCTGTGCTACTGGGACCGCCTCGACATATGCGCGGGCGGATAGCGATGAGCCAGGAATTTCTAGCTTGTGGCGTGGTCGCGAGGTTTGTTTGGGAATTGCTTGTCACTCGGCGACAGAAAAGAATGCTCGAAGCTCATTTGTGCGAGTGCGGTTAGCTCGTTTTCGTTGAGACCCATGCGCGCAGCATTCTCGTATTCGGCGAGCAGGGTGGTATGAAACATGGCGGGGTCATCCGTTGAGAGGACGACGGGGATGCCGTGGCGGAATAATTGGGGCAAAGGATGCTCCTCGATTCGTGCTGCTTCGCGTTGCAGTTGCTTGGCGAGAGCTCCGGTGCGGATATTGCTTTGGGGACAGATTTCGAGCGGGATCCTTCGATCCGCTAGAATGTCCATGAGCGCGGGATCATGGGCCGCCGCGATGCCGTGGCCGATGCGTTCGACGCCGAGCAATTCGACGGCTTCGCGGATTTTCTCTGGGCCGCCGACTTCTCCCGCGTGCATTATGCGGTGCAAGCCCAATTCTCCGGCTTTGTCGTACACCGGACGGAATTCTTTGGTTGCGACACTCAGCTCATCGCCGCCGATTCCGAAAGCCACAATAGTGTTCGAACCGCAATTGTGGGCTGCTTGGATAACCTCCATGGCGGCATCAGCGCCGAACTGCCGGGCCGCGTCGAAGATCCAATTTAAATGCAAACCACGGTGTGCGAAAGGCTCCGTTGTGCGGAGGATGGCTTCGAAGTTCGCTTCGGGGCGTTGATGGCGGAGCAACATCACGCCGACGGAGAGCGTGACTTCGGCGTAGATCACTTGCTGCGAAAGCAAGTGTTCGGCTAAATCCTGCGCGACCAGGGCGTAGTCGCGCGGCTCGCGAAGAAAAGAAGTGACCCACTTGAAAGTGTCGATAAATTGCGCGAAGTGGCGATAAGCGTAGCGTTGGCGAACCTCTTCTTCCGACAGCGATATGCCGCGGCGCGTGGCGAGTGCGCAGGCTGTCGCGGGCTGGATCGAACCTTCGAGATGGAGATGCAACTCGGCCTTGGGAAGAGAAGCGATGTGAGGAGGGAGTGCGGGGAGAGCCATTCGAAGGAGATCAATGAGGCAAGGAGGGCTTTCCGGCGTTGGTCCAGGCCGTCAACCAGTAGGAGCCGACGTCGGTGGCCGCTTCGGAGAGTTGGCGGATGAGCGTAGGCGCAGACTGGTTATAAAAGCGGTCGAAGTATTCGTCGTTATAAGCGTTTTCGCCGAGGTAGGCATTGCGATCCGCCAAGAGAATGGGCTCGAGCCAGGCGTGTGAGTTGAGGCAGGACTCAAAAGCATGGTCGGTGGGATCGTGGATGTAGGCGGCATCATTGGGGCGCATGGGAAAGAAAGAAGAGTAACGATCGATTAAAGAAGTTCCAAAGCGTTCGTTGACACCGATTTGCCCGGTCAGCTTGCCGTCAAAATTGTCCGTGGTGCTGAAGGGATCGTGAGATTCGGCGACGTAGTAAGCGAGCAGAGCGGCATCGAGCTTGGCGTCCTCCCAATGCCCTGCTTTCATATCTTCGGTAAGTTTCTGGCTGTAGACGCCAATCTGCCAGGGGAGAAGGCCATTGGCTTCGATCTTGGACTTGCCGAATTTCTCGATGGCGGCCTTGTAAGACCGGGGAAGAGAATCGAAAGGGAAGCGGCCGTATTTGTCGAGGCGCAGAAATTGATTGCGTTTTTGCGCGGGAGTTTTGGCGACTTGGTCGAGCGGGTCGTTGGCGCGGGCAAGCAAGAATTCGCGATTGGAGTCGAAGAAGTAGCGGATATCGGGCGGCAGGGTATCAATGGCATCGCTGACGACAAGTTTATGGCCATGGCGGCCCCAGGCCCTGGTGCTTTGCGGAAACACAATGAAAAACGTGGCAACGGCCAGCAGCATTGCAGCGCATCTGGGAGGATCCTCTGTAAGGCGTCGGCGCATTTTCAAGAATCTCTAAGCCCGGTTAGCGATTCGCAGAGTACTGTGCTTCCGGCTGTAGAGCAGATAGATTACAAGGCCAATGGCCAGCCAGGCAAAGAAGCGAATCCAGTTTTCAAGGGTAAGGCTGGCCATCAAGACGACACAAAAGATGATGGAAAGCGCCGGTAGCAGCGGAACAAGCGGGACGCGGAATCCTCGAGGCCGGTCCGGCTGGGTTTTTCGCAGGATCAACACGGCAATGGCGACAAGCGCGAATGCGAAAAGCGTTCCGATGTTGGAGAGATCGGCCAGCGTGCCGATGTCAAAGATGCCGGCGGGGATGCCGACGAAGATGCCAGCCACCCACGTGGCGATATGGGGAGTCCGGAATCGCTTGTGAACTTTTGAAAAGGCAGCAGGAAGCAGGCCGTCGCGAGACATCGCGAACCATACGCGCGCTTGTCCCAGTTGATAGACCAAAAGAGAAGAGATCATGCCCATCAACGCGCCGACGGTTACCCACTGTTGCAACCGATCCAAGCCGATGTTTCTCAAAGCCGTGGCCACAGGTGCGGCGTCGCCTTTGAAAATGTGGAAAGGCTGAATGCCCGTGAGGACGACGGCCACGCCAACGTAAAGCGCAGCGCAAATCAGCAAGGAGGCCATGATGCCGAGGGGCAAATCGCGCTTGGGGTTCTTGCATTCCTCCGCAGCAGTGGAAACCGAATCAAACCCAATGTAGCTGAAGAATACGATGGCACCGCCAGTGAGAATGCCCTGCCAGCCGTTGGGCATGAAGGGATGCCAATTGATCGGCTTGATGTATTTCGACGCAAAGAGCAGAAAAAGAAAGATGGCGATGAGCTTGATGCCTACCATAATGCCGTTGGCGCCGGCGGATTCCCGGATGCCGATGACCAGCAAAACAGTAAGCAACATCACGACTACGAAGCCCATGAGGTTGAAGTGCAGCGCCCAGCCGGTTCCGGGAGCGTAAGCGGGAGTGCTCAGAGCCACGGGCAAATGGATCCCAAAGGTCTGAAGCAAACTATCGATGTAGGCGGAGAAACCGACGGCCACGGCCATGTTGGAAACGGCGTACTCCAGAATCAAGTCCCAGCCAATAATCCAAGCGACTAACTCGCCGAGAGTTGCGTAGGTATAGGTATAGGCGCTGCCTGCGATCGGAATCATCGAGGCGAGTTCGGCGTAGCAAAGTCCCGCGAAGCCGCAAACGATGGCCACGAGGAAAAAAGACAGAGCAATCGCAGGGCCCGCTCCCGGGCGGCCAGTGATTCCTGTGGCGTGAAAACCGTGGAACAGCACATCGAGCACAGGCGCTTTCAGGATGGAAGGATATTTGACTGCTTCTCCAGCGGCGGCAGTTCCTGTGAGAACAAAAATGCCAGTGCCGATGATCGCGCCAATGCCGAGGGCGGTAAGGCTGATCCAGCCGAGCGTTTTCTTCAGACGTTTTTCGGGCTGCTCGGAATCTGAGAGCAACTGGTCGATGCTTTTGCAACAGAAGAGATCCGATCCCACTCGTCTTCTCCGATGGCGTGCGAGCCTCGCGTGGAGTTAGGCACGCCGGGCAGGCTAGTTGTCGATGAATCTGTGCCTCACTCTACCTTGCCAGAGCAAAGCGTGCAATAACGCTTGCCTACTATACTTGTTCGAGCTGCGCATAGCGCTCGATGAACTTTTTTGTTCCGCGGCCGGGGAAACTGACAGAAAGGCGGCGGTCCTCCTCTTCGCCTTCAACTCCGACAATTGTGCCCACACCATAGTCGGGATGACGTACTTTTCTGCCTAGGAGCGGATTGGCATCTGCGCCGCGTCTTGCCGCAAGCCGCGGAAAGGCGCTTTCGCTTCGCGCGCGGCTTGTTCGGGTTCTTTGCGGCGCGGCGGCTGAGTGCATTCGACGCTGGAATTCGGCAGGCGAATAGGAGTACTCCGGGTCAGGTTCATAACGGCGCGACTCGCCTATTTCTGCCATGGAGCCGCGAACGGTTTCCACCAGCTCGCCAGGAATCTCGGTCAGGAAACGGGAGGGCATCGAGGCGCGCGTTTTCTGTTCGTTGCCAAAGATGCGCCTGTAAACCGCACGCGTCAGGGTCAGGGAAGTTCTTGCACGCGTCATTCCCACATAGACAAGACGCCGTTCCTCCTCGATGCCTTTTTGTTCTTCCATAGAGCGACTGTGGGGACAGATGCCTTCTTCCATGCCGGTAAGGAAGACATGATCAAATTCCAGGCCCTTAGTGCTGTGCAGGGTGATGAGCGTAACCCCGGGTTTGTCTTCATAGGAATCCGCGTCGCTGACAAGCGCAGCGGCATCGAGAAAGTCCTCGAAACTCTCGCCTGCTTCCAAGCTTTCGGCCACCGCCCGGGCCAATTCCTCGAGGTTCTCGAGCCGGGCGACATCGTCCGGAGTGTTTCGTTCCTTGAGCATGTCGAGGTAACCGGATTCCTCCAGAACGAAATGTAGGAACGCAGCAGGCTTTTTCTGCGTGAGCGCATCCTGCAATTTTCCAACTAATTCCTGGAAAGCCCGCAGAGGCGTTACAGCGCGTCCGCCAGCCGCTCCAGAGACAAATTTCTCGGTCGCGGCCCAGAGCGAGATGTTCTCGCCGCGTGCTTTCTCCTGGAGCGCATCCACGGTGGTCTTCCCGATGCCACGAGGCGGCACGTTCAGCACGCGGAGGAGAGACACATCGTCTTGGGGATGCATGGCCAGGCGGACGTAGGCCAACGCGTCCTTCACTTCGGCGCGGTGGTAAAAGCTGAATCCGCCGACGAGTTTGTAGCGCAGCCCGCGGCGCCGAAATACTTCTTCGAAAGCGCGCGATTGAAAATTTGTCCGGTATTCGACAGCGCATGTTTGAGCGGGATCGTCGTTCAGCAAGCGTTCGACTTCCCCGGCGATAAATTCAGCCTCAGCTTGCGGATCACGAGCTTCAAAATAGCGAAGAGAGCCGCCAGATCCTTTTTGCGTGACGAGAGACTTTCCGAGCCTTTCCAGATTGTTGGCAACGACGGCTCCAGCTGCATCGAGAATGTTTTGGGTGGACCGGTAGTTTCTTTCCAGCTTGACGATTCGCGCAGCGGGAAAGTCTCGGGAAAAACTGAGCAAAATGGAGACGTCCGCGCCGCGCCAGCGGTAAATGGATTGGTCTTCGTCGCCCACGACACAGACGTTTTGTCTTGGTCCTGTCAGCAATCGCAGCAGGTCGTATTGCACGCGATTGGTGTCCTGGTATTCGTCCACATGAATGTATTGGAATCGCGCTTGCCACTTGGCGCGGACGGTGGCAGCTTCGCGAAGAAGCCGTACGGACAGCAGGAGCAGATCGTCGAAGTCCAGCGCATTGCTCTGGCGCAAAAGCCCTTCGTAAGCTGCAAACACGTCCGCCGTTCGGCGCGCCTCCTGCCCCGTAGCCGTGGCACGCATCAGTTCGGGTGTTTCCGCATGATTCTTGGCGTGGCTGATGCGGCTCAGAATATTCCGGGGCGTCAGTCCGTCTTCTTCAATCGCGAGCTTGGTCATAGCCAGTTTAACGGCGGCAAGTTGATCGTCTTCATCGTAAATTGCGAAGTTACGAGGGAGGCCCAAGCTCGGCGCTTCGCGCCGAAGCAGGCGGGCACACAAGGAATGAAAGGTGGAGACCCAGGGCTGAGCGGGCGGTACTCCAGCTCTGAGCAAAAGATCGGACACCCTGGCGCGCATTTCCTCAGCAGCCTTGTTGGTGAAAGTGACCGCTAAAATGGCTTCGGGTGGAACACCGCCAGCAATAAGATTGGCCATGCGGAAGGTGATAGCGCGCGTCTTGCCGGTACCGGCGCCTGCCAGAATCAGGACGGGGCCCTGCGTTGTTTCTACCGCAAGGCGCTGTTCCGGATTCAGATCGTCGAGGAGATTCAGCATTGGGCCGTTATCTTTAAAATTTGTGCGTGATGTCATGGTAGCCGAGCTTATCTAGCCGCGCAAACTCTCGGATGGTTGGACTTTTCTGAATGACGGATCGAAAGAGAAAACCAATTCCTCAGGGCTAAAAGCTCGGCGCTACACGAAATCTACTGCACACGGCAAACTTTGAGCTGCCCCCGCGAGGCGCTTACGCTGCGCCCCTACAGAGGGCGATATTTAGTGAACTGCCGGCTGGCTCAAGTCAATTTCGAAAAACAGCAGTGGATGATTCTTTTCGAGCGCGGTAACGTCGGGAATATAGAGGTGTGCCGTGCCAAGCAGGTCGAACTGTCCCTGCAGGTCAAAGAAAAGCAGCCCGTGCATGGAGCTATGCGGCGCCACAATGCTGCCCGGCATCCCGGATTCGGCTGCGGCTTTCTGTACCTCGATCCAATGTTTATCCTTGCCGACTTTCGGGCCTCCCGTTGGAATTGGCAATCTGCTGCGCTTCGCGGATGGGCCTTTTTTCCCAGAACCCATCACGACGTCCGCGAGTTCATCCGGGGTCAGCGAGGCCAAACCTTGGCGGTTATCTTCGGATAGCAGAATATTCAAGCGAATGCGATCCAGACCAACTCTCATGCTGTTGTCAGAATCATTTCGAATTGTCACATCGACGGCCACAATTCCGGCCGCGAACGGAGATTTCTTTGGAAATTTCTCTTTGTACTTGGCCGCGTCCGTCCAGGGGTCAGCGGAGATAGTGACGCCTTCGTGGGATTCGAGGGCCGCCGTTCTAAGCGTGGCCGGCTGCTGCTGAGCGCGTGGCGCGGACCCAAAAACCAAAACGGCAAGGCAGGGAACTATGACTGGTGGCCTACACATCAGGTTATAATGATTTTTTTTCATCTCGACGCCTTCGATTCTTGGGGGAGGTGCAAGGTTGCCCCGCACCGCGCACCGCCAGTTCGCAGCGGTGCGCCGAGAGACCGGAGACAAGTGTAGTGTATTTCATCTACAGCCTGCTCATAGGCCTGGCCGCTTTTATGCTGATGCCCTATTGGCTGGTGCAAGGCTTGCGGCATGGCAAGTACTTTTCCAATCTGGGCCAGCGGCTGGGTTTCTCCTTTCCCTCCCTCAGTAAATTGCCTGCGCAACGACCAGGGGCCATTTGGATTCACGCTGTTTCTGTCGGCGAGGTGCTATCAAGTATCACGCTCGCTCGCCGATTGAAAAAAATGTATCCCGAGCGTCCGTTGCTTGTTTCTACCACCACGCTTACCGGCCAAGCTATTGCTCGCGAAAGGATGCCATTCGCCGACGCCGTTTTCTACTTTCCCTTGGATTGGGCGTTCTGCGTCCGGCGGGTATTGAGCGCGGCGCGGCCTTCCGTTGTTATTATTCTCGAGACCGAGATTTGGCCCAACTTCTTGCGGGAAGCTCGCCGCCGAAGTATTCCCGTGCACTTTGTGAGCGGGCGCATTTCCGACCGATCCTTTGCTCGCTACCAGACGTGGCTGAGGTTTTTGGGATTTTTTCTGCGCCCGTTTCTGAAGCGCGTCCTTGCGGATCCCGCTTCCTTTCTCATGCAGAGCGAAAAAGACGCCGAGCGCATCCGTGCGCTGGGAGCGCCCGGGGACCGCGTGCGCGTTAGCGGCAACTTGAAATATGACATGGAACTTCCGGCGCTGACGCCGCTTTCGAATTGGCTCGCTGCTGAAGTGCAGCGGCTTGGCCGTTCTCCTGTAATCGTTGCCGGTAGCGTGGTTGCTGCCGAAGAACCGCTTGCACTGATCGCTTTTGGAACTTTGCAAGGGGAATATCCAAAGGCGCTTTTGGTGTTGGCGCCTAGAAAGCCGGAGCGTTTCGAGGCAGCCGCTGAGTTCATCCACGAGTCGCATCGCAAATTTATTCGCCGGTCGCAGCTGCCGATTCCCGGCCCTTCACAGAATGGCGTGCCCGCGCAAGAAGCTAAAATTCCCGACGAGGTAACCGTCATCCTACTCGACAGCATCGGCGAGCTTGCGTCGCTTTATCGCGTTGCAGACGGAGCGTTTGTGGGCGGGTCGCTTGTTCCTGCTGGCGGGCACAATATCCTGGAGCCTGCGGCTTTCGGCAAAATCCCGGTTTTTGGCCCGTCCATGGAAAACTTCGCGGATATTGCGAGGCGCTTTACCGAATCCGGAGCTGCGCTTCAGGTTGAAAGTCCTGAAGACGCGGGCGTTGCGTGGATCGAGTTGCTAGGTGATCCAGAGCGAATGCGGCGGATGGGCGAAACCGCGCGCAGCCTTGTGGAAAGTAGCCGAGGCGCAACGGACCGCGCTCTCGCGGAGATCGGCCAACGCCTGGACGGCGTTGCCCGGGGAACGAAATGAATTTTTCGCTCCCGGTGCGTTTGTTGCTCTGGCCGTTTTCGCTTCTATACGGTGCGTATGTTCGGGTGCGCGCCTTGCTTTACCGAAACGGATGGCTCAAGCAGAAGCGCTTGTGCGGCGTGGTAATCAGCGTCGGCAACCTGACGTTGGGTGGCACCGGGAAGACACCCATGGTCCTATGGCTGGNGTCCTATGGCTGGCGGAGAAATTTTTGGCGGAAGGGAAGCGTGTGGCGATACTCAGCCGCGGCTACCGTAGTTCGAACGGCGCAAGCGACGAAATCGAATTGATGAAGCACCGGCTGCAGGACAGGGTTGCGTTTGGCGTGGGGAAGAACCGTTTTGCTGAGGGACAGAGGCTGGAGGCTCTGCAGCCCATCGATATTTTTCTCCTGGACGACGGATTCCAACACCTTGGGCTTGCGCGCGATCTCGACATTCTGATGCTGGACGGCTCACGTAAACTGAAGGAGCAGTGGCTGCTTCCGGCAGGAATACTGCGCGAGCCGATCGCGGCGTGCAAGCGGGCAGATATCTTGGTTGTGACTCGCAAGAGCGAGCGTCCTGAAATCGAGGCGTATGACTTCCACAAGTTTTCGATTTTCTATGCTCAGACGCGGTTGTTGGGTTTTCGGCGGTGGGGTGGTGATGGCGAGCTTATGTTCGTGAGTGAAATCGGTGTCGGTCCGTTCTTCGCTTTTTGCGGCATCGGCAATCCTCAAGCGTTCTTTGAAGATCTTAGCCGATGGCATGTTTCGATCGCCGGAAAGAGACAGTTTCGGGACCATCACCGGTATACGGCGCGAGATCAGCACAGTTTAGCGAATGAGGCACAGAAGGCCGGGGCGATAGCTTTCGTCACCACGGAAAAAGACGCGTGCAATATGGGGGATTGGAACCCAACTGGATTGCCCATTTTTGTTGCTGTAATCGATCTGGTTTTCACAGCGGAGAGCGAGTTTCTCGCCGCGTTGGGAAGGAAGATTCAGTCGGTTCGAGGAGCAGCTGCGTGAGGATTCTCATTCGGGCCACAAACTGGGTCGGCGATGCAATTCTCGCATTGCCAGCGCTGCGCGCGGTCCGTGGGCGATTCGCTGACGCGGAATTAGTCATCGTGGCGCGGCCCTACGTTGCGGAGATTTATCAGGACCAGGAAATTTGCGACCGGCTCGTGACTTATGATCCTCGCGGCTTGCATGCTGGTTTTCGAGGGCGTGAGCGTCTAGCTGCAGAACTGCGTAAGCAAAAATTTGATGTCGCGCTACTGCTGCAGAATGCTTTTGATGCTGCTTGGCTGGCGCTGCGAGCCGGTATTCCAGAGAGGATTGGCTACGCGCGGGATGGCCGCAGTTTTCTTCTGACCAAGGCTGTGCCGGTCCCCAAGCCGGGTGAGATTCCGGCACACGAGAAGTTCTACTATCTGGAATTGCTCCGTCGAGTGGGCTGGCTTGATGCTCTTCCACAGGACTCCTGCATTAGCCTCAAAGTCTCGGAGAAGAATCGCAGCAAAGCGTCAGAATTTTTTCACACTGCGGGCGTGCGCCCCGATACTTTGCGAATCGCAATCGGTGCCGGAGCATCCTATGGTTCAGCGAAATGCTGGCCTCCGGAGCGCTTTGCGGAGCTAGCCAATCGTCTGGAGGCAAGCACCGAGGGCGATGTGATTCTCTTCGGAACCGCCGCGGAAGCGCCTGTATCCTCGGCTATCGCCTCGGCCATGCGGCACCGACCGATCGATCTCACAGGAAAGACGGCCATAGCCGATCTACCAGCGCTACTTTCGCAATGCCATCTTTTTATTGGTAACGATTCAGGGGCCATGCATGTGGCCGCGGCGGTGGGTCTTCCGGTTGTGGCTGTGTTTGGGCCAACAGACCCCAGCGGAACGGCTCCTGTCACTCCAAAATGTACGATCGTTCAGGAGAAGCCGTATTGCAGCCCTTGCTTTCTACGGCGCTGCCCCACGGATCATCGCTGCATGACCCGTATTACGCCTGATATCGTCGAAGCAGCCGTAAAGCCCTGGCTTTCCTCTTTGGAGGTGCGTCCTGTCTGAAAACAGTGTGCTGCGCCCTGCGGTTTTCATTGATCGAGATGGCACAATTGCGGAAGAGGTCGGTTACTTGAATCACGTGAGCCGTTTTAAGCTGCTGCCTCGTGTGGCGGCCGCGATTCGCCGCCTCAACGAGGCTGGGCTGCCGGTCATTGTGGTTAGCAATCAATCCGGAGTTGGCCGGGGCTACTTTCCGGAGGCGCTTGTCCATACGATACATGAACTCATGACCCAGCAGCTTGCCGCTGCGGGCGCGCACGTCGACGCCATTTACTTTTGTCCGCACACTTCTGCGGATGGTTGTGAATGCCGAAAGCCGCTGACGGGAATGCTCAAGCGCGCCGCCCGTGAGCATGCGATTGACTTGAAAACTTCCTTTGTCGTCGGCGATCGATACACGGATGTAGAGCTTGCCCATCGCGCGGGGGCGCACAGCATCCTGGTCCGAACCGGGTATGGAGAAGGCGAGTTTCTGTGGAATTCCGCGAAGTGGCCGCATCAACCGGAATTTGTCGCGGCTGATCTCGCCGATGCGGTGCATTGGATTTTGAAGCCGGCAAAATGAGGCGCTCCGCAAAACCAGACACGGCATCGGCCTCCGTCGACCTGGTCGCACTGGCGGAGCTTGTCGAGCAATTCCCTTCGAAGACAATCGTTTTGCTTGGGGATTTTGTCGCGGATGAATTTCAATTTGGCGAGATCTCGCGCGTTTCCCGGGAAGCGCCTGTTCTCATTCTGCGACATCGCGACACGCAGCTAGTTCCCGGTGGGGGCGCGAACGCCGCGAACAATCTCGCAGCTCTTGGCGCCCGCGTTCTCCCCATCACCGTTGTAGGGGAGGACTCTGCGGGGGACGCTTTGATTAGCTATTTCCGAGGCAAAGGTGTCGATGTTTCCGGGATTTTCCGCGCCAAAGGTTGGATGACTCCGACCAAAGCGCGCATCCTGGCTGGATGGCCCCACACCGTCGGTCAGCAGGTTCTCCGCGTTGATCGGGAGCCGCGGACGCCGTTCCCCGAGGCGATTCGTAGAAAATTACAAGCCGCCTTGAAAAAAAAACTCAGGCGGGCGCATGCCCTTGCTATTTCCGACTACGGCTTCGGCGTGGCCACAGCGAATGTTGTGCGCCGAGCCGTTTCGAAACGAAGAAATAAGCTGCTTGTTACGCTCGACGCTCGCTACAGCCTTCACGCCTATGCCAGGATGGGCTTCACGTCCGCTACGCCTAACGAAGCGGAGCTGGAAGCCCTTCATCACACGTCCATCGGCCAGAATCTATCCGAGCTGATTCGCTGTGGGTGCGAAACGCTTGCCACAATGAAGCTCCACGCCCTTTTGGTTACGCGTGGGCGCGACGGCATGGCTCTGTTTGAGTCAGGCGGACGCCTCACGCAGATTCCCGTGCATGGCAGCGATCAGGCAGTGGACGTGACTGGAGCGGGCGACACCGTTCTTGCTGCCTATACTTTGGCCCTGGCGTGTGGTGCTTCGCCTCTGGAAGCGGCGCACATCGCGAATATCGCCGGCGGCCTCGTTGTGATGAAGCGTGGCACGGCTACAGTTACGCGAGAAGAGCTTTTGGAAGCTATTCGCGGCGAAGTGAGCGGATCTTCATCCTGATTCATGCGGCGCGCTGAATCCAAAATCGTGAGTCGAGCGGATCTGGTCGCTATACTCGCCGAGCACAAAAGACGCGGACGGTGCATCGTGTTTGCCAACGGATGTTTCGACACACTTCATGTGGGCCACATCCGGTATCTGGAAGGTGCGCGGCAAGAGGGAGACATCCTCGTTGTTGGACTCAACTCGGATTCCAGCGCCAGCGAACTCAAGGGCCCAGGCCGTCCCATCTTAGACGAGAATGCTCGCGCGCAGCTTGTTGCGGCGCTCCGCGCCGTGGACTATGTCGTCCTCTTTAGCGAGCCAAATGTCGAGTCGCTGCTCGAAGCGCTTCGACCGGACGTCCATGCCAAAGGGACTGACTACACGGCGGAGACAGTCCCCGAGCGGGAAACTGCGGCACGCCTCGGCATTCGCGTGGCAATCGTGGGCGACCCAAAGGAACATTCCACGCGCGACCTGCTCGAATCCATTCGCAAGGCGCCGCATGCCTGAGCCGCGCTTTTTGGTGGTTCGACTTGGGTCGCTCGGCGACATTGTCCATACGTTTCCAGCCGTCGCCGGCCTGCGAAAATCCTTCCCCGGCTCCGAGATCGTTTGGCTGACGCACCCGCGATGGAAATTTCTTGTGGAAAGCAGTTCGCTGGCATCGGAAGTTTGGCCGGCTGAGACCCGTTCGCCTTCGTCAGTGCGCGAAATCCTGCGTCAGATTCGTAAAGCAAAATGGGATGCAGCCATCGACTATCAAGGTCTGTGGAAGTCCGCAGCTCTGCCTTTCCTTGGGGGCGTGAAGCGCAGAATCGGTTTCTCATCAGAGACGATCCGCGAGTACGCTGTGCCCATTCTGTACACTGAGCGCGTACGCTGCACAAAGATCCACATCGCGGATCAAAACGGCGAACTATCGGCGCAAGCCGGTGCAAACAAACCAGTCGCAGAATTCAATCTGCGTGCTTTGGAGGACGACGCCGAGACTATTAGCGCTCAGTTCGAAAAACTCAATGTGAGCCGCTACATCGTTCTGAGTCCGGGCGGCGGCTGGCGCTCCAAGTGCTGGCCGCCGGATCGCTTTGGGAGGCTCTGCAAGATGATTCGTGACTCTCTGGGTCTTCGGAGCGTCTTGAATTATGGGCCTGGTGAAGGTGATCTTGTTGCTGCGGTCCGTGCCGCCAGCGGCAACTCCGATCCCTTGCCCTACAATGGTGCTCTCGGTCCGTTGATGGCTGTCTTGCGTAGCGCGGCGTGTATCGTTGGTGGCGACACAGGTCCGCTGCACCTTGCCGTGGCTCTAGGCACTCCGGCCGTGGCGCTATTTGGCCCGACGGACCCAGCTCGCAATGGGCCGTACCGCGGCCCTGACTCGGTGTCCGCCGACCCGGAAAAGGACATCGTGTTGCGCAGCCCTCGCGCCCGCACCAGTCACAAGCGAAGGAATCAACCGGATCCTTCGATGCTAGAAATCAGCGTGGACGCGGCGTTTAGTGCGGTTCGCCGCTGCGTTGGACGTTCTGCATGAGTTCTGTGGCCGCCTTCTTTGTCCGATGGCGTGTGCGGCTCAG
>OCOJ01053964.1_pt1 | contig 24465 bp, 14 predicted proteins | sample 1539251 | NCBI WGS metagenome assembly OCOJ01 (sample SAMN01911457, study PRJEB22624) | soil metagenome | biome: Soil | place: Malaysia | collected 2012-04-30 | depth RA_metagenome m | reverse complement strand
GGCAGGCCTTCCAGCACGTCCGCCAGCCCCCCGGTCTTGGCGAAAGGCAGCGCTTCCGAAGCTGCAAACAGGATTCGCATCGCTCGAAATGAGGGTCCCACGGTAATGGAAGTGCGCGCCGCGGTCAATCGCTTGAACTTTTGAACAGCGGCCTGCTGCCTTAAAAGCCTGTNTACACTCCGGCGCCATGGGCCGGCGTCTCGGTCAGCATTTTCTGGTGGATGCCGCGTGGCGCGCGCGGGTGATGGAGGCGCTGGGCGTCACGGCGGAAGACGCCTGGATCGAAATCGGCGCGGGGCGCGGGGAGATGACTGCGGAGCTCTCCCGGCGCGCCCGGCGCGTCATCGCCATCGAAAAGGACCCGCCCCTGGTGCATCATCTGCGCAGGCTGGCTGCGGAAGCGTCCAATCTCTCCATCCTTCAAGAGGACATCCTGAAAGTGGATCTCGCCGCCGTCCTGGGTGAAGCGGAGCAGGCCGCTGCGGGTGGGCGGGTCTCCGTTTATGGAAGCCTGCCTTACTACATCACCTCGCCCATCCTGCACCGACTTTTTCCCTTTGCGGCGCGGCTCGCCTCGATTTGCGTGGTGATTCAGTGGGAAGTGGCGCAACGCCTGGTGGCCCATCCGCGCACGCGCGACTATGGCTACCTTTCCGTGGCCACGCAGTTTTACGCCCGGCCGGAAATTGTGCTGCGCATCCCGCCTGGCGCCTTCCGCCCGCCACCCAGAGTCACCTCGGCGCTGGTGCGCCTGAGCGGGCCGGGCGCGGCCGCGGCCCTGGCGCTCGCGGATCCGGCGGAATTTCTGGGTTTTGCGCAGGCCTGCTTCGCTCAGAAGCGCAAGAAGTTGCTGAACANATCTACTGGCGCTGGCGCCGCGCGCGCAGGCGCTCGGCTGGCTGGAGGCCGCGGGCGCTCCGGCCGGCGCCCGCGCCGAGGAGCTCACGCTCGCGCAGCTCGCCGCTGTGTGGCGCGCCGCAGCTACTTCGGGGGCAACGTATCGCGCACGGCAGCCAGCCGGTCGGGATGATTGGTGATGATCCCGTCCACGCCGGCGGCGGCCAGCACGCGCANTTTGCGCCGGCTCGTCGATGGTCCATGCCACCACTTTCAGTCCGCGGCGGTGCGCATCGGAAATCAAGAGCGGCGTGATGCAATCGCCTCGCGGGGCGATCTGCCGCGCGCCCACTCGCACTGCTTCGCGCACCATGTTTTCCGGGTCGGACTCGAAAAGCAGGCCGGTCATCACCAGGCGGTCGAGCTGGTGCACGCGGTCCAGCACCGAAGCGTCAAAGCACAGCACCACCGCCGCTTTCGACTCCTTTCTCCCGCGCAGCGCGCTGATTACCGCGCGCTCCACGCCGTAGCCCGCTCCGCCTTTGATTTCCAGGTAAAGGCTCAAATCCGTCTGGCCCGCCAGGTCGAGCAGTTCCTCGATGGTGGGCAGGCATTCACCGGCGAAGTCCTGGCTGAACCAGCGGCCCGCGTCGAGTTCGCGCAGCTCTGCCAGGGTGCGATTCTTCACCGGGCCGTCGCCGTTGGTCGTGCGGTTCAACGTGGCGTCGTGCAGGATCACCAGCCGACCGTCGCGCGAAAGGTGCAGGTCCGTCTCGATGCAATCCGCGCCCAGTTCCACCGCGCGGCGGAACGCGGCTATCGTGTTCTCTGGCGCCACGGCGGAGGCACCGCGGTGCGCGATCACCCAAGGCAGGCGCATGGACGGGATATCCTAGTGGCCTTTGGCCGGGTTGTCATTAACGCATTGACAGGCGGCGGCTGGCTGATTTCCGGTGGATAGAAACTTGCCCGGTGACGACTCATCCCGGCGATGTAGCCCGGGTCCCGTTGCAGCGGGACCCGGGGCTCGCTCCGGAATTCGCGATGTGGTCCCGTTTTGTTGGCCATCCGCTCAGGAAGGAACGGAGCCTGCCCGCCGCGGCGGGCGGGCTACCGCAAATCGAGTCACCCCCACTTGCCCGTAGTGCTAGTTTCGGGCCTCTCTTCTCCTTGCCTCGCGTTTCTCTGCGTCCTCCGCCTCAATCCTCTCTCTGTGTGTGTCCTTTCCTCAAGAGTCAGCTTCGCCGCTTCCCCGGAAGTGGCGCCCGCGGCGCTCGCTGGCAGCGCGGGTCCGCGTTTGTTATGCTTCGGGCCTCTGAATTGTTCTCGGAGGCGTCCATCAACCATGAAATACACCATGTTCACTGGCGCGCTGCTGCTCATCGCCGCCGGTCTCTGTGCCGGGCAGCAAAACGCCCTCCTCTTCGACGGCAAATCCTGGTGGGAGTACGTGCGCGTGCTCGCCGCCGACAACATGGAAGGCCGCGACACCGGCAGCGAAGGCCTGCGCCGCGCCCAGGCCTATGTCGTCGAGCAGCTTCAGAAAGACGGCCTGCGGCCCGCCGGCGCGAAGGGCTATTACCAGCCGGTGAAATTCGTCACCCGGCGCATAGTGGAATCTGAATCGAGCCTGGCGCTCGAGCGTAACGGGACTCGCGAGCCGCTGGCGCTCGGCGACGATGCCTATTTCTCCACCCGCACCGATCTCGCCTCCCACGTCACTGCTCCACTGGTGTTCGTGGGCTACGGGCTTCAGGTCCCGGAGAAGAACTACGACGATTTCGCCGGCCTGAATCTAAAAGGAAAAATCGCTGTGCTCATTTCCGGCTCCCCGGCGGAAATTCCCGCGGCTCTGGCTTCCCATTACCAGTCGGCCTCCGAGCGCGGCAAGGCGCTGCATCATGCCGGAGCCATCGGAACGATGATCATCCCCAATCCGGCCTCCATGGACATTCCCTGGAGCCGCATGTCGCTCAACCGCACGCATGCTTCGATGGCGCTGGCCGGAAAGGAATTCCGCGATCCCGCGGCGCTGGAAGTGGCCGTGGTATTCAATCCCGCGCAGGCGGAGAAACTTTTCTCAGGTTCGGGCCACACCTTCAGCGAACTTGCGGAGCTGGCCAAAGACCGCAAGCCACTTCCACGCTTTGCGCTGGCCGCCAGCCTGGACGCGCGCGCAAAGATGGAAAAGACCCCAGTGGAATCCGCCAATGTGGCCGCGGTCCTGCCCGGCAGCGACCCGAAACTGAAAGACGAGTACGTGGTGCTCTCAGCGCACCTCGACCATTTGGGAATCGGCGAGCCCATCAATGGCGACCGCATTTACCACGGCGCGATGGACGATGGCTCCGGCAGCGCCCTGCTGCTGGATATGGCCGGCTCTTTCAAGGCCCATCCGGAGAAGTTGCGCCGCTCCATCCTCTTTCTTTGGGTGACCGCGGAGGAGAAGGGCCTGCTGGGCTCGCGCTATTTCACCGCCAATCCCACCGTTCCGGAAAACGCCATCGTGGCGGATGTCAACGTGGATATGTTCCTGCCCATCGTGCCGTTGAAGATTATCTGCGTGCTTGGCCTGGGAGAATCCAGCCTCGGCGACCGCGCGCGCAGCGTGGTCGAGGGACACGGAGTCCAGGCGCAGCCGGACCCTGAGCCCCTGCGCAACCGCTTTATCCGCAGCGACCAGTACAACTTCATCCAGCACGGCATTCCCGCAGTGAAAATGGATAACAGCTTCCTGCCGGGCTCCCCGGAGCAGAAGGTTTTCAAGGACTGGCTCACCAACCGCTACCACGCGCCTTCGGACGATCTGAACCAGCCCGTGGACCTCGCCGCGGCCGCGCTCTACGAGCAAATCACCCGCGACTTGTTGATCCGCGTGGCCAATGACGATGCGCGGCCGCAGTGGAAGCCGGACAGCTTCTTCCGGCGGTTCGTCAAAGGCGCACCGTACGCGCCGTCGCCCTATTGATTACCTGGCAAACAGAAGGACAATCGTCAACCGGGCTTGCCCTTGGAGCTATGAGCGAAAGCCAAATCGTCCGCGCCGTACGCACCGCTGCCGCCCGCCGCCCGGACGCCACGGCCCTCGCCTCCCCGCGCGAGATGCTCACTTATGCTGCGCTGGAGCGGCGCGCTGCCTCCATCGCGGCTCAACTTGCCGGAGTGCCGGAAGACGTTGTAGGCCTGCTGCATCCTAATTCCCCGGGATTCGCAGCCGGGCTGCTCGGCGCGCTGTGGGCGGGAAAAGCCGTGGCTGTGCTGCCCTGGATTGCCCCGGCGCCGCTGCTGAAATTGATGGCCGCGGAAGCCGGCCTGCGCACCGCCCTGGCCGCGGAAGAACTCGCCACCCGGGCCGCGGAAGCCGGCCTGACTCCGCTGCCTGCGCCCCCAGCCGGGATGCCCCCAGCCAGCGGGAGCGGCCCCGAGGTGCCCCTCGCGCCGCGCAAGGTCCAGGCCGCGGTGCTGCTCTACACTTCCGGCACCACCGCGCGGCCAAAGGCGGTCGCGCTCTCCGAAGAGAACCTCTTGGCCAATGTGGAAGGCTGCTGTATCGCCGGAGAATTTACCGGCGACGACGTGATGCTGGCCATTCTGCCGCTCTTTCACGCATTCGGGCTCACGGTGACGCTGCTCTTGCCGCTGGTGCTCGGCGGAAAAGTGGTGCTTGAAGACCGCTTCGTCCCGCGCACCGCGCTGCAAGCCGTGGCCACACACCGCGTCTCCGCTATGATCGGCGTTCCCAACCAGTTCCGCTTGCTGGCCAAGGAGCCCGCCGCGGTGGATGCCGCCTCGCTGCGGCTGTGCATTTCCGGAGCCGAGCGCCTCGGCGATCACATCGGTGAAGCGTTTCAAACCCGCTTTGCGCGCCCGCTGCTGCAGGGTTACGGGGCCACGGAAGCCGCCCCAGTGGTTTCCTTCAATCGCCCCGCGAGCAACCGCCCAGGCAGCGTTGGCCTGCCCCTGCCCAACCTGCAGGTCACCATCCGCGAAGGCGACGCGCTGCTGACCGCCGGGGAGCAGGGCGAAGTCTGCGTCGAAGGGCCGAATGTGATGCTGGGCTACTACGGCCAGCCGGCTGCAACGGCGGAAAAGATTCGCGGTGGAGTGCTGCGCACCGGTGACCGCGGCTGGCGGGATGCGGAGGGTTTCCTGCATCTGGCCGGACGCGCCGACGATATGCTGAAGGTGGCAGGTGTGAAGGTTTATCCCGCAGAGATCGAACGCGTGCTGGAGCACCTGCCCGGAGTGGAAGAGGCCGCCGTCATCGGTGTGGCCGAAGGCGATCGCGGCATGGCCCTGGCCGCTTTCGTCGTTCCGCACCCCGGGGCCGCGCCGGCGCCGGCCGCCTTGCGCTCCGCCTGCGCGGCGGCGCTGGAGTCGGCCAAGGTCCCGCACAGTTTCACGCTGGTCGAGCAACTCCCCCGCAGCGCCAGCGGGAAGGTGGACCGCCGCGCGCTGCTGGGCGGCTAGGCGGCCCGAGTCCCGGAAGTTTACCCAAGCAATTGAATCCGCAAGGGTTGTATCTTCTTCCCGATTTTCCTTGACATCTTAATAGCAATCTGCTATTTGACCATAACGATTTGCCAAGTGGTGCCCCGTGACCCTCGCCCAAAAATTGCGCTACCTGCGCCTGGTCGAAGGCCAGCTCCGCAATCTCGACCGGCCCATGACCCAGTCCGAACTCTCCCGCGCCCTGCGCCAGGACCTGGGCCGCTCGCTCAGCCAGGCCTATCTCTCCCAGCTCGAAAGCGGAGTCCGCCCGCACATGACCAACACTACGCGCCAGCTCCTGGCCCGCTTTTACAAAGTGCATCCCAGCTATCTGGTGGATGACCCCGAGGGCTTTCATCCCGAGCTCACTTCCCCGTTGCGCACCGGCGAGGATTCACTGGACTCCTGGCTGATGGGCGGTGTGCAACAGTTCCGCTACGACCCGGAAGTGAGCAGCGCGCTCCTGGCACTCGCTGGCCACTCCGAGACGCGCAAGTGCATTCTCTTGCTGCAGTCCATTGTCGAGGTACCCGGCCTGGTGGACCATCTCTGGCACACTCTGCATCCCTCCCGTCCCGCCAACGGGGGGCGTGCGAGCCGCGCCCCGGCTGCCGGCCGGGGGCGCCCCCGGAGGCAGCCATGACGCTGAGCAATTTCTTCCTGCTCTGCTTTGCCGTGGGTTTTTTGCTGAGCCTGATCACCTTTGCCTTCGGCTCGATGCATCTGCATTTGCCCCATCACCTGGGGAGCCAGGTCTTTGGCCATGGCGCCGGCCACGCCACGGGCCACGGCATCGCGCACGCCGGCGGCCACGCCCATGCCACGGCCGTCCGCGCCTCAGCGCAAGGCGTGGCCGCTGCGGGCAAGGGCGCTGCTCCGGCCGGAAAAGCATCCAGCTCTGTTTCGCCCGTGAATTTCATGACGGTCACCGCGTTTCTCGCCTGGTTTGGAGGAGTGGGCTATCTGGTGACGCACTACTATGCGGCCACCGCGGCATTCGCTGTTACCGTGGCTTCGGGCGGAGGAGTGTTCGGGGCGTCCATCGTCTTCGTGTTCCTGGCCAAAGTATTGCTGCCGCACGAATCACAGCTCGATCCCGCGGACTACGAGATGGTGGGCACGCTCGCCACCGTCTCTGCGGCCATCCATTCTGGAGGCACCGGCGAAATCCAATACACCCGAGGCGGCGCGCGGCGCTCCGCCGCGGCGCGCAGCGAAGACGGCGCAACTCTAAAGAAAGGCGCGGAAGTGATCGTGGCGCGGTACGAGGCCGGCATCGCCTACGTGCGCCTGTTCGACGAGATGGTGCGCGGATGAGTTTCCCGACCCTGGAGGAATCTCGAGACAGAAAGGAGGATTGCATCTATGGAATTCGTACTCGGTGTCTGGGTGATTGCCGGCCTGCTGGTACTCACCGTGCTCTTCCTGATGGTGGTGATGGCCAAGATGTTCCGCCGCGCGGGGCCGAATGAAGCCCTGGTGGTGTACGGCTTCCGCGGCACTCGCATTGTAAAGGGCGGCGGCACGGTGATTTTCCCGATGGTGGAGTCGTGCCGCGAGCTTTCGCTCGAACTGATGTCTTTTGATGTGGCCCCACGCCAGGACATGTACACCAAGCAAGGCGTAGCCGTGACGGTGGAAGCCGTGGCGCAACTCAAGGTGAAAAGCGATCCCGAATCCATTACCACGGCGTCCGAGCAGTTCCTGACCAAGGATCCCAACGAGCGCCAGGGACTGATACGCCTGGTGATGGAGGGCCATCTGCGCGGCATCATCGGCCAACTCACCGTCGAGCAGATCGTCAAGGAGCCGGACATGGTGAGCGAGCGCATGCGCTCCACCTGCGCGGAAGACCTGACCAAGATGGGCCTCGAAGTGGTCTCCTTCACCATCAAGGACGTGAAGGACAAGAACGAATACATCATGAACATGGGCCGCCCGGACGTGGCGCGCATCAAGCGCGACGCGGAAGTGGCCGCGGCGGAGGCGGACCGCGACATCGCCATCAAGCGCGCTGAAGCGCAGCGCGCCGCGGCCATCGGCAAGGCCCAGGCGGACCAGGAGCGCGTGCTGGCGGAAACCCTCTCCCTGGCCAAGCAGGCGGAATCCCAGCGTGACCTGGAAATCAAGAAGGCCAATTACACCGAAGACGTCAAGCGCCAGCAGGCCCGCGCCGACAAAGCCTACGAAATCGAAACCAACGTCATGCAGCAGAAAGTGGTGGCGGAGCAGGTGACCGTCCAGCAGGTGGAAAAGGAGCACCAGGTGAAAGTCCAGGAAGCGGAAATTAACCGCCGCGAGAAGGAGCTGATCGCGCAGGTGCTCAAAGAAGCGGAAATTGAGCGCCAGAAGATCGAAACTCTGGCCGCCGCTGAACGCCAGAAGAGGATGACCGAAGCCGAAGGTCTGGCCTCCGCCATCCGGGCGCAGGGCCAGGCCGAAGCGGAAATTATCTACAAGAAGGGCGAAGCCGATGCCAAGGCCATGAACGTAAAAGCCGAAGCCTATCAGGAATGGAACCAGGCCGCGGTCGTGGACCGGCTGATCGCTTCCCTGCCCGAGGTGATGAAGGCCATCGCCGCGCCGCTCGCCGCGGTGGACAAAATCACCATCGTCTCCACCGGAAGCGGCGACTCCGCCGGCGTCAACAAGCTGACGGCAGACATGGCCAAGGTGGCCGCGCAGGTGCCCGCGCTGTTCGAGGCCCTCTCGGGCATGCAGATGTCCGAGCTGTTCGCCAAGGTGCGCCAGATCGGCGCGGGTACGCCGCCTCCCGCGGCACCGCCCAAGCCCGCTCCTGCCAGCGGAGACTGATTCATGCGCTGGATATTCCGCTCGGCCGTCCCTCACCCGTCCCGCCTCTGCAGGGCGGGTGAGGGATCTTCTATTCCGCTCCGGCCCCTCAAACCAGTGGAACTCGGCTCTGCGGGATCATCCCGGTCCCGCAGAGCCGGAACAGGCTCTTTCGAGGCACCAGCGCCCGGTGCCTCGCGACCTGGGGCGGCTCCGGCCCCGGCGCTTGCGAACTTCCGATTTTCGAGTGTCGAATTTCGCTTCTGGTTTTTCCCGCAAGGAGGAAGACATGGGACTCATGGAACGCGTGAGCACACTGATTCGCGCCAATCTGAACGACCTGCTGGACCGCGCCGAGGATCCGGAGAAGTTGCTCAAGCAGATTCTGCTGGACATGCAGAACCAGCTTCTCCAGGTCAAGACGCAACTGGCCATCTCCGTGGCGGACCAGCACCTGCTGGAAAAGAAGCGCAAGGAGAACGAGGAAAAAACGGCCGAGTGGATGCGCAAGGCGGAACTGGCCGTCGATAAGAAGCACGACGACCTGGCCCGCGCTGCCCTGGAGCGCTATCTGAGCTGCACCCAGGTGACGGAAGGATTTGCCGAGCAGATCGAAGGGCACCGCGCGCAGATCGAGACGCTCAAGAGCGCGCTGCACAGCCTGGAACAGAAGATCAACGAAGCCCGCGCGCGCGCGGAAATCCTGGCCACGCGCCACCGCCGGGCCCGCGCCGCCCGCCGCGCCAACAGTGCCCAGCAGGCCATCCATGAAGGTGCTTCTTCCCAGGCCTTCGACCGCATGCGCGGAAAAATCGCCCGCGAGGAGGCCACCGGCGATGCCGAAAGCGAGCTCCTGCGCGACGATATCGAGCTGCGACTGGCGCGGCTGGGCCGCGAGGATCAAATCGAGAAACTGCTTACCGACGTCAAGGCGCGCCGCGCCCCGGCCGTCCAATAATCAGCCCGTAGCAACGTCGCCAGGGTTACTTGGGCTCGAGAGTGGGACTGACTGTGGCGGTAGCGCCGCTGCTCAAGCCGAAGCGTTTGTCTCAGGGCTGGAAGCCCGCTTTCTCCAGCCGGATGGTGTGATCGCCTGCCGGCAGGTGCAGCGTGGAGGGCGTGGTGCCCATGAGTTTCCCATCCACGGTAATCTCGGCGCCATCCGGCGTGGATGGGACATCTATCGTCCCCACTTCCGCTTCCTGTGAGTTTGGCGCCGGCGCAGGCGGCGTTGCCGGAGTCGCCGGCGCCGCCGCGAGAGCTGGCTGCGGTACCACGGCCTCTGCCGGTGCGGAAGCGGAAGTCGGCGCAGTCTCCTGCCTCGGCGCCGCTTTCTGCCGCTTCGCTCCCTCGACAGATTTCGCCCAGAGCGGAGCGCCGGGTAGCAACAGAAATGCGGCGCACAGCGTCGAGCAAGCGCCTGCTCTCGCCGCCTGTGCGGCTCAGATTCACGGCTCGGCCCGGCTTTCTCCCTCCGGCGTTCCCCGCTACACTAGCCGCACGGATAACGGATGGCGCGCAAATCACTCGTAGATTTTGTGCAGGAGCTCGAGCGCCGCGGGGCGGAGACGGCCTGGGTGCACCACCGCGGCTACCGCACGGAGCGCTGGAGCTACGCGCAAACCGCGCGTGTGGCGCGGCAATTCGCCTGCGAACTCGAAGCGCGTGGCGTCCAGCGCTGCGAACGCGTCCTCCTGTGGGGCCAAAACTGCGCGGAGTGGGTAGCGGCATTTCTGGGCTGTATCCTGCGCGGAGCGGTGGCTGTGCCCATGGACCGCACCGCCGCGCGCGATTTCGCCCTGCGCGTGGCCCGCGAAACCCAGGCGCGCGTGATCGTAGCCGGCCGCGATCTGGCCTCCGCCAGACTTCCCTCCTCTGCCGCTTCTTCCTCCCCAGTCATCCTCGACGAACTCGCGCAAACAGTAGCCCACCACGGCGATCTCCCGTATTCTCCTCCCCCGCTCTCTCGTTCCGATCTCGCCCAACTCGTGTTCACTTCCGGCACCACCGCGGAGCCAAAGGGCGTGGCTATCTCGCACGGCAACCTGCTGGCCAATCTCGAGCCGCTCGAAGCCTCCATGCAGTCCTACCTAAAATATGAGTGGCTGGTACACCCACTGCGTTTTCTCAACCTGCTGCCGCTCAGCCACGTTTTCGGCCAGTTCATGGGTGTCTGGGTGCCCCCGTTGCTCGGCGGCGCCGTGTTCTTCCACGACACCCTGAATCCCGCTGAAGTCACGCGGCTGATTCACCGCGAGCGCATCTCCGTGCTCATCGCCGTGCCGCGCATGCTCCAATCGCTGCGCGATCGCATCGCGCGGGAACACGAGAGCGCCGGCCGCGCCGCCGCGTTCCAGCGCGATTTCGCCTGGGCTGCTCCGGAGGGCGGAGTCCATTTTGCGCGGCGTTGGTGGCGCTTCCGCCGCGCGCACAATGCATTCGGCTGGAAGTTCTGGGCCTTTATCTGTGGCGGCGCGTCCTTGGACGCGGAAACGGAAGAATTCTGGCGCCGGCTTTCCTTCGTGGTAATTCAGGGCTACGGCCTCACGGAGACTACCTCGCTGATCAGCGTGAATCATCCCTTCCGGCGCTCGCAGGGCTCCATCGGCAAAGTTCTGCCGGGGCGCGAGCTGCGCCTTTCCGAAACCGGAGAAATCCTGGTGCGCGGAGAAAACGTGGCCGCGGGTTACTGGCAGGGCGGAGAGTTCCGCGCCGCGGCGGCGGAAAAGGAAGACGGCTGGTTTCACACCGGCGACGTGGGCGCGCTGGATGCCGGGGGCAATCTCTTTTTCAAGGGCCGGCAGAAAAGCGTCATCGTCACGCCGGAAGGGATGAACGTCTTTCCCGAAGATCTGGAGGCCGCGCTGCGCGCGCAGCCCGAGGTGCGCGACGCCGTTGTGGTGGCTCTGCCGCGCGAGAAGAATGCGGAAGCCTGCGCCGTGCTGGTCTTGCACGAAGCACCGGCCGGCGCGGAAGCCGCGGCGCAACACGCCGTCGCCCGCGCCAACGAACGCCTGGGTGCGCACCAGCGCATGCGCCACTGGCGCATCTGGCCGGAGGAAGATTTTCCGCGCACCTCCACGCAGAAGCCTCGGACCAACGTGATTCTCGAACGCGTCCTGGGAATGGAGAAGGCCGCGGCCGGCGGGGCCGCTGTGCCGGGCGCTCCGGCGGGGCCGCTGGCGGAATTGGTGGCGCGGATTTCCGGCCGCGCGCCGCAAGCCTTCGCCGCCGATGCCTCCCTGGACCGCGACCTGGGCCTGAATTCTCTCGAACGCGTCGAGTTGATCTCCGCGATTGAGGACCGCTACCAGACGGAGCTGAGCGAATCGAGCGTCACGGAAGCAACGACCGTGGGCGATCTCGTGCGCTTGGTGGATCAGCAGCCCGCCGCCGGGCCGGCGTATCACTATCCGGCCTGGACGCAGCAGTGGTGGCAGCAGGCGATTCGCGTGAGCGCGTATTACCTCTTTGTGTGGTCCGCCACGCATCTGCTGGCCCATCCGCGCGTGCGCGGGCGCGAGAAGCTGCGCGGCGTAAAGGGACCTGCGCTGGTCATCTCCAACCACATCACGGAAATTGACATCGGCTTCATCCTGGCGGCGCTTCCGCCGCGCCTGCGGCACCGCCTGGCAGTGGCCATGATCGGCGAACGCCTGCGCGACATGCGCAATCCGCCGGCAGGTGCGGGATTCTTCCGCAGCTGGCTCGACCGGCTGGAATACTTTCTGATCGTGGCGCTGTTCAATGTCTTTCCCTTGCCGCAGCGCTCCGGATACCGCGAAAGCTTTGCCTATGCCGGCGCGACTGCGGACCGCGGCTATAGCGTGCTGGTGTTTCCGGAAGGCCGCCGCACGCCGGATGGAAATCTCTCGCCCTTTCGCGCGGGCATCGGACTGCTGGCGAAACGCCTGGGCCTGCCGGTAATCCCGGTGCGCATTGACGGGCTTTATGAACTGCGCATCGCGGAGCGACGCGCCGCCCCGCCCGGCGCAGTTCGCGTCAGCATCGGCGCGCCACTCCAATTCGCAGCCGATGCCACCGAGGAGTCCGTCGTGGCTGCCCTCGAGGCCTCCGTCAGGAGTTTAGCCTGGTTTGCCGGGGCCAAAACCGAAACGCAAAGCCATTTAGGGTAGTAACGGCCATCCGCTCGCAAGACCTTTCCAAAACTTGACCCTATTGCGGCGGCTTTTGCTTCTTGGGCTTCCCGAAGATTCCTTGCAGCACGTCCTGGATGGATTCGGGTTTCGCCTGCGTGGGCAGGACACCCTGGAGTTTCAGCTTGGCGATTTTTTCCGCGTCCGGCGAGAACTGGGGCTTCTGCAGCGTCCCTTTGACAATCACCGGCATAATCAATTCGCCGCGGTTGTTGGCCAGCGCGGTGTTCAGCCATCCGCCGATGCTGCTGCCTCCCACACTCTGGCTGGTTTCCTTGGAAAGCACCGCAACCAGCTTCATGTCCAGAGCCTGGCTCACCAGGTTCACGGTGCCTGCTCCGGTCACGGTGCCGCTGTCCAGAACCGCCTTGAGGTCATCCGTCCGCGCCAATCCATCCTTTACCTGAAACTTGGCGGACATCTGCGTCACTTCCGTGTAGGACTTGGCGGGACCGGGAATTTTCAGGAACTGGCCCACCGCGCCCAGTTCGTGCATCAGGCTGAATCCTTCGATGCGCCCGTTTCTCAAGTCGATGGCTAGAGTGCCATCCAGGCTCCGCGCAATCTGATCCGCGGGGCCTGCGCGGAAGGTGCCAGATGCGGTGGCCGCCAGGGGGCCGTAAATAGTATTCTTCACGGAAGAGACCGCCGAAAGCAGCTTGTTGGCGTCCACATTTCGCAGATCGCTCGACAACGTGTACACCATGGGTTCCTGGCGCGTGTCGATGGTGATGGAGCCGCTCTCCTGCCCTCCGTAAAGTTCCGCGGTCAGCGGGGCCAGGCGGATGGTCCCGCGATTCAGGCTCACGTCGGAGCGCAGATTATTGAGCTGGAACTGGTCATGCACGACGGCGCCGATGGAGACTTTTCCCGTCCCGTTGGCCTTGGCCAGCCAGCTTTCCGTTGCCGCGGCCGCCTGGGCAGTGCTCACCAGGCTCCAGGTCCGGTCCGTGGCGGCCGCGCGCGGTGCGGGCGCACCCGCGAAGAGCTTCTCCAGCTCTCCCACGTCCACCTTGTCCGCGGCCAGTGCAAACTGCAATTGCGGCGCGTTGAAGTTCTGCACAGTCAGGGATCCGCTCGCTTTCGTCTGGCCAAGCACCAGAGCCAGGTTCTCCATCGCCGCCGAGTTCCGGGTAAACCGCAGATCCGCATTTTGAATCTGCAGCGGCACCGGCAGTTGCGGCAGCCGCAGAGATACGCCGCGCAACAAACCGTTACCGGAGAAATTCATGGATTCGAGAAAATTCAATGGCCCGGTGGCGTGCACGTCCAGATTCGCGGTTCCCGTGCCGGTAATCCCTTCCACTGCCGAAAGGCCGTAGGCGCGCGCAATATTCAACAGTTCCTCCACCTTGGCATCTCCGGTGCGCACGCTCACGTCAATGTCGGGATTCCGCGTCGCGTAGCGCGAAAGGAGAAATTGAGCCTCCACACGGGTGTTTCCGGTCGAAGCGGCAAAGCGATTCGATCGGACTTCCTGCGGAGAAAGCGCCAGTTCAATGCTATTCACGGCGATCGGCGCCACGAGATCCTTTCCGGAAATGGCCAGGTCCTGCACCCCCAGCGTGCCATTCAGGGCCGGTTGTTTCACCGGGCCTTGCGCGCGCAAGTCGGCGGTCAGACGGCCATCCACGTTCATTCCCGGGTGAAACGTTACGCCCAGAGCTGCCAGGAGATGCGCCAGCCCCTGGATGGAAGCGTTCGACGTCTTCACCGCCAAGTCCACTTCAGGGGGCTCGGGCTTCATGTTCACCAGCCCGTTGACGGAAAGGGGGGTCGAGCCAAGCGTCAGGGCGCCCTTCTGTATGGTCAAAAGGTTCTTCTCCCAATCATTCGAGAAATCAAACTCGGCATTCAGCGGGTACCCGATGTCCACACCTCGAACCCGGACCTGCGTAAGGCCCAGCGAACCGCTTGCAGCCAGCTTGGCGCCTTCATTCTTGATGCGAGCTTCCCCGGTGGCCACTCCGTCTGAGGTGGCCAGCGCCGGCATCTCCAGGAATTTGTTCAAGGAGGCGAGCGAGACCTGGCTCAGCCGCAGTTTGCCATCCAGCGGCGTGGCCATCAGGTTTTCCCGGCGCACAGGCCCCACCCGGGCTTCGATTCCGATCGTCTGTGCGCCCTGGCCGGGAAAATGCGCGGCCGCCGACACATCAAACGGCTGGTCCGGCTTGAATCCCACGACTCCAAGGTCGATGTGGTCGTAAAGGGTGCGCGGAGCATGCTTCTGCAGATCGGTGAGCGCCACTTGCCCATTTTCGATTTTCACTTGCGCCAGATAAAACTCCTGGCTCTTGGATGGAGCGGAAGTTGGGACCGGCGCGGAGGGTGCTTTGCTCTCCGCCGGTGCGGAAGGCTGTCCCAGACTCGAGAAGTTCCAGGCGCCCGCGGCGCTGCGGACGAATTCGATCTGCGGCTCTCGCAGGGTCAGGGAATCGATTTGAACCTCGCCGTGCAGCAAGGGCCAGTACCGGCACTGGACTTCCAGTTCCTGCGCGCGGGCGAACGGCCGGGCAGAGTTCACGCCGGGATCCTCGGCGACCACCAAATCATTCGCGCGAAAACTGAGCGGGAGAACGCTCAAGCGCATGGTGCCAATCTGTACGTTGCGGTTCAGCTGTTTCCCGAGGTCCGCCTGGATGCGGTCATGATAGCGATTGATGTCGATCAGCGACGGCAATGCCAGCACGGCCACCAGAACCACAATCACCATGAAGCAGCCGAAAAGGAGTAATTTTCGCATATCCACACCCTCCTCGCGGACTATATAACCCGCCGGCGCAGGGGCCGATGTGACTGCAGGCACGGGTCGTCGTGACTCGAATCACGGAAGTGTCTCGACCGATCCGAGGCTCACTGCGCCAAAGGGCCGCGGACACTCGAGCCTGTGCACGGCCTGATCTTGCGGAAAAGACGCACAGGCAAGACCGGCTGTGCCGCATGAACTGCTGCTGGTGGCTGCGCGGCGGGGTGCGGGGTTATGATTGGTCCTCGCCGCTGCCGCGGTCTCTTTTGTCCGCTGGAGACGCCCGCGTGACGCCTGCAAAACTCACCGCGCCGCCCGATGAGGCACGCCGCCTCGAGGTGCTCGCGCAGTATGGCATTCTGGACACCACCCCGGAGCAGGAATTCGACGACCTGGCGCGCCTGGCCACCTACATCGCCGGGACGCCCATGGCCATGGTCAGCCTGATTGACGCGGACCGCCAGTGGTTCAAATCGAAAATCGGCGTGAGCATCGACCAGGCTCCCCGCGCCATCGCTTTCTGCGACCATGCCATCCGCGGGCGGGAGCTGTTCATTGTTCCGGATACGCAGGCCGATCCGCGCTTTGCTCGGAATCCCCTCGTCACCGGCGAACCGCACATCCGGTTTTACGCCGGAATGCCGTTGCTCTCTCCGGAAGGCACCGCGCTGGGCACGCTGTGCGTGGTGGACCGCGTGCCGCGCCAGCTCTCGCTCGAGCAGCAGGAAGCGCTGCGTGTGCTCGGTCGCCAAGTGAATGCCCAGCTCGACCTGCGCCGCAACATGCTCAAGCTCGTACGCACCTACGCGGAATTGGCCGGGGCCCAGGAAAAGCTCGCCGCCGTGCTGCATTCCGCCACCACCGTGGCCATCATCGCCACGGACATGCACGGCGTGGTTACGCTCTTCAATCCCGGCGCGGAGCGCCTGCTGGGCTGGCCCGCGGAAGAAGTGATCGGAAAGAAATCAGCCCTCGATTTCCTCCTGGGCAGCGAAATCGAAGAGCGCGCCGCGGAGCTGGGCCGCCGGCTGAACAGGCGCATCCGCGGCCTCGCCTATTTTGCCGAGCTTGCGCGCCAGGGCATCCACGAAGAGCGTCCCTGGACGCACGTGCGCAAGGACGGCAGCCACGTGCCGGCCAAGCTCGCCGTNTTTGCCGAGCTTGCGCGCCAGGGCATCCACGAAGAGCGTCCCTGGATGCACGTGCGCAAGGACGGCAGCCACGTGCCGGCCAAGCTCGCCGTGGCCGCGCTGCACGACGCCAACGGCGAAATTTCCGGCTTCCTGGGGGTGTCCAAAGACCTCACCGAACGCAGGCGCTACGAGCAGCAGCTGATCCAGGCGCGGGAAGCGGCCGAAGTTGCCAGCCGCACCAAGAGCGAATTCCTGGCCAATATCAGCCACGAAATTCGCACGCCGCTCAACGCCATCCTGGGTCTGGCCGAACTGGCCATGGGCACCGCGCCCGCTCCCGAGCAGCGCGAATACCTGGCCGGCATCCAGGAATCCGGCCGCGGCCTGCTGGCGCTCATGAACGACGTGCTGGATTTTTCGCGCATCGAGAACCGCAAACTCGAGCTCTACACCATCAATTTCCCGCTGCGCGAAACCCTGGCGGATATCCTGCGTACCTTTGGGCTGCGCGCCTATCAGAAAGGACTGGAGCTGATCCTGCAGGTCGGACCGGACGTCCCGGAAGTGGTCTGCGCGGATGCCATGCGGCTCCGCCAGATCCTCACCAACCTGGTGGGCAACGCTATCAAGTTCACCGAGCGCGGAGAGATCGTGCTGCGCGTCTTCGTAGATCTGGGCCGCGAAGACCACACCCTGCTGCATTTCTCCGTGGCCGATAGCGGCATCGGCATCCCTCCGGCAAAACTGGCTATCATCTTCGATCCTTTCACTCAGGCGGATAGTTCCACGCACCGCAAGTACGGCGGCACCGGGCTGGGCCTGGCCATCTCCAAGGAACTGGTGGAATGGATGGGCGGCCAGATGTGGGTGGAGAGCGCGCCGGGCCGCGGCAGCACGTTTCATTTCAGCCTCCCGGTACGCGGCCGCCTGGCTCCGCCCGCGGCTCCGCAAGGGAATCTCGCGGGCCTCGCCGTCCTGGTGGCGGACGATAACCGCACGCAGCGCGACACGCTCTGTGAACTGCTGGCGCGCCGCGGCCTGAAGACGGAGTCCGCGGCCGGCGGCCGCGCCGCCGGGGAATCGCTGGAAGCCGCGGTGAAGAATGACCGCCTGCCGGCGCTCGTTCTGCTCGACGCGCACATGCCCGAGGTGGACGGCTTTGCCGTGGCCGAGCGCCTGCGCGCGCTGCGGCTCGCGCCCGGCCAGCGTCTTCCAGCCATCGTGCTGCTGACCGCGCCGGGCATGCCCGATAGCGAGGCGCGCCGCGCCGCCCTGGGCATCGCCGCGGCCGTCAGCAAACCCGTCCGCGAGTCTGCGCTCTTTGATGCCATCGCAGAAGCGCTTCATGCGCGCAGCGATGCGCCCGCCCCCGCGCGCAGCCAGCGGCATAGGAAAAAGGACGCAATCGCCACCCCGGCGCGGCGCGCGCTGCGCATCCTGCTGATTGAAGACAACGCGGTGAATCAGCTCGTCACCACGCGCCTGCTGGAACGCGAGGGCCATTCCGTGGCCGGAGCGGAAAGCGGACTGCGCGGGCTGGAAGCACTCGCCCGGGAGTCTTTCGATGCCGTGCTGATGGACGTGCAGATGCCGGGAATGGACGGCATTGAAACCACCCGGGCCATCCGCGCGCGTGAACGTGGCGTCGCCCGGCGCACGCCCATCATCGCCTTCACCGCCCACGCCATGAAGGAAGACCGCGAGCGCTGCCTCGCCGCCGGCATGGATGCCTACCTGGCCAAGCCGGTGGAAACGGCCGAACTGATCGAGACGCTGGCGCGCGTCACCGCGCTACCCGGTGGAAAAGCCGGCGAGGGGCCTGTGACTGGCCGGGCGGCTGCGCCTGCAGAACCCGCCGGCGTCATTGAAGATCCACATGTGGCCGCGCTGCTGCGCATCGTCGGCGGAGACGAAAAACTTCTGCGGGAAGTCGTGCGCGTCTTCCTGGAAGATGGGCCGGCGAAACTTTCCGCGCTCAACGTGGCGCTCGACGCGCGGGACTCCAACGCCCTGGCCGTCGCCGCGCACGGCTTAAAGGGATCGGCCGCGGCCATCGGCGCGCGCGCCGCCACAGATGCCGCGGCGCATCTGGAAGCCCTGGCTCGCGCGCGAAATCTGGCGGAAGCAGATGTAGCGGCCGCGCAGGTCCGCGAAGAAATCAGCCGCGTGCGCGATTCCCTCTCCTCCTGGCTGGCCCCCCAGCCCGGCTGATCTCTGCCTTGCTTTACCTCTTTTTCCTCTTTCCTCTCCGTGTTCCTCTGTGCACTCCGTGCCTCCGTGGTATCTTTTTCCGGCCTTCGCTCTTCTCCGCTCTCTCCCCATCAATCGAGATACTTCACAAACACCACCTCATTCTGCACTTCGTTGTAAATCAACTCATCCACCAGGGCCCGCGTCAGCAGCACCCCGAATCCTCCCGGCCGCAGTCCCTTCGCCTCCCGCGCCTCCAGATGCCGCCACGGCTCGTCCTCCGGATAGGAGATGGCCGCGTGCTTCAAATCTTCGAAGCGGAAGCCCGCGCCCGGATCCGAGATGCGGTAGAGAATCAGCCGCCGCAGACGCAGATAGGAAATGCGTACCTTGCGCCGCGGGTCGAGTTCCCCGCCCCACTCGATGGCGTTGGAAAGCATTTCCCGGAACGCCTGGCCGACCGAACGGCGCACTTCTTCACTCAGGTTGGCTTCGAGCTGGCCGAGAAAATTCTGGATGTAATCCACCACGGCAAGCTGGCAAGGGACCACCAGTTCCACCCAATCCGGCCGCGCGGAGAGCACCTCGATCGGCGGACGCTCCGGCGCGCCTAGTTCCTCCGCCACCACGGCAAGCAGACGCTCCGCNTTCCACCGGTTTGGTCAGATAGCGGCTGGCCTGCCGGCGCACCGCCTGGAACAGCGTTTCCGGAGTTTCATCCGAGGTGAGGATCACCACGCGCGGAGCCGCCGGAAGCGCGCGCAACCGCTCCAGCACCTCGAGGCCGTGCATCCCCGGCATCCAGATGTCCAGAAGCACCAGGTCAAAAGCGNCGCTCGCCGGCCAGCCGCAGCGCCTCTGTGCCGTCCGCCGCCGCAGCCACCGCGTGCCCGCCACCCTCCAGGATCGAGCTGAGCATCAGCCGCGTCAGCCGATCATCGTCCACGATTAGGATGCTGCTCATTTGAGCTTGCGCCACCTGCGCCACAGGCGTGTGTATAAACGATCAGGGAGAAGGCCAATCACAGTGAGCAGAATGATTCCGCCCACCAGAATTTTGCCTCGCGTGGCATCCGGAATGCCAGGAAACCATTTTGTGTGCCCGTCGCGCGTAAGGCCCAGGAATTGGAAAAGAAATGCTCCAAGAACGCCGGCAACTGCTACTGCCAATCCAGCAGCGAGGAGTTTCAGCCGGTCGCGCCAGTCTGCTTTATGACCCCCGCCCGCAACACCCCCCAGCCCCAGAGTTGTTCCTCCAGGTATCATTATTAAAATGTAGTGATCTTCCTTATTCAGGCACCTCACAGCATCGCCCCACTTCTTTCGGTCCTCCGGAGATTCTTTTTTCAGGCGATCGATGGCCTTAACAGCCAAACGCGAGATTTTGGCTTCATATTCATCTTGGTCATACTCTGCGTCAAATTTCTCTGCGACATCCATGATGTCCGGTAGCGACTCATAGCTCTCCGTGAAATAGAGCATTTTGCGCTCGACTTCGGAGAGCGGCACATTTTCACGTTCGGCTTGCTGCGCAATTTGAGAGACGAGAAAGTCCTTGGCCTCTCGCGCGCTGTGGAAAGCAGTCATAGGGCGGTTGTGTTCAGCTAAGCTGCGCAAAGAATACTACCGGGCAAATTCGTGGAGAAATAAGGGCGGTTTTTTGTCCCCTTGACTTTTCGCTTTTTATTCGCCTATACTGCGCGCGGGTAGAGAAACGGGACCCCGGCGCGGGCCGGCCCCATTGTCCAGTCTGGACTCTCCAAGGCCGGCCCGTGCCGGGGAAAAATCCCCGCCCTCCGCCCGCCCGTTCCCCGCCCCGCACGTAGCGCCGCCCTTCAGGACGGCACCCGATTCGCCATGGCTCATCGCCGCTCGGACATTGTCCACGTGGACGTGGACGCCTTCTTCGCCTCCGTCGAGCAGTTGCTCGACCCGCGCCTGCGCGGACGCCCCGTGCTGGTGGGCCGCGGCTGCGTCGCCTCGGCCAGCTACGAGGCCAAAGCCCGCGGCGTGCGCACCGCCATGTCCATCCGCGACGCGCGGCGCATCTGTCCCGAAGCTATCCTCGTCCCCGGCCGCTACGAAAATTATGCCGACTATGCCGCGCGCATCCGCCGCGTGCTCGAGGATTTCACCCCCGCGGTGGAAACGGCCGCGCTTGACGATTTCTACCTGGACTTCGCCGGCACTGAGCGGCTCTATCCCGATCTGACCGCCGCGCTGCGGCGCATTCCGGAGCGCGTGCTGGACACGACGGGCCTGGGCGTCTCCGTGGGCGCGGGCACCACCAAGCTGGTGGCCTCGATCGCTTCGCGCCTGCATCGTCCGCGCGGATTTCTGGTGGTCCCGCCGGGAATCGAAGAGGAATTCCTGGCCCCGCTGGACATCGAAAAACTCTGCGGCATCGGCCATGCGCACTCCGCCACGCTGCGCGACCGCGGCATCCAGACTATCGGCCAGCTCCGGCGGCTGCCCGTGGAGGCGCTGGTGGCCGCGTTCGGCGACGCCATCGGCCATCAGCTCTATGACCGCGCCCGCGGGCTTGATCCCCGGCCGGTAGCGGAGCCGGTGGCGCCCAAATCCATCTCCCGTGAAACTACCATTGAGGGCGGCACCATTGACCTGGAGTTTCTCACCGCGCTGCTCGAATACCTGGCCGAGCGCGTGGGCTCGACGCTGCGCGCCGGAGGCCGCGCCGCGCGCACGCTCACCCTGCGCCTGCGCTACATGGATTCGTTTTCCGCGGCACGGAGCGCGCCGCTCCTGCCGCCCACGAACGACGACAAATCCCTGCTCGCAGCCGCGCGCGAACTGCTCGATGCGCTCTATACGCGCCGCGTGGCCGTGCGCTTTCTGGGCATCGGCGTCACCAACCTGGCCGATGACCGCCGGCAAAATGATCTGTTCGACGCGCGCTCGAACCGCCGCTGGTATCTGAACCGCGGCGTGGACACCGTGCGCTCGCGCTACGGCTGGAACGCCGTCTTCTACGGCCAGGGCCTGCAGTTGCGCGAGCACTACGACACGAAACCGACGGGCCTCGTGCTCTCTACCCCTTGTTTGTCGCGCTGAAGGAGCGTTTGAAAGTCAAAAGTTAAAAGTCGAAGGGCAAAGACAAACGCGGATTAGCTTTTCGGCCTCCTCCAACCTTTGCGTCATTGCGCCTTTGCGAGAGGCTCTTTCTTTCGGTTTTTAGCTTTTAACTTTCAACTTTTAACTTTCAACATCCGATGTTCATCCATCTTCACTGCCACAGCCACTACTCGTTCCTGCGCGCCGTGCCTTCGCCGCAGGAGTTGGTGGACGCCGCGGTGGCCGCGGGCGCGCCCGCCGTGGCGCTCACGGACTCGAACGGCCTCTACGGGGCGGTGCCGTTCTATCAGGCGGCGCGGGCGGCGGGGATAAAGCCGATTGTCGGCACGGTGCTGGATGTAGAAGGCGAAAAACGAAATTCGAAACTCGAAATTCGAAACTCGAAAAACGAAAACCGAAAAACGGGGGAAGACCGCTCGGACACAGGCTCGGCGCAAAAATCAGGAACCGATTTTCGATTTCCGAATTTCGATTTTCGCCTTTTGCTCCTCGCAGAGAACGCCACCGGCTATTCGAACCTCTGCCGCCTGGTGACGCTGCGGCATCTGGAAGACCGCCCGGTGCGGCTCGAAGAACTCGTCGCGCACCGCGAAGGATTGATCGCGCTTTACGCTCCGCCGGGGAAGTCGACAGTCAACAGTCAACAGTTGACAGTTGAAGGATGCATTGCGCAGTTGAAAGAGATTTTCGGCGCGGCGCTGTATCTGGAGGCATGGCATTTCGACATCCCGGTGGCGCAGCCACTCCTGGCTGCGCTCCTCCCTGAAAAACGCGCAGCCAATTTCGAAGCTTCGGGAGGCTGCGCCACTACCAACCTGCGGGAAGTGCTGCGCCTGACGAAACTCTTCCACCTGCCCTTCGTGGCCACCAACAATGTGCATTTCCTGCACCCGGAGGAATACCTGCACCACTGCGTGCTGAATGCCATCCGCACGGGCACGCTCGTCTCCCAGATCGCGCCGCCGGAAATTGTTCATTCCGGCGCGTGGTTCCAATCCGGCGCGGGGATGCGCTGGGCGTTTGCGGATTATCCGGAAGCGCTCACGGCTACGGAAGAAATCGCCGCGCGGTCGAACCTCGAGCTTCCGCTGGGGCACACGATTTTTCCCGAATATCCCGTGCCCGCGGGCGAAACGCCGTTTTCCTGTCTCTGGAAGCTGTGCTTCGAGGGCGCGCGCCGCCGCTATCAGCCTCTGCGGCCGGAGGTGCTGGCGCGGCTCACCCATGAACTGGAAATCATCGACCGGCTGAAGCTCGCGCCCTACTTCCTGCTGGTCTGGGAGATCGCGGAAGAAGCGCGCCGCCGCGGCATCCCGGCGGTGGCGCGCGGCTCCGCGGCCAGCTCCATCGTCACCTACTGTCTGGGCATCTCGCGCGTCTGCCCGCTGCGCTGGGGACTCTACTTCGAACGCTTTCTGAACGAAGAGCGCGGCGACTGTCCGGACATCGACCTGGACATCTGCGGCGCGCGACGCGACGAACTGCTGGACTACGTGTACCAGCGCTGGGGCCACGAGCACGTGGCCATGATCTCCAGCTTCGTCACCATGCAGGCGCGCATGGCCGTGCGCGAAGTGGCCAAAGTGTTCGGCATCGCGCCGGGCGAGGTGAACCACTTCACGCGCCGCCTGCCGCACCGCCCGGTGCGCGAAATCCGCGAAGCCATCCGCACGCTGCCGGAATGCCGCGACCTGCCGGCGAATGAAGAGCCGTGGAAGACGATCCTGGAAGTGGCCGAGCGCCTGGACAATTTCCCGCGGCATCTGGGCATCCATCCCTGCGGCACGGTGATTGCCGCACGCCCACTGACGGAACTGGTCCCGCTGGAAGTGGCCACCAAAGGCATCGTGGTGACGCAGTACGACATGAACGCCATCGAGGCCCTGGGCCTGATCAAAATGGACCTGCTCGGCCAGCGCGGACTGACCGCGGTCAGCCTGGCGCTGGACAACATCGAACGCGCCACGGGCACGCGCCTGGACTTCGACGCCATCCCGGAAGACGACCCGGCCACCCAGGCGCTTGTCTCCACCGGGCGCACCATGGGCATTTTCCAGATCGAATCCCCCGGCATGCGCAACCTGCTGCGCGCGCTGCGCGCCAAAACGCTGGAAGAGGTTTGCCTGGCGCTGGCGCTGATCCGTCCCGGCGCCTCCGAATACGGCTCGAAGGAAACGTTTCTGCGCCGCCTGCGCAAACAGGAGCCGGTGCGCTATCCGCACGAGCGGCTCGAGCCTATTTTGCGGGAGTCGCTGGGCGTGTGCGTTTACCAGGAACAGGTGATGCAAATCGCTCAGGCCGCCGGCGGGTTGACGCTGGCGGAAGCGGATCTGGTGCGCCGCGCCCAGGCCAAATGGAAAGACCCGCGCGAGCGCGAAAAATTCCACGCAAAATTCCTGAAAAACGCGGAGCGGCTGGGCCTGGACGGCGCGCGGCGCGACGAAACCTGGATCATGGTGGAAAAATTCGCGGGCTACGGATTCTGCAAGGCGCATGCCGCCACCTACGCGGAAATTTCCTGGCGCATTGCCTGGCTGAAGGCGCACTACCCAGCGGAATATCTGGCGGCGATGTGCAGCGCGGGCGCGGGGTTCTACCACGTGTCTGCGTACGTCGAAGAGGCCAAGCGCTGGACGGCCGACGGACGCGCGGGCATCGAGGTGCGCCTGCCGTCGGTCAATCACTCGCGCCTGGAATATTCCACCGAGCTCTGTTGTAACGCCGGCGTAGGGGCGCTGCTTGCTGCGCCCTCCATGGATGCGGCGGATTGCGAAGGGCGCAGCAAGCAGCGCCCCTACGACTCGAAATTGCGGGCCTGCCCTCCGGAGCCCCGATGCCTTTCATCGGAGCGTAGGAGGGCCATTCGCATCGGCCTGATGCAGGTGCGCGGCCTGGGCAGCGAAACCATTGCCACCATCCTCCGCGAGCGCGAGGAACGCGGGCTGTTCCGCTCCCTTGAGGATTTTCTGGCCCGCGTGCCCGTGGAGCGCGACGAAATCGAAACGCTCATCAAATGCGGCGCCTT
>OCOJ01042017.1_pt2 | contig 24491 bp, 31 predicted proteins | sample 1539251 | NCBI WGS metagenome assembly OCOJ01 (sample SAMN01911457, study PRJEB22624) | soil metagenome | biome: Soil | place: Malaysia | collected 2012-04-30 | depth RA_metagenome m | reverse complement strand
TTTAGAGGTCATGTCGAGGAAGGTGTTCAAGATTCTGATTATTCATGAGCTGTTCAGTGGAGTTTGGGGCACGATCATAACGGTCGTACTGGCCGGTCTCTTCCCAACGTTGATGGCTACTGCGACTGACATAATCTTTCTGCCAATTCTCATAGCCCTCTCCTCTATTCTCATTAGGATTCCATCAATCGCCTTATTCTGGTATAGCTGGGGTAAGATTCGACCTAGTCTGCATACGGTGCTCGGTTTTGTGATGGCGATTTCTGGTTTCGGTGTCCCTCTCGGTTTCAGGTATATTTTTGCGGAGATAACTTACCCATACGCCTTAGCCATGGCGTTGCAGGGCGCAGTGGACGCTGCGCGGACTGCAGTGTTCTTCAATCCGCTCTATCCCTGGCTGTTGCTCCACACGTGGTTTGGCGCTTTGTCAATAGGCGGCTTCATTGTAGCGTCCTTTTTTGCCATTAAGGGAAACGTGAACCCGAAGTTCGCGTGGATAGGCCTCTGGCATGGCGCACTCTTCCTCTGCATACAAGGCCTACTTGGCCCAACCTATCTCCTAAACCTCAGCAGCAAAACGCCACTTTTGTACTCGAACATTCTCGGTTTGAGCGGATCGACCTTTGATGCGCTTCCACTCTTCGCTTTCAAGCTCTCATTGGTAACGTTCTTGGTTGCAATCTCAATAAAGGTCTGGAAGAACATTGACCGTGGAAACGGCAGCGTACCACGGTACACTCTAGCCTTGGGGCCCGCGGCCATCATGGTCGCAATGATAGGAGAATTCTTGAATGACGCAGGCAGGTATCCGTATCTAGTGATATTGGGAAATTCCGGCTTGAGCCCTGCGGAATTCATGAACGTCTACGTACAAGTTCCATGGCTCACCGTACTGATGGTTGTCGGCGTGCTGCTTGTTTTCGTAGGCGTTTTCATGGTGACCGCATACTACGCTTTGAACAAACGTTTCCTCTCAGACATGCCAGAACAATCATCATAAGCAGATTTCTAAGAATCAAATTGCGTAATCGTCAAAGAGCTTGTTGAGCGGACTTGTACGGGTATTCCATGGTTTGGGCTACTTCCTGTGCCACCTTTTCACCAAAATGACGACGAACAAGCTCCAATGACAGGTCGATCCCTGCACTGATTCCTGCTGAAGTTGCCACTCCGTCCTCTAACACAAACCGTACTTCCTCAACTACACGCACGTCAGCGTACTGGCGGAGCATATCCAGAGCTGAATGATGAGTTGTCGCTTTTCTGCCCGTTAGGAGACCGGCCTCAGCCAGAACTAGCGCTCCGGTGCAGATGCTGACGACCGGTTGCTTCGACGCGTGAGCTTTTACAAAGGCGATGGTTTCTTTATCGTACCGGGCGCGTTCGCGTGCTCCTTTGCCGCCAGGCACTATCAAGAGGTCTAAGGGAGGGCAGTTAGCGATACGAAAGTTCGGTTGAACTCTTAGGCCGTAACGCCCTTGGATTGCCCGCCCATCCTTGGAAACGGTCACAACGCTAAGGGATTCTACCAAACTCGACGCGACGCCAAATACTTCCAGCGGTCCGACGAAATCCAATTCCTCAGCATCATCAAAAAGTAGAATGCCTACTCGCATCTCGCATCACTAGTTAGGTTGATTCTTCTAATCTGTGCAACACTTGCATGGCTCTAAAGGTAATCATCTTGCTCGGTTCCCCTACTTTTTCGAGGGCGAATGGAATTGGTTTTCGTTTCGGGTATTTCTCGTACCAGAGTTTCATTGCGCCTTCTACGTCAGGATGGACTGCGTCCAGAACCCATTTGCCATCACTTCGCCTTTTCTTGTTTAGCACGGAAAGGGCGTGCTTCATTCGTTTGTCGTCGCCGTATCCGAGGGCAGTCATGAAATTGAGGCCTACGAGAATGTCGTAGTAGTAATGATTGGGGTAGTGAAAACGGTACCAAGGGCTGTAGTGTGGACCTTGTTTGTGGAGTTCCCTTTCTAGGTAAAACTCAGCCCCCATCTCGACAGATCGCTTCATGCCCTTAGTCCATTTTGACCTTGGGTATACGGCGAATGCGCTCATACCTTCCCATGAATCCAAATTCCTGCCCGACCCGAAGCAAGACCAACCTCCTAATTTCGCCTGGTTCTTCACCAGCCATTCAAAGGCGCTCCTCACTTTCGGGTGGTCAACGTAACCGAACTGGACCAACGCACGGGCAGTATTGCCTACAATACAAAGGTGGCTCTTCGTCCGCCCCTCCGAATTTGGCGCCCCGAACCCTCCGTCTTTCGTCGAAAAACGTTTGATCCACAACTCGCAGGCTTTGGCTATTCGATGGTCATCCCTCGTCATCCCTAAATCCGCCAATATAAGGAGCATCCAGTTGGTGGACAGGTATTTTGGTTTGTAGAGATCCTCCTTCGCGACCCACCATCCGCCAGGCGTTTGTTCATCGAGAATGTTGGCTGCCCAGCCGTTCTTCTTCATAGCCTTCTTGACAGATTGCACTTCTGCGTCGTCCGCTGATTTCCCAAGCAACTGTGTCAGCGTGAGGTATCGGATTGAAGGCTGGTTTTCCTCCAACAGCCAATCGAGTGCAACTTTAGAGTTCAATTGCTTACTTCACATCGGCTAGTTAGTGCAACGAGAAGTTGCCGTCAAGCGGGGCCAGAGATTTGAACGTCGTCGAACCTAATATACGGAGCAACGCATCCCACTGAGGAACCCGAAATCACTTCGGAAGTGTCCGAGATCCCTGTGATCCGCTTGATCAATTCCAATGCTGTTCCGCTCAATGTTCCGCCCACAACGCCCTCGCCCAATTCACCGTTCTTGATTTCCTGCGCGTTTCGGATTTCTGACCCGAATCGAGTAGTGATCTCATCTGGGTTGAGCCATGCTGGGTGGTAGATGAGTAAGCCGTCTTTCACATCATGGATTAGTTCTTCCAGGGTTTCTTTTCCAGGTTTGAAATAGAGGTTAGTTGTCGAGTTCTCGGGTGGAACTTGGTATCGTTCGTCGGTGTCGGCGAACCCGGCGCGCACCCCGTTACCCGTTGACTTCGCTCCCATTGTCTGTGCGTGCAGTTGGTCGTATATGTAATCCTTGAAGACCCCCTTCTCGATGACCGTAGTCCTCTGTTGAGGTTGTCCTTCGTCATCGAATGGATTTGTACGGACTCCGTACGGGTAGAGACCGTCATCAACAACCGTCAACTGATCAGATGCGATTTTGTCGCCTTTCTTGAATCTGGATAGATTTTGTTTTACTGCCTCTGCGCTCGCGTGGAAGCCGATGGTTGGGAGGAATGTGTCACAAACGACATTGGGTGCGAGGATGACAGTTGTCTGCTGGGTTTTTGGCGGATGGTGTTTCAAGCTGGTTTTAGCGATGCTCAGCCACTCAGGGATGACTTTGTCAGGAACTAGATCTGCGAGTCGGCACGCGTGGCGTGTAGGCCAGAATTCAGTTACGTTACTGCCGCCGCCAACCTTCAACGTCAACTCAACGTAAAGATGCGTGGCTGTGGATTTGTATGAGAGCCCGCGGCTGTTCAATATCTGATTCTCAACGACACCTGTACGGACCTTGCCGAAGGTTAGGGTGATGTCCTTCTCATTTGAGATCAGTGACTGGGCAATCTCAGCATAGTCCATTGCCACCTTCTCCCTGTTGTTTTTGATCTTGACGTCAACTGTCTTGGTTGTTGGAAGCTTTTTCTTGGTGGGAAGTTCGAAGAATGGGGAACGGTTCTGTTTCGCAAGGTCGTGGGCTCTTTCTGCGGTTGCCTCCAACGCCTCCTCGGAGTTACAGGACGCAAAGCCGACCCCAGCGCCATCGCTTCGTGGAATTATCACACGAACTCCAAATCCTTTGTTTTCTTGTTGGATTGAGGCTTCTTTCTGGTTTCCTCTCAGGTGTAGGTCCGTTCGTTTCGAGTGTTGTATGAAGACCTCCCATTGGGGGCTGGTTGCTCTGTTGAGTGCTTGCGGTATGTTCATGCTATAACCGCCTTGGTTCTCCACCATGTTCCGCCGGCGCCGACTGGAACGTAGTCTTCCGTTCCTTTTCCGCAGGTTCCAGGGTCTATTGCGAACCCTTCTTTGCTAATTGCGTCGACGTTTCCGAGCACCTCCAGTACTCGTCCTGTCAGTGTTACTGATTTGAGTGGTTTCGTTTTCTCTCCGTTCTCGATGAGGAACCCTTTCTTCGCGGAGACTTGCATTCCTCCTCCCAGGGGATCCTCGATGCCGTACTGCCATCGCATCATCATGATGCCGTTCTTGGTTTCTTTGACGATTTCATCGATGCTCCAATCGCCTGGTTTCGCGTAGGTGTTGCTCATTCTGATGTATCGTCTTCGTAGCGCATTCTGGGTCCTCGAGCTCGCGGTCAATTGCGCATTCATAGCCGCGCTGGTTTCAACGTCATGAAGAAAACTGACGAGCATTCCTTTCTCCACCAACGTGTTCTTCTTGGCGGGGGCACCGTCGTCATCGAACTCGTAGCTTCCCCATCCCCCTTTGAAGGATGAGTCCTCGTAGATGGTTACTATGTCCGATGCAACTTTCTTTCCCAGCAGATCCTTGAGGTACGATCGTCCTCTGATTGCTTGATCTGCCTCCAGGCCATGGCCGAAGGATTCATGGCAAACTGTACCTACCGTCCCTGGGTCAACGATGACTTGCTGGGGTCCCGTCGGTGGCGATACAGCCTTAAGCTGCACAAGAGCGCCTTGAACAGTTTCCTTCACCATCTCCTCCGTCAGGTTCTTGACAACCTCATACCCCATAGTGCCACCTGAAGAGAGTAGGTCGTAATCGGTGACGTCATTTTCCTTGACTATAATCTGCATCGAAATCCTCGTTCGGGGGATGCGTTGCCTTGCAAATGTGCCGTGGGAAGAAACGAGCGCTCGCTCCAACTCTATTTCTGAATAGTAGACTTGAACGTCAAGGACTCTAGTGTCCATCTCCTTTGCGAGGTTGTAGAGTTCTCGAATTCTCTGCAGCTTATCTTCAAGCGCAACTTCGCCCGAGTCTACATCAACCGGCGTCTTCACATCGAGCTTGATGGGTTCTGGCAGAAACAAACTAGCCTTTGCCTTTGAACCGGCTCGCTTTCCATTCAAAGAAAGGGCGAGTTTACGCATCGTTTGGATATCTGTCCTGTTAGACTCTGAGTAAACCCATCCGTTATCGGTGAATGCTCTGAAGGATACGCCTTGAATGGAACCAGACCCTATCGTTTCTCTATCCTTGTTCTTTCTGATTAGAAGTTGGCTTTGCGAATCATATAGGCCATCAGAATAGGCCAGGTTTATTCTCTTCAGGGTCTGCTGAATATCGCCCATGACTCGGTCGGATTCGCTGAGTTCAGGCATGCCAACCACAATACCAAGGGCCAAAGGCAAACGCGGATTAAAGGCACTCCATACAGCACGCTCAAGCCGAAATATTACCCGTACCAAAAGCTCCTCAGGTTTTTTGAGAAAACATCACAACGCAACCGCCAGAATAACTCCAGTAATCACGTCGTGTGTGCCTACGGGGCTTACACAGAGACTAGGATGAGTTCATTCTATGACGATGGCGGTAAGGGTGGAGCGAACGCCTTCAAGCCTTCTTATCTTCCATGTGACGATCTCCTTCAGCGCATCCATCGAACCAGCCTCGACTTCTGCAATCATGTCGTAGACGCCGTAAACTCGGTGGCTCGTTTTCACGTTTGCAACCTTACGCACTTCATTGAGTACCTTCTCTTCCGCGCCCGGCTCCACATTCAACAGAACATAACACAGAGGCATGATGGCATCCTACCAAAATGTGTGAGGACCCTAGGTAAGAGCCTTTTCCCTCAAGACGCGGTACTTGCGCACCAGCATACCCGTCAACCCCCGAAAAACTGTACTAGTCATATCCCTCCTCCTCAAGCCTGCGCGCACAACCACGCAGGCACCAGCGTCATAATCAATAATGATGATGCGGATAGTGAAACGGTGTTTCTTATGAGCCTAATCACCTCCCTGCTTGGAACGGCTGGCCTGCTCATGCTGTTGATAGCATTCGGCCTCAACTCATTTGGAAAAATGAAACGAACAGACCTCTCCTACAACCTTCTCAATTGCATAGGCGCCTTCGCACTGGTGATCTATGCCTTCGACCTAAGCGCAACGCTTTTTGTTGTCTTGGAATCGGTTTGGGGCATCGTCGCCGCCTACCAGATAGTGAAACGCAAAATCGCGGCGCACTAATATTCAACCAAGCGAGCTGCTGATCACGCTTATGGAATCATTCATGGTCAACAGGGACTTACCTGAGGGAAGATATCGGCTTCGTGAAGTCTTCTCCGGCCTTGAGGATGTGGAAGCTCTCAACGCCTACATAGGCAGCCCAACGCAGCTGAAACATATCTTGGACCAGACTGACGTGACATTTACGCAGGACACGAGTTACATGTACGTTAACGACGGAGACGGTAGCCTCGTCGTAGGCCTGGAGTATATGCAAACCGCAGACGCACACTACCTCTACTTGGACATTGTCCACGAACTCGCCCACGTGAAACAATACTTGGACGGCAGGGAACTCTTCGACGAAAACTACAGCTACGTAGACCGCCCAACAGAAATTGAAGCATACCAATGCACAGTTAAAGAAGCAAGAAAAATCGGCATGGACGACGACGCCATCGCTGAATACCTATACGTCGAATGGATTACAAGAAAAGAACACGCAAGGTTACTGAAAACGTTAGGAGTAGTCGCTACTCCGCCCTAGAATCATTCACTTCGGCTTTCGATATTTCTCTAAGTATTTGACAACGAAGTTCCGCGTATACGCTTCTAAGTCTAGCTTCAAGGCGTCTTGGGGCTGAACCCAAACATAATCCTGCAGTTCCCGCCCATCCAACTGAACCTTGAGGCTCTTAGTGTTCAGGACGTAATCCATGAAGACGTAGTGTTCATGTTTGTAGAAATGGTTCGGGTAAATTGCCTGCTGAACGATCAGTAGCTCAACAGGTTCAGCGTCCAGGCCGGTCTCCTCCTTCACCTCACGTCTAATCGCGTCCTCCGCCCTCTCCCCCAGCTCGATATGTCCACCTGGGACCGTGTATTTGTCGCCCCACTTATGTGAGCGAACCATGAGAACCTCGCCCTTCTCGTTCACGACGAGGGCGCCAACCGTAGCTTCCGGGTATGTTTGAGTCAAAGTGACACTTTCTCGGAAGGGAGCGGCCCTAGCTGTTGGCTCTAGCTCCTGCGCATCATCGTTCCGACGACCCCAACAACTGAGATCAGACCACCAATCACGAGGATTAGGGGCGCCTGGGTTCTAACGTAGACTAGCCCCGTGAAGAAAACAAGGGCCGTAAGGCCTACGACGTTTACTATGGCTGCTCTTGCTTGAGGCTGCAAGCCCACCCACCAACAATCATTCGAGTCAGCATAGCCATCTATATTTCTATTCTTCCAAGGGAACCCAATTAATCCCGATGCCATATCAGGGAAAGGTAGAGTGGCTAGACCGTGGAAGAAGGAGATTCCAAAAAGCGGTTCTCAACACGTGCGACCTACTACGCCCCGTATCGTCCCCGCTACCCCGAAGCGATTCTTGCTTTCATGGAAAATGAATTAGGATTCTCAGAGGATTCGGTTGTTGGGGATATAGGTTCAGGCACAGGGATTCTAACTGAGTTATTTCTGAAGCATGGAAACCCCGTCTATGGAGTTGAACCGAACATGGAAATGAGGAAAGCTGCTGAAGGCCTTCTCAGCCAATATCCAAGCTTCAGAAGTGTAGTTGGCACAGCCGAGGCCACAACACTCCCAGCCGCCACCATAGATTTCATCACCGCGGCCCAAGCCTTTCACTGGTTCGACCCATCAAAAACCCGCGAGGAATTCATGAGGGTTTTGAAAGCGCACGGGTGGGTTCTTTTGGTTTGGAACACCAGGAAGAATACACCAGGGTTCATGGAAGCGTACGAGCAATTAGTCAGTAAATATGCGAACCGGGCACATTCTCGGCGCACGGCGAAAGATAAGGTCGGCGACCAAGCGTTGACGAGCTTTTTCGGAGAATACAAAGTGAAAAACTTCGGCAATAGCCAGGTGCTGGATTTCGAGGGCTTAGCGGGACGGTTGCTGTCATCCTCCTACCTACCACTTCGCGGTGAAACTGGATACAGTTCGATGATGGATGCGCTTCGCAAACTATTCGATACCTACCAAGACAGCGGAGTTGTTCGCCTCGAGTATGAGACCGAAACGTATTACGGCCAACTCACACCTTGACCCTGGCGCCTTTCACTGAGGCCTCAACCACGCCAACAATATCTTTGAACTCAATTTTGGGCAGGTTCTCAGCGGACGTAGTCAAGGTTACTGAGGAAGTGTACGGCAGCGAAACCCCCACCGTCTTTGAGGCGCTCATGAAACCTGTCGGAACATACTACATCAGGTGCAACACTTCCAAGATCACACCAAGCGAACTTTTGAACAGGCTTCAAGGCCGGGGGCTCAAAGTATACCAGCATCCACTTCTCCCCGAAGCCTTGGGCATTCGAGTTGAGGGGCCGTTTGAGATTCCACCCGCCGCCCGAAAGGTCGTTGTGGATAAGCATACTGCGGAATCAGTGCTTCAAGGCGCAAATGTTTACGCGCCCGGAATTCTGAACTGTGAAGAGCTTAGGATCGGGGAGAACGTGGCCGTTGCTTCAGAACTGGGGGACCACCTTGCAACCGGAACTGCAACCATGAGCGCGAACGATATTCTAACCTTCAGAAAGGGATTAGCGGTACAGCTAAGCCACATGCAGTTCACGGCACCCCAAGTCAGGGAGCTACCAGAATTCTCAGAGGGACTACTTTACCCGCAATCCCTTGCAGCCATGGTAGCCGCCCACACACTGGACCCGCGTGATGGTGAGACCGTAGTTGACATGAATTGCTCCCCAGGCGGAAAACTGTCCCACCTTAGCCAGTTGATGCACAACTCCGGCCAGATTCTTGGCTTCGACAGAAACACGGAGAAGATACGGCAGGCTCGGAATACCTCAGTGCGTTTGAGGTCTGCGAACGTCACACTTTCGATCCATGATTCCAGATACATCCACCTAGACCTTCCCGACTTGCAAGCCGACCGAACCCTAATCGACCCACCGTGCAGCGCACTGGGGCTCAGGCCGAAAGTGTACGATTTCTCGACAGTGGACCGAGTGAACAGCCTTGCAGACTATCAGAAACAATTCGTCAAGGCCGCGAGCAAAATCACGAAGCCTGGCGGAACCATAGTCTATAGCGTCTGCACATATACAAAACAAGAGTGCGAACAAGTCGTCGAATTCGCCGAACATGAATGTGGGCTTAACGTAGTTGAACAGAACCTAATCCTCGGGTCTAAAGGTATCACTGCTGTCACGCCATCAGCCGGTCGCTGCCAAAGATTTCATCCCCACGTAGATGAAATCGGGTTTTTCATCGCAAAATTCCAACGGTAGAACGAAGCCTTTAACCAACTTCAAGCCCGAATAACAGTTGGAGATTCTGGTTGGATTTACCCGAAACTGTTCTTACGAAAGGTAAGGGTGGGAAACTAGAGGTCAGAGCCCTCGACTCACGCGGCAGCTACGTTATGTGCAAATACCTTGACCCAAAGACAATGAAACCTGCCGACACGAAACGCAAACTGACACTTAAGGACCAGAGCGGAAATGTGCTTGAATACTTCATCATCCCCCTGAAAGATGCGAAGCGTGCGCTCCTTCTCACCGCCGCATCCGAAGAGAAGGAACGTAAGGTTTGGGTTGAAAGCCTTGGAAAGGCCGAAGAAATCTAGTGACGCCGGACGGTTACGGTGGCGCGACCGGTAGGATTTGAATCAAGGATTTCAATGGCACTCCATTGATTTTCGGTTTCCCGCTCTTGTTGACCAAAACAAGGATGCCAACGGGCTTAGCCTTCGCCTTTCGTAACGTCTGAATCGCAGCCCAATGCGTCTCACCAGCTCGCAGAACCGCATCAGCGATCAACACCTTCTTCCCCGCGACCTTGTGAAAACTCGGATTAACCAAGCCGGGCAGCTTCTTTTGGGCGACGCGATGGGGACGTACGGCCGCGAAGGGCTTATCCATCTCCTTAGCGATTGCCACACCAAGAACCATACCGCTTCCTTCAATCGCAACGATTACATCCGGTTCATCAAACTCGCCCGCGCGGACTGATTCCCGAACCAAATCTGCCAACGCGGAAGCAACGGCAGTCATACGGTTGCCATGCGAACCTAGAGAACTCCAATCCACGAAAACATCGTGGGGCGGAGGTTTCACCGCCCGCCCTTTGCCTCTGAGCAACAACCAGACGACAGTGTCAGGCTGAACCTTCAACTCGTCGGCTATCTCATACGTTGACAGCCCCTTCGACTTCAGTTCCTGCGTCCGCTTAACCAACTCATTTGAGGCCATTGAGCCGAACACGCACCACGTTTGATGTATTGATTGGCCGAGGCCTTATAATAGGTAATGAATGCCAAAACGACTCGCAACATCCACCCATCGAAGGAAAGGCTATTGTCAGCACCACCCTCGCCCACGACACCTCAGGAATACTCATTTGAAATCTCATCTAAAGCCATACTTGGCCCATTGAATCTGGAAGCGACAATTCTAAGCGCGCAAACTTCGGAACCTGAATGGATGAGGGATGGCAGCTCATTTGTTGACGTTGAAGAACTGAATGGCACCCCCGTCAAATACGCCGTAAGTCAGGTCGGCGGGGTAGACGATTTCAAACTCAAAGTGCAGCTAACACCCTCCATACTCGGTGACGCGTCGGGCGTTAACCTGCGACCGCACCTGAACCGTGTTCTAGGTCTCAACGACAACTTGGAGTCATTCTACAGTGAATTCTCTGGCGCCGCCGAACCGCTCCAGACAACCTTCACGAGGCTTAGGGGCCTTCGCCTAATGCGGGGAACAAACCTCTTTGAAAGCTTGATCTGCTCCATTTTGTCCCAGAACAACTCAGCATTACTATGGAACAGGACAGCGCGGCTACTGATGCGCTTATACGGAAAAAAGGTAATGTTCCAGAACGACGCCGCATTCTTTCTATTCCCCAAACCGGACGTCTTGGCAGGGCTTTCGCCGAGGGAACTTCGCTCGAATACCTCCATGGGGTATCGGGCGAAGCCTGTGGTTCAAGTCTCCCGTTTATTCACGAGAGGGAAACTGAAGCTGGATGAATTGGCCAAACTCCCGTACGAGGAAGCTATGGAGGTTCTTCTCGACCTTCCAGGCGTTGGCCCAAAGGTTGCTGACTGCTTCTGGTTATACGGGGTTGGCGGCCTCGAAGCCGCTCCCGTTGACGTTTGGATTCACAGAGTTGTCACGCGCCTCTATTTCAAGGGTCGAAAGGTTAGCAGGCCGAAGACCGCCAAATTCCTGCGTGACCGCTTTGGGAAATGGGCCGGGTACGCTCAGCTGTACCTCTTCGACTTCGCTCGGCATGGGGGCATCGGCAAAGTCAAGGCTAGAACATCGTGAACGGCTATCTCTGAGTATGACGGCCTTTCGCTGCCTGTTTCTGGGCAGGTTTTCGCTTCAGCTTGGTCCCGCAGACTGGGCAAACCTGAAGATCTGACTGCGCGTACCGCCTGTAGCAGGCGGGGCAATAGTAGCTCCAACTGAACTTTTCGCGGATCCCCAACGTAGCCAAGGGCTGGTAGGTTATGCTCATTCCTTCCGCAACGTTTTGCACTGCGTAATCGTCGCTGACAATCACAGGCGTCTTTCCCTCGCCGCGAAGGTCAAGCGCTAAGGCCAAGACGCCTGTGTCAGCTTTTGAGAGAACAACTCGGTCCCCGAGCACCCTTGCTTTTTCGACGACTTCTTCAAGCGAAGTGGCTGTGGGGCTACGAATTGTGAGTTTACCCGAGGATCTGGAAACGGTTAGCCTGTATGAAGGGCCTGTTTGCTCTCGCAACTCATCCGCGACCTCAGGCACGGAATAGCTCTCAAAATCAAGGCCTAGGGGATCTAGCCCCATGATTAATGCCGAGGTGTCTAAAACTAGAACTTTCAGAAACCTGCTCGCTCCATCTCATGAAGTCGAGTTAGGCTTCCCAAGGGGGGAGCGGGCCGCAGCCGCACGAACACCGTAGAATACTTCGCCCTCCGAACCACCAAGCTGACATCTTGGGTAAGCTCCCTCTGAAAACGCCCGTCTGCCACCACTAGAGCCCGTAATTTTGGGTTCTTCAGTTGAATTGAAAGCGACCTGTCCATTGATAGAACGGTCGGCCTCAAGAATTCAAGCGGGCAAATGAAAGTCACAACGAACGCGTCAACCGATGAATCAACCACGGGCCCACCGGCTGAAAGCGCATAAGCCGTGGAACCTGTCGCGGTTGAAACGATTAGCCCATCCCCTCTAGCCTGTAGAAAAGGCTCAGAATCTACCGCGAGGGTCAGGTCAAGCATTTTCGATGGGCTCCCAGATGATACAACCAGCTCGTTGAGCGCGTCAACGACATGAGTTCCGTTCAGGTGAACTGCGAGTTTTGCTCGTTTCTCTAACCGGCATTTGCCCTTCGCGAAAAGTTCGATGGCTCGTAAAGCTTTGCTCGGTTCAACCTCAGTAAGGTAACCTCGCCTCCCCATGTTCACGGCCAAAATCGGTGTCTCCGGCTCAGGGATCGACATTGACGTCTTCAGAACCGTCCCGTCGCCCCCGACGGTTACAATTAGGTCCGCTTTGAGGTTTGGTAGGTCCTTACCGCCGCCTAATCGACCTCGTTTTGCTAATTCGAGTTCAGCTGTGACTGAGATACCCTTCCGCCTCAGCTGTTTGGCGAGCGCTGCCGCCGCTTCGAGGGCCCGCGGCTCATCGAGCCTAGAAACGAGGCCGATTTTCAAAGTCAACTCTGCTTCTCCACGTGCAAGACACTACCGGCCGGGAGGATAATTAAGTAATCCACTCAAAACCCACAGACAGGGCTGAATTTGGTTTCGCAAAAGCTTCTGCGAAAGAATTTCGTGACCAGACAAGCTTTTTAGACGAAGAGTAGGCGTTAACTGCTTTCAAGCTTAGCCTAAGGGCGAAGGACATTGAGCAAACCAGTAGACATTGGGAGCCTAAAAATCGGCCACTATGTAATCATAGACGGCGAACCTTGCAAAATCGTCGAAATGGAGAAATCAAAACCAGGTAAACACGGGGCCGCGAAGGCTAGAATCGTAGCCATCAGCGTTACGACAGGAACAAAGAAGAATCTACTCGGCTCAGTAGATGGACGAGTGGAAGTTCCAATGATTGAGAAGAAGACAGGGCAGGTACTTGCTTTCGTTGGCACCAACGTTCAGGTAATGGACATGGAGTCCTACGAAACCTTCGAGACACCTATCCCTGAAGAAGAAGAGATCAAAGCCAAATTGGCTCCAGGCGTCGAAGTCGAATACTGGCAGATGTTAGGACAGAATAAGATAATGCGAACTAAAGGCTAATTCTCCTTCTCGCCCATACCGGCTTTGGAAGGTTCACTCCGTGCCCTTAGTTTCGCACATCAAATTAACGAAGCGTATGTCCCTCTCTGGCATTGCAAGAGAAATGGAAGCAGTTAAGGTCCTTGGGCCTGGAAGATTCGGGAGAGCTGTAACCATTCTCAGCGGCATGTTTACGGACGAGCAATGTCTCAAGTTGATTTCTGTTGCTGGCCCAATCGTCCCCGGAGGCCTCAGGACAATCATCGCAGATCTAATTGATGACGGCTTGCTCAACGGGGTCGTGGCAACGGGCGCAAACGTAACACACGACCTTCTCGAAGGCTTGGGACACCGGCACATCGCTGGAACAGAAATCGTAGACGATAATAAACTAAAGCGCCAAGGGCTATCCAGAATCTACGACCTTCTCGTCACCCAGAAAGCAATCGAACACCTTGAGAAAGCGACCTACCGCATGCTCAACCGTATCCCAGAAACGAGGCGACGCAACATCGCCAGCTACGAGTTACTATGGGAATTCGGCAGACAAATCAGAGACGAGCACTCAATTCTTTACACGGCGCAGAAACGCAAAGTGCCCATCTTCTGCCCCGGTATCTTTGATTCAATGCTCGGCTTGAACCTGTGGACGTACAGTCGACTCAAACCGCTCTTTGTTAACCCCTTCAAAGATTTCTCAAGGCTCGTAGACCTGACTTATGAAAGAAAGAGAGTTGGCGCAATCATCCTTGGTGGCGGGATGCCGAAACATCATGTCCTAATCGCAAACTCATACCGGGGAGGTGTGGACGGTGCGATCCAAATAACACTCGACCGCCCTGAAGGGGGCGGCGCAAGCGGTGCGCCCTTAGAGGAAGCCATCAGTTGGGGCAAAATCAAGACTCCCAACAAACTCGTCACGATTGTTGGAGATGCTATGGTGATATTTCCGCTGCTTACTCTGGCTGCCCTAGAGAGGGCGGACAAGTAATCTCATCTCAGCCTTGGAATATGTACTTCGAGAACGCCCCGTTTGAATTTCGTGCTTATCTTCCTCTCATCAACCGGGACGGGCATTCGGACTCTTGCACGGTAGCATGTGAACTCGCCATGCCTATGTTTGGCGCCGAGATCCTTGAAGGTAATCTTCCTCTTGGTCTCCGCGAATATTTCGACCGAATCCTCCGTTGGGCAGTGTAGCTTTACCCGTTTCTGATCTACGTAGGGTAAATCGACTGTTAGAACGACCTCAGTAGCCGCCACGAATACATTGTATAAGGGCTGGATGCATGCAGCAGCAGGATTCCATCCTGACCCATGAGATGAAAATTCGCTCTTCGGTTCTGCACTCATCATGATTCACTCGTACATTGGCGGCAGGTCATATTCGTGGGACTTATCCATCCTGAGCATCTCTTGGTGTGTACGATGCATCATATCCTTACTCTTCAAGCGTATCTCTTCGCCTCTCTTCAGAAGGTCGGAAACGTCAACATTAAGGTCCAGAATCTTGTTCACTGCGGTTAGCGCTGCCGCGGCTGCTTCGGGGTCGGGGTAGTTGTAATAGGATTGGGTAAGCAGCGCGATCGCGGGGACGGATGACTCAGCGCACTTCTGCAAGATAAGCCCGTATGCGCCAACTATGTAACCTTCCTCTAGGACCTCTGCAGCTCCGTGCAGCTTTGACTCCAATCCCTTGGCTGAAAGAGCCGCAAACACCTTTGGAGCGTCCATGTCCTGTCGGTTGGCAACAGCCATACCTCCCAACGAGAGTACTAGTCGAGTATTCTTGCTCCGAGCCCAGTCAACGATGCCAGTCGCAAGGGGTTTGATGAGAGGAACCGGAATCGTAGTCTCAGAGATGATGACAACCAAACCGTTGCCTTCGAACAAGCGAATAGGTGCTTTCGGGAGGCCGCCGTGCAATACGATCATCGGTGGAAGAAAGTCAGACTCAATAGCGCCGACCTCCTTCAACTTCAGGTCACTGACGATATGGGATGCAGCAAGCAACCCAACAAGTCCCACATCGGGAAGGCCGTTCACGATAACCGCATCCTTCGGAATAGCAGCAGTTTCCAAAATTCGCAACCCGTCCTTCCCAGACAGGTTATTGGACATCTAGAGACCCTTCTAGCGACGACTGAACCTGAGCAGCATTAGCGAGTAATTAAACGGTTCGTAGAAGTTACAAGAACTTTTAGGATGCGTCAACCAACGCATCAGCGTATCGTGAAAATGTATGAGTTCACTTGAGGGCCTCGGCAAGTCGCTTAGCGACGCAATGAAAAAGCTACTGCGAATGGCCGTCGTTGATGAAAAAGCAGTCAAAGAACTTGTCCGCGACCTTCAACGCGCCCTGCTTCAATCCGACGTAAACGTCAACCTGGTTATGCAGATTTCCCAAGCAGTTGAGAAACGATCACTCGAAGAAAAGCTGCCCCCTGGAATTTCCCGCCGCGAACACGTCGTAAAGGTCCTCTACGAGGAACTTACCCGATTCCTCGGAGAGGAACCGAGCAAACTCATCGTTGAACCGGGCAAAACTCAGGTGATCATGCTTGTGGGAATTCAGGGCACTGGGAAAACAACAGCAGCAGTGAAACTTGCACGCTTCTACCAGAAGCGAGGCCTTCGTACATCGATAATTTGCGCCGACACTTACCGCCCAGGGGCGTTCGACCAGCTGAAACAACTAGCTGACAAAGTCACCGTCCCTGTCTACGGTGAACCGAAATCCAAGGACACGCTAAGAATAGTCAAGAAGGGCATGGAGCAGTTTTCCAATCAGAAGTATGATCTAATCGTTGTGGACACGGCGGGGCGTCACAAAGACGAAGCGGAACTCATGTCCGAGATGCGTGACCTAGCCAAACAAATTCAACCAAACGAAATAATTCTCGCAATTGATGCCTCAATCGGCCAAGCAGCAATGTCTCAGGCAGCCGCGTTCAATGAGAGCACAAAGATCGGTTCGATTCTCATAACAAAACTTGACGGAACTGCTAAGGGAGGGGGTGCGCTCTCAGCCGTTGCTGCTACGCACGCAAAGATCAAATTTGTTGGAACTGGAGAGAAAATCGAGGATATTGAACAGTTTATTCCGTCCAGTTTTGTCGGGCGCCTCCTCGGAATGGGCGACATCAAAGCCCTGGTTGAGAGAGTTCGTGAAGCAGAAGTCGTCGTTCCACAGAAGAAAGCGAAAGCCTTCCTCGAAGGCAAGTTCACCCTGAAAGACATGTACGACCAAATGGTCGCCGTTCGAAAAATGGGCCCCCTCAAGAAACTGGTTGGGATGGTTCCTGGAGGGATGAACATACCGGACGACGCTATGGAATCCGCTGAGAAGAGACTGGACGCATGGCGTGTCATCATTCAATCTATGACGAAACATGAGATTGAGGATCCGAAGCTCGTTGACTCGTCACGAGCGAGGAGGATCGCACGTGGCTCTGGCACGTCAGAGAAAGAAGTTAAAGAAATGGTAAATCAGTACTTTATGATGAAGAAGATGATGAAGAGCATGAAACGACGGGGATCTGCCTTCGGTAGAGGAAAGATGCCGTTCCCAACACGCGGCTGAAAGACGCGGAAAAATCTTCTGAGAAAGTTAATTAGCGTGCTCTTAGTGTGCTAGCAAATTTCAGGTCATGACTCATGGTAAGGCGCTCGAAGGGCTATCGCTCGAGGACGCGGGCCCTCTTCCGGAAGAGGCCTCGCGAGCGAGGAAAGATAGGGCTTAGCAGAATTCTTCGAACCTACAAACCAGGTGAGAAGGTAACAATCATAATCGAGCCCTCAGTGCACAAGGGCATGCCACACAGGCGCTATCACGGAAGGGTTGGAGTAATTCAAGCGAAACGTGGCAAGTCATACGTGGTTCACATCACCATGGGCAATCAGACGAAACAGATTATCTCTCGACCTGAACACCTTACCCCGGTACGTTGAGTGAACTGATTGCCCAGGAAGATTATCGATTCTAAGCCCACAACGACTACCGAAGCCAAAAGAACCCTCGAACGAGCAAAGGAAGAAGAACTGGGCGAATTCCAGAGGCGGACACTTGACTACGCCTCCAAGTTCGCTAAAGTATCCCCCGCTAAGGCCGAAAAATTAGTTCGAGAATTATCAGAGAAACATCAACTCGAACGAAAGGATGCAATTCAAGTCGTCAACACCATGCCCCGTTTCATCGAGGAACTACGCGCAATCCTCACAGTCAAAGGAAGAATAATCAGCGGTACTCAACTTGAAGACATCCTAAAACTTCTCAATAGTTATCGAGAAGATTAATGCACCAAAGCGATTCCCCAACATTAGACGGGAAAACCTTTTTTCCTTGCAAACCCTAGATTGTAATTGGATATGCTCGACGTTGCCGGACCCTAGCGATTCTGCCGCATTCACTGAGAAGAGACAGAGGCCAAACCCCGGCTTAATCTAGCGCGTAATGTTGCGCAACGATTTCTGGAGAGATTAAAGTGAGCGAGAGTACAAGAAGCGCAGATGAAGTGCGGGGCACGAGCTCGGGTCGCTCAGGTTTCAGGCCAACGACCGGAAGCGGAGTGGAGGGCGGCGTCCCACCGCGACTTTACGAAGAATACGCGTACGTGCTAGATTACTTGCAATACGGCCGACCCGGAACAGACAAGCCCAGACACCTTGCACTGCCGACTGTTCAGGTCATCGGCGAAACATACTTCACACTCCTTGAAGCCGAAATACGTACCGGAACTCAGGTAAACCTTCACGAGCGCGTTTACATTGGGAAAGACCGACGGGAAAAAATCAACCGCATCATCGGAAGGATCGGTTACAACGACCTAACCGCAAATGCAAAAGCCGAACTCCTCTCGGTGCTTGAAGACCTAATCGCGCACCAGGAGCAAAGATTTGTTGCTTTTTTCAACAATTCTCAAGCTATCACGCCACGCATGCACGCACTGGAGCTGCTCCCCGGGATTGGGAAGAAATCAATGTGGCAAATAATCAATGCCAGAGAGAAGAAGCCGTTCACGTCATTCAAGGACATTCGCGAACGAACGAGCATCGGAGATCCGATTAAGGTTGTAGCCAAACGGATCATGGATGAGCTGACCGGGGGAGAAAAATACCGGGTATTCTCCAGAGCGCTGTAGAATACCAATACCAATGCATTGAGAGAGTTCGTTTGCCCAATAGGGTAATCATGCATGTAGACCTCGACTATTTCTATGCCCAGTGCGAAGAGAACAGAAAGCCAGACATCCGCGGAAAGCCCGTGGTGGTTTGCGTATATTCCGGGAGAACTCAGGAAAGCGGAGTAGTCAGCACCTCCAATTATCTAGCAAGGAAATATGGCGTAAAAGCAGGCATACCCATAGCCCGAGCAATGAAACTCCTCGAATCCGCAAACCCCGCATTTCTCCCAATGGACCATTCATATTACGAACAAGTCTCCGACAACATAATGGAAATTTTGAGAGGACAAGGAGACGCTTTTGAAAGATCGGGAATAGACGAAGCCTTCATAGAAGTTTCAACAAGGGCAAACAACAAGTTCGAACAGGCTGAAAACATCGCGGTCGATATTAAGCGACGGATGATCGCTGACGAGCAAATCACTTGTTCAATCGGAATCGCACCCAACAAGCTCGTCGCTAAGATCGCCTCCGACGAGAGAAAACCGGATGGGCTTACGGTTGTAAGGCCGGATGGGGTTAACAGTTTCTTAGCTCAATTGCCAGCATCAAGGATACCTGGAGTAGGAAAGAAAGTAGAAGACAGGCTGGAACAAATGCACGTTAGGACAATCGCTGAGCTCTCGACACTCCACCCGGCCATTCTAGTTGAAAACTTCGGGAAAAGCCTGGGAGGCTATCTGTTTCGAGCTGCCCGCGGAGAGGATAATGAACCAGTAAAGGAAAAGGAACAACCCACACAGCTGAGTCGAATCGCGACCTTGAAACGGAATTCGCGGGACCTTCCGGAAATACTACCCGTGCTAAGCGAATTAGCCAATGCCGTAACTGCCAAGCTGAAGGAGAAAGGCATGACGTGCAGGTCCGTAGCAATTATAACTATTCTGAACGATTTGTCGATTCACACAAAATCAGAAACATTGGATCAACCAACCGCAGATGAGAAAACCATCGTGAAGGCTACGCACGACTTGATGAAGGAGTTCTTGGACACGAAGCCAGCGGCTATGGTTCGACGAACAGGCGTCAAACTCTCTACCCTATCTAACCCAAAGGGACAAACAGACATCTCCAACTTCCTGAAGGTGTAACTTCAAGCAGAGTCCGCCAGCATCAAATTGGTTGAGGAATCCACTATGGCCTGGGTTCGAAGTGAACTTCACTCAATAGGCATACCGCCGCTCAAAAGATTCGGACAAAACTTCCTAATTGACGAAGCCGTTCGAGAACGCCTAGTTGAGCTGGCTGAGCTAACAGTTGATGATACAGTCCTTGAGGTAGGACCTGGCCTCGGATTCCTGACAGAGGCGTTGATAAACAGAGCAGGACACGTAATAGCGATCGAGAAAGATCGGACACTTGCAGCGTACCTGAAAGCAAAATTTTCCAACAAGAAGAACTTGACAGTTGTTGAAGGAGACGCGCTCACCGCACAAATCCCTGATGGTTCAAAAGTCGTTTCCAGTCCCCCTTACAATATTTCGTCAAAGCTCATACTGCTGATTATGAACAGTCGATTTCGATTGGCGGCGTTGCTAATGCAAGAGGAATTTGTCCGAAGATTAACGGCCCCCACCGGGTCCAGGGAATACGGACGAATCAGCGTGATGCTGCAATCTGCAGCTGCCGCAGAATTTGTAACGAAAGTTTCTCGGGAAGCATTCTACCCGAAACCAAGGGTTGACTCAGCTCTCGTCACAATCACGCCAAACCGGGACAACCTTCAGGTCAAAAACCACGAGTTATTCATTGACATAGTGCGAACGCTGTTTACCCAACGCCGACGAATGTTGAGAGGAGTCTTGGCAAGATACCTCAAGGCGCGGTATCCCGCACGAAGCAATGCGATAATTCAACACGTAACGCTACTTGACAAGCGAATCTACGAGCTCGAGCCAAGAGAGTTGATGACATTGTCAAACCAGATCTGCGACGCAACTACGGAATCTGAGCGTGATTGAATCGCCGATTAGGATAATTCTCCTAGGACCAGAGACAGGCGGCAACATTGGCTCTGTGGCTCGATCGATGAAGAACTTCCGGATGGACGACTTATGGATCGTGAAGCCGAAAACGCCCATCAATAACGAAGCGAGGGCTTTCGCAATGGGAGGCCTTGAAGTACTTGAATCCGCAATGGTAGTTGGGTCGCTCAAAAAAGCGTTGAAAGGCTTGGATTTGGTGGTAGGAACCAGTTCTGTAGTTGCAGGAAGCACATCTAACCTCTCCAGAGTATCAATCACACCATCCGAGCTCGCTAGAAAAATACGCATGACCAAAGGAAACGTCGGCATTATCTTCGGGAGAGAAAGCTCCGGATTAAGTAACCGAGAACTGGAGGCCTGCGACTTGATGGTTACGATACCTGCAAACCGGGACTACAATGTGTTGAACATAGCAATGTCAGCCGCAATTATCTTCTACGAAATATTCCACCAAAAGATAAGGGGACGAAGGTTTGAGTTAGCTTCTAGACCTACCATGGAAAGGCTCCTTTACCAGTTCAACAGTCTGCTAGTACGATGCAAAATTCAGGCGCACCGGCGCAGACTAACCCAACGCGCTTTTCGCAATGTGGTCTCACGATCCTTTGTTACAAAACGCGAGGCGTCGCTTCTTCTCGGGTTATTTAGGAAGGCGCACTCAGAGCTAACGTAACCCATTGTGACGGAGGAAAGAACCTACAGCGATATCCGATGAAAGCGAAGCTACCAATCTTCACTGTAGCATTGATGACGTTAGCCTTAATGTCACCAGCTGCTGCGGCATCTGGAACCGGAACGGTAACAATTCAGATTCAAGGGTACGGAACCGTTCAGGGCCAGTTAGAGAACGCGGTCATTCAAGCAGACAATAGCGTGGCGATGTCCATGCTGGTGAACGATCAACTCCAGACGTCTCAGGGCTCTTTCCCTCTGCAGGCGACAGGTGAGTGGAGCGGGAATATGAGCAACTCAACATTATCGGGCACGATCCATGATGTTCAAGGCAAAATCCACGTCTGCGTAATCTTCTCCTGCAATGATGTTGATTTCGCCGGCAACGGGAATTGGACTGGGCAACTTCAAAATGGCTCAGCTGGCAGTGGAAGCTTCACCGGAACGATGACCGTCACGAACTCTCCGTATCCTCAAATTCCACAAGGTCAAGCAATTCCCATTTACGGCTCATGGGCGGCAGACTTCACATCTTCCATTCCTGAGTTCAATTCCAAGCTCAGCGTCCTGACCTTTACAATCCTGACTGTGGCAATGATTCTAGCCCGCCGAAAAATGGAGACCGCTAAAGGCATCGGCCAAGTTTCGACTTGATAGCATGTAAACTTAAGTAACACTCAACGCAACAACGCTAAACTCCCCGGTGAATTGGACATGAAGGGCAGGAACTACAGGCAAATCAAAGGACAACCATACACTAGGGGAAAGTACATTCACGGCACTCCTCCGCCGAAGATTTCGAAGTTCATGATGGGCGATACAAAGTCGCACTTCGAATATAGAATATCTCTGGTCGCACAGAGCCCTGAACAGATCCGGCACAATGCGCTCGAAGCTGCTCGTGTTTCAGCAAATAAGGTCCTGTTCGACGTTTTGGGTGAAACAGGCTACAAGATTCACCTCCGTGTCTACCCTCACATCATTCTAAGAGAAAATCGTATGATCGCAACCGCAGGCGCCGACCGGTTGCAAGAGGGAATGCGAAGAGCCTTCGGTAAACCAACCGGACGAGCCGCGAGGGTCAAAACAGGGCAGTCAATCTTAGACATTTACGTTAACAGCAATGCGGTCGACACCGCGAAGAAAGCAATGCACGTCGCGTCCACGAAGCTTGCAGTTGCCTGTATTGTCACGCAAGAAACCTTAGCACCGTTACCTACCCCGGTCGTAGCGAAATAAGCTTCTTTACGTTTCGTAGGCGTAGAGAAGCACAGGGATTAGTTTGAAACGTAGAGGAATTTGGGAAGATTTCGTCCGCCTTATGCACGTGCCCCTTCCATTCTGTGTTTTAGCGTTTGCAACAATCGGCGCCGCACTTTCTCAACACGTTTTCTTCGACCGCTTGGCCTTGACCTTCATTGGCATCTTGCTTGCGCTTTGCTTGGGCGCCTATAGCTTGGATGAACTTCATGGAAGACCATACCACACTCAATTCTCGGACGGAACACTCCGAATCGCAGCAACGGTTGGAATCATCGGCGCCTCCGCGGTTGGTATCTATCTCGCAATAGTCGTGAGTCTATACATACTCATTCTAGCCTCTCTCGCATGTTTCTTCATCTTCGCGTACAACCTGCAACTTTTCGGAGGAAGGTTTCACAACGCAGCGTGCTTCGGTATCAGCTGGGGAGGCCTCAGTACGTTCGGTGGATTCTTCGTTCAGTCCCAAACCTTGACCGTCTCTTCACTCTTGGTTTCCGCGATGGCCTCAATCTTGAGCGTCAGCATACTCTACCTCACACACAAGTTCAGGCGAGTCGAGCTCTTCAAGAGATTCGGTGGAAAAATCCCCGAGGCCGACCTACGGGAGTACTCACGTCATGCACGAGGAGTTGCGTGGACAATTGCAAGGCTAGAATGCTATTCGATGGTTCTGCTAGCAGCTGGTCTCATGATTCCGAAGATAGTGAACGAATTCTATTTCTGACCACAAACTAACGCGACCACACCTAACGTCATCTTCTCGAAAAACGTATGCTTGAATCCTGCACCGAGGAGCGCGCTCGAGGTTTCATCCGCTGAGGCGGATTTCAGTATCGTGTTTGCAAGATAGGTCAACGTTCGTTTCCAGTAGCCTGAAACCAATCCACCAAGAAGGGGAAGGACGTGAAATATGTGGAAATTGTAAAGCCGCCATACGATATTACCTTCTGGTCTTACGAAGTCGACTGAGAGAAACCATCCGGAACGACGCAGTACCCTGTGCGTGCCCCTGAACACAGCCAATTTGTCTCCAAAGTTTCGCAGCGCCAAACCAACCGTTACGTACTCGAAGGTTTTGGGGCGAAATGGAAGAGCCTCGCCCGCAGCTCTCACAAAATCTGCTTTAAACCCGTCCCGGACCATGTGTTTTTTTCGGTTCGCTACCTTCAGCATCGAGGGGCTCAGATCCAAACCTACCACCACTCCGCCGTGCTTTAGCAAACGGCTCAATTCGAAACTAACGAGCCCTGTGCCGCAAGCCAGATCCAATATCATGACCTCTCGTGATAAATCCATTTTAGCGAACATGCGCCGCCTCCAAACCCAGTCGAATGAAAGCGTCATCAAGTGGAGTAAGGCGTCGTACTCTCTCTCGACATCGGTGAAGATTACTCTGACGAATTTTGCCTTATCAACGAACCTTGTTGGAATTTCCATGATTCTCGCCTTAACGCCTCTCACGCAAAGGAACGGTTAAGTTGTGCAGTAAACCTGCTACGCCGGTGTTTGGCCATGTTTCGACTAGAAGAGGATAGAATAGTGCAGGAGATAAGAAGACGCGGTTCAAAACGTGTCCTTCTCCAAATGCCTGAGGGCTTAAAACCAGTCGGCTTTCGACTGGCAAAATTGCTCGAGAAGGAGACTCAAGCCGAAGTATTCGTCTCGGGTGACCCTTGCTACGGTGCCTGCGACCTTGCGCTTTACCCCCAGAAACATGTTGACGCTGATTTACTTGTTCACCTCGGACATGCGGCGATTCCTGGGGAATTCCCCGACGAGAAAGTCATGTACGTTGAAGTGCGAGCTGATGTGTCAATAGTTGAACCGATGATTCAGGCTGTCAAACTGCTGGAGAAGGAAAGCGTGATAGGGCTCGCTTCAAACATCCAGCACATTCACCAGATCGATAAAGCCAGAG
>OCOJ01056016.1_pt7 | contig 24507 bp, 22 predicted proteins | sample 1539251 | NCBI WGS metagenome assembly OCOJ01 (sample SAMN01911457, study PRJEB22624) | soil metagenome | biome: Soil | place: Malaysia | collected 2012-04-30 | depth RA_metagenome m | reverse complement strand
TGAGAATCTATGCGGCGTATCGCCATTCCAGCGGCAAGGACGCTATTACCTACAAACTGACAATTGGCAATGCGGCAATTACTCTGGGTTCCACAGCGGTTACGACGGAGGCTTATCAGGAGGTTCTGGTCGCCAACATGGGATCACTGAGTTCCCAGACGTACTTTCGCGGCCCCGCCTACAGCGGCGGCGCTGTTGCCGCCCTCACCGGGACGTTCAACGTCGACACCAGCGTAGACGAGGTGATTCAGCTGACGGCGACTACGTCGAGCAGCAGCACCGATCAGGTGACGCCAAGCTTTTTCGCGGTGGAGGTGCAGTAAGGGCGAGCACTGGGCCGGGCGGAAAACAACGCAGACTGGATCATGGAATGGCAAGCCCATCGGGGACGAGACTCCCCGCTGGGCCGATTCGTTTCGGCCGACGGCGGCAGCCGGCGGCCAGTGAATCCTCAACGCTCTGACGGCATCTACAACGTCAGCAAGCCCGGGTACCCACAACCAACGGTCAGTTTTACGAAATCACCTCAAGTCGTCGTCAGGAGGATCTCCATGCCATACGTTGATGTTGGAAGAGAAAATTCCGGTTCGATCAGTCTCTATTACGAGGATCACGGTTCAGGCCAGCCCGTTGTCCTGATCCACGGATACCCCTTGAGCAGCGCGTCCTGGGAAAAACAGGTTCCGGTGCTCCTTAGCGCCGGCTATCGTGTGATCGCCTATGACCGCCGCGGCTTTGGCAAATCCAGCCAGCCCACTACCGGTTACAACTACGACACATTCGCCGAAGACCTCCGCAAGCTCGTCATTCACCTGAAGCTGCGCGATTTTGTGCTGGTCGGCTTCTCGATGGGCGGCGGCGAAGTGGCGCGTTACATCGGAAAGTATGGATCGAAAGACGTGAGCGGGGCGGTGATCATCGGAGGTATTCCGCCCTTCCTCCTGAAGACCGCCGACAACCCCGAAGGGGTGGATGGCAGCGTATTCGAGGGGATTCAAAAAGCGGTGGCCGGCGATCGCTACGCGTTCTTCACCGAGTTCTTCAAGAATTTCTACAACACCGACGTCTATCTCGGGAAGCGCGTCAGCGAGCAGGCGGTGCAAGCCAGCTGGAACGTGGCCGCCTCCGCTTCTGCCAGCGCCAGCCTGGCCTGCGTGCCCACCTGGCATGAAGATTTTCGCAGTGACCTGGCTAAGATCGACATGCCAACCCTGGTGATTCATGGCGAGGCGGATCGCATCGTGCCCATCGCTGCGGCGGGGCAGCGGACTGCCAAGCTGGTCAAGGGCGCGGAACTGGTCGTGGTCAACGGCGGACCGCACAACATCGCCTGGACTCACGCCGAGGAAGTCAACAACGCGCTGGTGAAGTTCCTGGCGAAGCCAGCCGTGAAGGGCGAGGCGGCAGCGCCAAAGAGGAAGGCGGTCGCTTAGAACAGGTTCAGCAGGCGTCATCCTGACCGCAGCCGCGTGCCGGTAGACCTCCGGCTTCAGCCGGAGGCGAGCGAAGCGAGACGGAACGAAGTATCCCGCGGGAGGTGTCACGGGTCCAGAAGTACACAGCGTTGTCATCCTGAGGCCCGCGTTTTGGGCGGGCCGAGGGACCTACGCAAATTCCACCGCGGGCGTAATGCATAGAAGTGGCACTAGTCCCATAAATGGCTTCGCAGATTCGAAAAGCGAACCCTAGGGGCTGAAGCCCCTATTGGAAACAAAGCTTCTATCGCAGCGCTAGAAGCGCTGCGCCACCCAGAATCGGACTTTTTCCGCAGCGTCGTGTGCTCGTTTCCATTTCGGACAAATGCCCAATACCCTCCAGACGGCTAATGGTTCCCTCTTGCTTCGACTATACACTCGCGACTTTTTTTCAAGTTGACGCACTGCCCGGGGGCCACGCGCGTTGCATTCCCTTCTATCCTCCGGCATAATAAACGTTTGTCTTGATCTCGCCGGACTCTTCCGGAACCAAGGATAACGTCTCGTGTTAATGATTCGTCTGGCGCGCACCGGTGCGCGCAAACAGCCGCACTATCGCATTGTGGTGATTGAGAAGGCGCGGGCCCGCAATGGCCGTCCGGTGGAGGTGGTGGGGACGTACAATCCCCGCACCAGCCCCGCCAGCGTTGAGCTGAAGCGCGATCGCGTCGAGTACTGGGTGTCGAAGGGCGCGCACATGTCGGAGCGGGTGAGCAAGCTGTACTCCAGGCCGGCTCCGGCCCCGGCCAGCGCGGACTCGGCCGCCTGAGGGCGGCGAACGACCGATTGCGGAGCTGCCGTTGGGGAGAGCACGACCTCAGTCGTGCGTAAGCCGCCACCAAGCCGCCTTCGGCTGCTGAAGGAGTCGGCTAGCCGACGCTCATTCCACGGTGAGAATGCAGACTTATGACTGAGACTTCCCCAGACGTGCGCGCCCTCATCGAGCGGATTGCGAAGTTGCTGGTCGACGCGCCGGATGAGGTTTTTGTCGAGCAGGTCGACGGCGACGTGATTGAACTGGAAGTCGCCGAAAATGAGGTTGGCAAGGTCATCGGACGTCAGGGGCGCACGGCCCGCGCCATGCGGGCGCTGCTGAACGCGGCGGGGCTGAGAGCGCGGCGGCGCTATACGCTCGAGATCATCGAGTAGGGGTGTTCGAAAGGGACGCGGTTCTATGCGTTCCAATCAAGCCGATTAGGAAAACGAGCCTGAGCCTCAGGGGCCAGCAAACATCGAGCGAGGAGTGAGTGATGATCCGGACCTATGGACTGGCCGGCGTGCTGCTCACCGGACTGTTACTGCTAGTCGCCCCAACACGACCAGCAACATCCGCAGCGGAGGGAGCCTCCATGGATCAGGCCGAGCAGGAATTTGGCAAGCCCAATCCCAAGGCGCCGGCAGAGCTCTCTCGATTTGCCTTTCTCATCGGCAGATTTCGGTGCGAAGCAAAACTGAAGTTAGCCAATGGAGAGTGGCAGACGTTTCAGGCGACGTGGGTCGGGCGCTACATCCTCGACGGCTATGCGANTCGCCGACGAATACAAGATGACCGGCCCGTCCGGAGAGCTGCTCGTGCTGGGCACGAATTTCCGCGTGTATGACACCAGCAAGCAGACCTGGAACATTAAATGGCTGCAGGCGCTGGATGGAACGTGGTGGGATCTCGGACCGGAAGAGTTGGGCGGAATCAAGTTCGACGGCCAATCCGTCACATACAAATTCAGAGAGCCGACGGGCGCCCGCGCGTATCAGCACGTCACTTACACGAACATCTCCAAGGCGCATTTCACGTGGCGAGGCGAGAGGTCCGATGACGGGAAGGCGTGGAGCGAGTTCATGGTCATCGAGGCCGATCGCAGCAAGGAGTAGGAGGCGGTTCTGAGTTTTGCTCCGGCGTGCTGGACACAAGGTGACGCCGTGGATCGGCGCTCGCTACCGAGACAGCTGGCATGAGTCCAGAGCCGAAGGACGAGTTCATCACTCTGGCGCGTGTGGTGAAGACGCAAGGCCGGCGCGGCGAGGTCGCAGCGGAAGTCCACAGCGATGTTCCGGACCGCTTTGCTGAAGGAATGAGGCTGTTTGCGCTGCTGAAGGAAGGCTTGCAACCAAGCCGAAAGCGCAGCACAGAATCGGGTCGGGGAGTGGAATCCGAGCGGGTTTCAAAGGACGAAACCCGGCGCGAGTTGGAGATCGAAAATCTTTGGCCGCATAAAGGACTGCTGGTTCTGAAGTTTCGCGGCGTGGATTCAATGGCGCAGGCCGAGGCCCTGGTCGGATGTGAATTGCAGGTCCCGCGCAGTGAGCGCGCCGAGCTTGAACCGGGATGGAATTACGTCAGCGATTTGGTGGGCTGTACAGTGCTCGACCACGGGCGCGAAATCGGACGCATCGAAGATGTGCAGTTCGGGGCCGGTGAAGCGCCGCTGTTGATCGTAAGCGATGGCACCGGAAGGAAGTTTGACGTTCCTTTCGCCGAGGCGTATCTGGAGATCGTGGATGTGGCGCGGAGGCAAGTGCGCATGAGCCTTCCTGAAGGTATGCTGGAGATCAACGCTCCCGTCACGGCGGAAGAAAGGCGGGAACAAAGTAAGAAAAGAGATTAACCACAGAGGGCACCGGGGATCAGAGGGGAGAACTCGGCGCACTCTGGGTCCTCGGCGGTGAGAGATTTTTGAGACCTGCGATGAGAGCCGATATCCTCACGATTTTCCCCGGCTTTTTTCGCGGGCCTCTGGAACACGGCATTACCCGCCGGGCCGCAGAGATGGGCCTGGTGGAGATTCGCATCCACGATTTGCGGGAGTTCACGCACGACCGGCACCGCACGGTGGATGACCGCCCATTTGGCGGCGGCGAAGGCATGGTCCTGAAGCCGGAACCGATCTTTGATTGTTTAGAACCGCTCGGGCTCCCTTCTCGGGAGGAGCGTTTGTCTCGCACCGCAAAGGAAAGCGTGATTTTGCTTTCGGCGCAAGGGCAGCGCTTCACCCAGGCCGTTGCGACGGAGTTGGCGGCGCTGGATCGCATCGTGCTGATCTGCGGCCGCTACGAAGGTGTCGACGAGCGTGTGGCAGAGTTCCTCGCTGATCGTGAATTGTCGATTGGCGACTACGTCCTGAGCGGCGGAGAGCTGGCAGCGGCGGTGATTGTGGAAGCAGTGACGCGTCTGTTGCCGGGAGCGGTAGGCAATGAAGCGTCGGCCCAGCAGGAATCGTTCACGGCGCATGTCCAGACGAAACCGGCTTACGGTCCGGATTCGACCTGCGGTTCCGGCGGATTGCTGGATTATCCGCATTACACGCGGCCAGCCGAGTTTCGCGGCATGAAAGTTCCGGAAGTGCTGATCTCGGGCAACCACGAAGAGATTCGGCGCTGGCGGCGCGAGCGGGCGCTGCAGAAGACGCTGCGCAACCGGCCGGACTTGCTGGAAGGGGCAGAACTTGGCCACGATGAAGCGGCCTGGTTAGCGAAAGTGAAGGGAGAACGATTTACGGAATCGTAGCGCCGGCCTGTGGCCGGCCACTGGGCCGCCGGGACGGCGGCGCTACTGTTGAGAATTTGAGAAACGAAGGATAACCACTATGTCGAACCTCATCATCGAAAAACTGCTGGCTAAGACCCGGCGCACCGATATCCCCGAGTTTCGCCCCGGCGACACCGTGCGCGTGCATGTGAAGATCAAGGAAGGCGACAAGGAGCGCCTGCAGGCGTTTGAAGGCGTCGTCATCAAGCGTGACCGAGGGCCTCAGGCCAGTTTCACCGTGCGCAAAGTCAGCTTCGGCCATGGAGTCGAGCGCATCTTCCCCATTCACTCCAAAGTGATCGATAAAGTAGAGCTGGTGCGTTCGTCCAAAGTGCGGCGCGCCAAGCTGTACTACCTGCGCAACCTCAAAGGGAAGGCGGCTCGCCTGCACGCGGTCGAGTAGGGATGCGAGCCAAACGCGGGCGTCTTGCGTCACACACAACGCCCTTCGGCGCCCCTTCGTCTCACTCAGGGTTGCTCAGGGCAGGTTTGCTCAGGATGACAAACTATTCCGCGGATCCAACCAGCGGCGGTTCCGCAACCTCGATCCGGGCATACTCCTCGACGCGCCGGTTGCGCAGCTGACTGAGCACATAGCTGAGCAGCGGCCGGTCTCCGCGACGGATCTGCTGAAACTCCACGCCCCCGCCCGAGTCATCGACCAGGTATTTCACTTTTGCCTTCAGCGCGAGGCTGACGTCGAAAATGTTCAGCACCAGGCGAAAGTCGGTGCCCGGCCGAGGCAAGTCTTTGGCGGCGATGCGCGCGCCGAACTCAGAAAGCTGTTGTACGTCGCCCTGCACACGCTGCATGCCGTCGATGAGGTCGGCTTTCCCCTCGACATAGAAGCGCGGACGGCGCCGCCGATTCCCATCACCGTCCTTGCCTTTGGCAGGAAACCGCCGCTGCATCGCATCTAGGATGATTGGCTGATATTGCTCGGCCATCTGCCGCAGCTCTTCTTCCCAAGGGGTTCGGCCGGGCTCGACGCATTGCACGGTAAACTGCCCGCGCAACAGCGAGTTGCGGTCGGCGGTCCATACCACCTGGCACACGGCCTTGTTTCGCCCGCGTTCGATCAGCACCAGGTCGCCGACGTTGACCGCGCCCGACCCCGAGAGCCGCGCCCCGCGCGGATGAATGTCATAGGTGCATCCCATCTCCACCGGACCGCGCCCCTCGTGTGCGACCAAACTCCAGCGCAGCGGAATCGCCAGATGCACCAGCTTTCCGGTGAAAGCCTGTTCTGACGACGCGTTGATTATGCCGTCCATACCTGGTTTAAGCGGGTACGACCGCAATCTCTCTTGACTTAACTTGCCGCCAACATAGCAGTACATGTACCGGCGAGCAACATACGCCGGTACTCCAAGCCGTGATTACTGGGTGCTATTACTCAAGTGGACGAGGTATGGCCCGAAGGTGGGAGTGGGTGGGGGCTCGCCGAAAAGTGCTTCGAGAGAGTCTCGCTCCGGTCGGAAAAGAGTGGCGCAAATTCTTACTTGCATCCACAAGCAATTCTCGCCGAACATAAAGGACGAACTACCTTGTCATCCGTGGCCAAGCTCTTACTAGAACGCACGCTTTCGCCTTCCGCAGCGAAATTGCGCTTGCTGAAGAAGCTGCGCTGCACCTTGCGTTACGAAAAGCGCGCCTGGGAGTCGGGCGCCACACTGGTGGCGGGAGTCGATGAAGTTGGCCGCGGATCGCTGTTCGGGCCGGTGGTGGCAGCGGCGGTGATTCTTGACCGCGACTATCGCATCCGCGGCCTGCGCGACTCCAAGCTGCTCCTGCCCGAACGCCGGGAGGTGCTGGCCGGGCGCATTCGCGAGCGGGCCGTGGCCTGGGCCATCGCCGCAGTGGACGCCGCGCGCATCGATGAGATCAACATCTATCAGGCCTCCCGGCTCGCCATGCGCGATGCAGTCATGCGGCTTGCTCCCGCTGCTGACTATCTGCTGGTCGATGCTGTGCGCCTCGACTGCGAGCTCCCGCAAGAAGGCATCATTCATGGCGACGCGCTCTCCGCGTCGATTGCCGCCGCGTCCATCCTGGCCAAAGTCGAGCGGGACCGCATGATGCGCGAGTGGGATGCGGTGTTTCCCTTATACGGCTTGGGGTCGCACAAGGGCTACAGCACGCCACAGCATCTGGCGGCGCTGCGGGAATATGGGCCCACGCCGCTGCACCGGCAGTCGTTCGCGCCGGTGAGGCAGAATCCGACGCCGCAGGAAGTGCTGGCCTTCATGGAGGACGAGGCGTTGCAGGAGGAAGCCGCGGCGGAGGGGCTGGCGGGCTGAAGGTCGTCAAGGATCGAAGTCCCCACCTCTCGCAAAGAACGCGAGAAATGGGGCACCCAGGCTACCTCGCCTTGAGGATGTCGCTCAATAAGTCCGGCTTCGACTCGTCGCGCACCAGGTGCGGATACTTTTCACCGCCGTGGTAGTCGATGGTGTACGTCTTGTAGTAGTCGGTGTTCTCGACCAGCAACTCCAGCGGATCGGAAACGTCCTTGGCCGCCTTGATGGCGTCGCGCAGGCCATCCGGAGAGAAGCGCCGGCCGTTTACCGCCACGACTTTCATACCGGGACCGATGCCGGCTTTCGCGACTGGGGACCCTTCCTCTGTATCGCCGATGCCGCCATCGTTGTCCAGGCTCAAGCCAAGCACAAAGCCCGCAGGCACAAAATGGTAAATGCCAGCAGAGGCATTTAGCATTTCTGAGGGGTTTTCATCGTAGACAACTTTCCATCCGCTGCCCTCAATCCCGCCGGCCGGCGCGCCGGGACCGTGGTTGGTCAGGCGCTCGGTCCAGAAGCCTCGCCAGTCGTAAGGAACAACCTGGTTCAGTGTGTTCACCACGTCATCGAACGTGTATGTCTTTACCATTGGCCCGCTGCTGGGCGCGCCGTGAAAGAGGTGGCAGAAATCGTCGATGGATTTCTTGCCTTTACTCTGCTGCCGGATGATCACATCGGCCCACAACCAGTTCAGAGTGTCCTCGTCGTAAAAGTCCACCCCGCGGCGCCAGGAACTCCAGGAGCGCGGAGCGAAATACAGCTGCCGGGCGGCGTCGGCGGTGTCCTGCAAGTCCCGCCATTGCCGCCCGGGAGTGTGGTCGAGCGCGGCGAACGTGAGGGCCAAGTCGTCGCGTTCCTGTTCTGCGTTGAGCAAGCCGCTGCGGCCAGCGAGCACGAAGCCCAGATAATTGGTTAGACCTTCGTAAACCCATAGTAGGTCGTCTTGCATGGGCTGCTGATAGTCCGGGGTCGTCAAGTCGGCGGGACGGCGAAATTTCCCGTTCCACGAATGTACATACTCGTGGGGCAGCAGATCGGCGGAAAGTTTGCGCGCTGTGTCGTCGACCAGCGTGTGCTCGCCAACGCGGCTGTCGTTGGACTCGTGATGCTCGAGCCCAAAGTGTGCCACGTGATCGCTCAGCGTGTAGAGGAAATGATAGTCGCGATAGTGGTGCGCTCCGAAAAGCTTCTGCGCCTGCTCCACCAGATTCTTATAATGCTCCCAGACCTCTTGAGGAGCATCGAGCGCGGCGGCGCTGTCGGCGGCAATGTCCATCTCGGTGGGAGGATCTTGCGCCAGCGGGACAACTTTCAAAAACTCGCCGGTGATTACGGGAGAATCGACCAGAGTGGTCAACGACACCGTCGAGAAATGAATCTCATTGCCGTTCTGACTCTGCACCGGCAGCGGCGTACCGAACTTCCAGCCTTCGGGAAGCTTCAGGCTGGTGGTGTAGCTGATGTCGTCCGACTTCCAGCCCTTGGGATAGAGCAGCAGCTGGTTCCAGCTGATGACGGCCAGTTTGTCGGTGGCTGATGAGCCAGCGGTGAATCCATTCTCGAACGTTGCCGGGGAAAGGAAGTCCAGTTCCGCGCTGATCTCAGACGCGCCCGAAGGAACTTCGACGTGAATGGTAAACCCATCGAGCAGATCGCGCCGCCACTTCAGGCTCTTGCCGCCGGTGCTGAACTTCAGGCCCGCCAGATCGACTACTGGGCCGTCCGGAGCATGCTCGCCGGGAATCCACTTCGGGTAGTAGAGCGTGAGGTCACCGGGCGTGGCGGGGATCTTCAACGTGGCGTGGAAAATCTTGCGCGGCGCAGTGGATGCATCAACGTACAGAGTGACGGTCGGCGGCGTTGCAGACCAGGCCGAAACTGACAAAGCGCAAATGTAGACCACTCCCGAAATTCTTGAGAGTTTCATTTTTCCCCCAAACGGCGATGAGATGGATCCCAATTTGCGACGGATAGTAGGACTATAGCAGCCGGCGAGCACCGGCGTACAGGGAGAGCCGCTCGCTGCTATCATTCGGCAGCATGCCCCATCGCGGGAAATTCATCACGCTGGAAGGATTGGACGGAACCGGCAAGAGCACGCAACTGCGCAAGCTGGCGGCAGTGTTGCGTGCGGCGGGACATGAGGTAATCGAGACGCGCGAGCCGGGCGGCACTGCGACCGGCGAAAAGATTCGGCGCGTACTGTTGGATTCGGGCACCGCCGGCCTGTCGCCGCAAAGCGAGATGGCGCTGATGTTTGCCTCGCGTGCCCAGCACATCGCCGAGGTGATCGAGCCAGCTCTTGCCCACGGCCAAATCGTGCTTTGCGACCGCTTCACCGATTCCACGGAAGCCTATCAGGGCAGCGGACGAAAGCTGGGCAGCGCCGACGTACTCGAGCTGCATCGCCTGCTCTGCGGAAACCTTCGGCCGGACTTGACCATCTTGCTCGATTCGAATCCGGCGGCCAGCGTGGGCCGGGCGAGACGCCGCAACCGGAGGACCTCGAAGTCCGCCCATCGCGCCCACGATGAGAACCGTTTCGAGCAGGAAACTCGTGCTTTCTTCGCTCGCGTGCGCGAGGGTTATCTGGCCATCGCTAAACGCGAGCCGCAACGCGTGGTAGTAATCGACGCCAGCGGCACACCGGCTCAGACGCATGAGAAGATCGTAGAAGTCGTTCGGCGGAAACTGAAGCTGGGAGTGTAGCACCATTCAGCATTCAGCGTTCAGTCACTCGGGGCGCATTGCGACCTCATGATGAATCCCGCGATACTGTTGAATGGCTGAATGCTGAAGGCCGAGTGCTAATTGCCAATTGCTAACCATGCCCTTCTCGGACTTCTACGGCAACGCTGACACCATCCATCGCCTGCGCGACATGCTGGGGCGTGGCCGCTTTCCGCACGCCGTTGTGCTGTCTGGGGCAAAGGGATCGGGTAAGTACACGCTGGCGCTGATGTTGTCGCAAGCGATGAATTGCCTGATCCCCAGGGAAACCGATGGCCTACTCGACTTCTGCGGCCACTGCGCCAACTGTGCTCGCATCGCTCAAGCAGCCGATCTGGATGCCCGGTTTGCCGAGGCCGTCGAAGCCCGCGAAAACCTGCGCGATGCGGACAAGAAAGAAACCCGCATCTTCGTGCAGACTCACCCTGATGTGCTCATCATCCCACCCGATCCGCCGCAGATGATGATCAAGGTCGACCAAGTCCGCCGTGTCATCGAGAGCATTTACTACCGTCCGTCCGAAGGTCGCGAGCGGGTTTACATCTTTACCGATTCGGCGTTCATGAAAGAGGCGGCGAACTCCCTGCTCAAAGTGCTCGAAGAGCCGCCCGAGTTCGCGACTCTCTTCCTGCTGACGGAGAATCCCGGCGAACTGCTGCCAACCATTCGCTCGCGCTCGATGATCCTTACCCTGGGAGCGCTGCCAGCGGAGGAAATCGAAACTCACCTTGCCAGGCAGCGTCCGGAATGGAAGACACCTCAGCGCGCTTTAGTCGCCCGCCTAAGCGAGGGGGCCGTCGGGCGGGCCCGCAGTTTCGACCTGGCTGCCTATGTCGAGGCTCGCACGAGTGCTCTTACCATCCTGAAATCCGCCCTGCGCGCTGGCGACCACAGTGAGCTGTTCAAGACCACCGAATCCTATCGGCCCGGTGCCGAGGGACGGGAAAAGACCGAGCAACTCCTGCGGACGCTGTATTCTCTTCTCCAGGACCTCATGTTCCTAGGTTCGGGGGTGCCCGAACTCGTTCGGAACACGGATATTCTGGCTGAACTGAAGAAGCTGGCCGACTCCGCCGACTTTGGCTGGATCGCCTCTGCCGCTGACCGCCTCGCCGAGGTCGAGCGTGGTATGCGTCGCAACCTGCTGCGTTCCCTGTCGCTGGATGCCTTCGCCGCGGCGCTGGAGAGGACGTGAACCTTCGCGTCGGCGATTGCTTTGCGCTGAAGCCTACCTCTAGCCCTGTCTTAGTATCGCCATGCCTCGGTTACTGTTAACTAACTCTAATGGTTTCAAACTGTTACTTAGATTACCTTCGTTGGTTCTACGCCCTTCTGGAGGTTGCCCGACGCTCCCCTGCCGCCTATAATCGACGTACTCTGGTTTAGTTATTCTCCGTCAGGTTCCGGGTAGATCACACCGAGGGCGAGGTATGTCCTCAGACGAGGTGAGGGTGAAACCCGGTATGCGTAAGCGCCTGCAAGTCTTACAGATGCTGACGGCTGGCACCGTAGTCGCGACCTCCCTTTCTCTTAGCCCGCCCCTGGCCTGTGCCGGAGCAAGCGGTGACCTGCCGCAGACGATCACCACGACTGAGGAGAACGGCCGCAAGGTCTATGTCAATGACTCGGTCCCGGTTCACCGGGCGCCGCAAAGCGCCGCGCCGCGCCGCACCCTGATCTACTGGAGTGCGAAGGAGGGCCGCTGGAAGCCGGTGCCTCCGGCCAACGCAGCAGTGATGCAGGCCGCGCGCTCGGCAGCAGCTGAAGTTAGCCAGTTCCTCGTGCCCGATACGAACCGCTCCGCCAGCGCCAAGATACAGGCCGCCAACTTCCGCGGCAGAACCGCTTCGCCTGCGGAGATTGACGCCGCCATAGCGATGGCTGCCGCGCGTCACAATGTGGATCCGAACCTGGTGCGCGCCGTGGTGAAAGTGGAGTCGGATTACAACCCGAATGCCGTGTCGCGCAAGGGCGCGATGGGGCTGATGCAGTTGATGCCGGCGACAGCGCGGCAATTGAAGGTGAAGAATCCTTTCGATCCGGAGCAGAACGTCGATGCTGGCGTGCGGCATCTGAAGAGCCTTCTCGAGAACTACGGCGGCGACGTGAAGTTGACCCTGGCCGCCTATAACGCGGGTGAAGGTGCGGTAGCGCGCAGTTCCGGCGTGCCGCGCATCGCCGAAACCCAGAACTACGTCCGGCGGATCACGAATCTGTACTACGGAGGCTTTGATCTTGGGCCGGGCACGGCTGCGCACGACCCGGTTCGAGTGGAACGGGATGCGCGAGGTGTGCTGTACATCAGCAACACGGATTAAGCAAGAAGTACCGGTTCGGTATCTCTCAGGCACCACAGGTTCAACGCACGGCGAACAAAACAGACAGGCCGACGAATTGACGACTTCATCGAGCCAGCGCGGTGTGCGCTGGGGAGCGCTGCTTTTTCTGGTCTTGCTCCCCGGAGTGATGGCGCATGCGCGCGTCCGCCACAGCGAGAGCTGGGCGCGCGATCGTTATGCCGCTGCCGAGCGCATGCGCGAGGCACTGAATGGGCGGCCTCCCGCCGATCGTACTCGCCATGACTATCAGCGTGTGCTTAACGCCTACCGCTCCGTCTACATGGGCTCGCCGACTTCCACCAAGGCTGATCCCAGCGTGGTCGCCGTGGCCGAGACCCTGGTCGAGATGGGCCGCCGCTTCGACGACGAAAAGATCCTGAAGAGCGCCATCGCCCAGTACAAGTTTCTGCGCCGTGAGTATCCCGGCAGCAAGTACCGCTTCGATGCGCTCTTTACCATCGGCGAGATCTACAAGGACGACCTCGATGATCCCGACCAAGCGCGGGCCGCTTTTCAGGAGTTTCTGCATCGCTACCCGCACAACCGCCTGGCCGAGGACGCACGCCAGGCGATCGCCGAGTTGGACCAGCAGGCCGAAGCCGACAAGAGTGTCGCGAAGGAATCCGGGGACACAGACAAGCCGACTTCCAAGGATTCCCGACCGGACGAGGGAGACTCCGCCCCGTCGATGGCCAAGTCGACGACGCCGTCGTCCCTAAACCGTTCGGGCCATTTGCCGCGCGTGACCGGCATCCGGCACTGGTCTACGCCTGACTACACCCGCGTAGCGATTGACCTGGAGGATGAAGTTGAGTTCGACTCGCAACGTATCGCTCATCCCGACCGGATTTACTTCGATTTGCGCGACACGAAGCTGGCTTCCACCCTGGTAGGGAAGAGCTTCGATGTCGACGATGGTTTCCTGAAAAAAATTCGCGTGGCACAGTACCAGCCAGGCCGCACTCGTGTGGTGCTCGAGGTCGACGATCTCTCTGACTACGACGCTTTCCTGCTGCCCGACCCCTACCGCCTGATCATTGACATTCACGGAAAAGACATCCACGGGAAGGATGTCCGCGTCAAGGACAAACAGCATCAGGATGCGCGCGGAGTGTCCCTGAAGGACGCAGAGGAGAGCGCAAAGACTGCAGATGTGGAAGCTCCTCCCAAGGAGGGAGCGGAATCGGCCGTGGTGCCGCTGGCGGACACGGAGACCGCCGGAACTAAGCCGGATGCGCACAGACAGGCGGTGGACGGAGAAAGGCCCAAAGCCAACGGGAGAGCCACTGCGCCGGTGAAGAAAATCGTCGTAGAAGCGGACGACGATGGTGGCGACACGTCTCCGGTCCGCGTGGCGAAACTAGAAGCGCCCAAAGTCGTTCCGCGTTCTGCTGGTGCTTCATTGACTCCGTCCTCTTCGTCCGCCTCCCGCAAGGCTGCGGATGAAGTCTCAGACACGCCTTCCGAATTCGACGATGCGGATCCTTCCTCCGTCGATCCCGCGGCAACCACTCACCCACGGGGCAAGTCGTCGCAGCGTTCCAACAAAGCGCGCAAGTCATTGGGGGATCAGGACGTCCACGAGGCCCGGCCCACGGCGCGCGGCGACCGCTCCTTGATTCGCGCACTCGGCCTGAAGATTGGCCGTATCGTGATTGACCCGGGCCACGGCGGCCACGATACCGGAACCATCGGTCCCGGTGGCCTGGAGGAAAAAGAACTTGTGCTCGATGTGGGCAAACACCTGGGCAAGCTGCTGGAGACGCGGCTGGGTGCAGAAGTGGTCTACACGCGCAAGGACGACACCTTCATTCCGCTGGAAACCCGCACGGCCATTGCCAACCAGCAACGCGCCGATCTGTTTATCTCGATCCATGCCAATTCGAGCGACGACCCTGCGGCGCGCGGTGTCGAGACGTACTACCTGAATTTCACCTCGTCGCCGGAAGCTTTGGAGGTCGCCGCGCGGGAAAATGCGGTCTCGGAAAAATCCATCCACGAATTGCAGGACCTGGTGAAGAAGATCGCCCTGAAAGAAAAGATTGAAGAGTCGCGCGAGTTCGCCAGCGACGTGCAGGAATCGTTGCACAGCGGCCTGGCGGCGAAAAGCCCGGCCATCCGCAATCGCGGCGTGAAGAAAGCGCCCTTTATCGTGCTGATCGGCGCCAACATGCCGTCGATCCTGGCTGAGATCTCCTTTGTGAGTAATCCCACCGATGAGCATCGCCTGGAAACCAGCGAGTACCGCCAGCGCATCGCCGAGTCCCTCTATCGCGGGATCGCCAAATATGCGAACGGACTGAGTGGGGTAAAGGTCGCCAGCAAGATAGATAAATCCGTCGACAGCAAGCCTTAAAAAGCCACGTTGGTCGGCAGGCCTCGCAGCGTGTCTTGTGTCGCGATGCAGCGCTTCCACCTTCGAGTTCACTTTGTGGCAGGCACGCTCTTGTTGAGCCGTTCCAGGTCTTTCTTTTGCTGTGCGAGGGTCGGGACGTCCAGGGCTTTGCGGATGGCATCAGTGAGCAGGCCCGCATTGTAGGAGCCGTAGGTGTATCCCTTCTTGACGTCGCCGTCGTATTGCGTGCCGAAAATCTGTTTTTGCTGAATGGACTCGAGGTAACGGTCGAGCGAGGCCGCCGACAACCATCGCGCATCAGCCCCCACGCCCTTGTCGATCGCTACAGTGCAGAGGACGTGAGCCAAAAGATAGTCTTCGGAGTTGCTGCTGTGCTGCAGGACCAGGGCCGCATCGAAATAGTCCCATCCGTTAACCAGGCCCCCGGAGCGATAAATCTCCTTGGCGCGCTTCAACCTTGCCGCATCGCGGTTCGCCAGCTCGTCCAGTTCCGCCTGGGACTTGCTCATGAATCCCCGCCGATCGTCCTGGTCGGCCACGCGCAAGCGGTGAATTTCGCTGTCGCCAGGGTGGACCTTGTTTTCAAGAGGCGGGGTCTGCGCACGCAGAGAAACGGCGAAAAGCGTTATCGCCAGCGTCGCCAAGGACAAGCGGTGGCAGATCAGCACAGCGATTTTCATGACGAAAACTCCTCCGCAGAAGAAACTCAACTCAACGAGGCGCCGAGCGCAGGGGGAGGGCGCTATCTCGGCGATAACTTCTAGAAATTCAATTTCAGCGCAAACTGCATCTGCCGGGCGCCAGTGGTGGCATCAGGACGGCCGACCTCGGAGACCGATTGACCGAAGAATGGGCCGGCTTCATCAATATTAGTGAAAAAGAAAGGGGGCGCTGCCAACTGAACCCGGTTAAACAAGTTATAAGCTTCCGCGCGAAACTCCAGGGCAAGACGCTCGCTCAGATGCGTGTTCTTGGAAAGTGCCGTGTCCCAGTTGTTGGTATAGGGAACGCGGAAAGTGTTGCGCCCAAGGTTTCCCACGCTGCCGAATGGGGCGTCGCTGAACAGGCCCGGGTTGGGGCCGACCTGGGTGCGCGCTCTCAGAACCGGCACCAGCGTGCCGTGCGGGTTGTAGTTCGGGCGCTCGCTGAAATTCGCTGCCGTGCCTTCCGAATCCCTGAATTCAAAGATGTCATAGGGGAAACCGCCCTGGAAACGCGCGATACCCGAGAAAGTCCAGCCCTCTAGAGTTTTCCCGACGAAACCGTGGTTCAGGAACGGCTTGCCCCGTCCGGCCGGGAGTTCGGCAGTGAAGTCGAGAACCAACGCCTGGCGAACATCCTGCGCTCCATTGCCGCGCTCCTGGCGGAGATCGAAGTTATTTGCGGCGAACAGTGCGTTATCGATGGAGGGCGCAAAATTTCCTGCCGCATCGTCAATCTCGTGCGACCAGGTGTAGGCTCCCTGGAGGTAGACGCCTTGCGAATAGCGTTTCGTGACCGTGGCCTGCAGTGCATGGTAAGTAGAACTCGCGCCGGTCTGCAGGGTTGTAGCGTCGACAATGGCGTTGTTGCTCACGGCGTCGAATGGCAAAAGTGGAACAAAGTTTGTTGGGGTGGAATTGGGCCCCGGGGTTTCTGCGCCGAAATAGAGATTGGTCCCTTGGACCGTTTCATCCGGCTCATGTGCGTTGGGACTGTCGATGCAGCCCAACGGGTTCGCCGGGTTCGGTGGGTTGAAGGGCAGAGCAGGGTTGTAGGTTGGATCAGCGCAGAACGCCCGTAGGGCAGCGACCTTGGCTGGATCCGGGGGATTGCCATTGAGCGGCCGCTGCAGACGTTTGCCCTGCACTCCCACATAGTTGATCTCGAGTTGCACGTTGCCGCCGAGATCGTGCTGGATGCCGAAATTCCAGTTTTGGCTGTAAGGCAGATGCAGGTTCGGATCCACGAGGAACGGGGTCACTCCTGCTCCTTCCGGGATACTGGCGGTGGAAGTAAAGTCCCCCGGGATGGGCAGAGCGGTTATGGTGCTCCCAGTGAATCCGGCCGGATTGGGAATGAAAACCCGCTGGCTCTGCTGAATCGTCACGGGTGGGTTAGCACGAACTATGTCGGCAACGCCAAAGAATAAGTGGTCGCGAAAAACACCATAACCGCCGCGGATCGACGTCTTGCCCTTGCCGAAAGGATCCCAGGCGAAACCGAAGCGCGGCTGCAGGGCAAAATGGTCCGATGGATAAAGCGAGTGTCCCGGTCCGGAGGCGACGTGGAAGACAACGGGAGGAGGGCCGCTGAGCGTCGCCAGAGAGGCGGCGGAGAGCAGGTTGTTGGTCTCATAGGGCGCGCCGTTCAGCTCCCAGCGCAGGCCGTAGTTGAAGGTGAAGTTCTTGTTGACTTTGAAACTGTCCTGCCAGAATAGGGTGTAGTCGTTTTCCCGCATGTGGATCAGGTCGTTCGGCAGGCGCGCTTTGGTAGCAGGATTGAAAGTTTGTGACTGCAACTGGGTATTGACTTCGCCAAACAGGGCCCAGAGAGAGTCCTGCAGGGATTCAATGAAGTCCGCATCCGTACCGGTAACAATGGCAGGCACCGAATTGTTTCCAAAATTGATGAAATCAACCTGCGGCCGCGAGAAAAAATCCTGGCTCGAGTTGGAATGAAGGGCGGCAAACTCCAAACCGAAGGTCATCGAGTGGCGGCCCAGAATCCGCGTCATGTGGTCCGACCAGGAGTACGTGCCAGACAGCTCGGTGAAGCTGTTGGTTTGACCGGGGCAGCCCCACACCGGCATTCCATCGGAGAAGCTGAAATCGGTGCCGTCGCCGAAGCGGTCCGTCGGACGGACGCTGTTGATGAGATTGAGGTTTCCGCAGGCATTGTGAGTATTCACGTTGCTGACGCCGAAGAGGAAATCGTTGATCCAGGTGCTAGTGAAAGTGGAAACCAGGTGGATCGCTCCCAGTTGGGTCACGGATGCGGTGGGAAAAGACCCGATCCCCGGCAGAAAGTCAGTAGCGACCCCGTTGTCCTTGCCCGGGTTGCCCACATAGCGAACCGAGAGAGTCTCAGAAGAAGAGAAGTTGTGGTCGATCTTGAGGGTGAAGTTGTTTCCTGAGGAACGGTCGGGGGCTGGGAAAAAGATCTGCGAGCCGATGCCGTCCGGGGATGAGGAATTAGACCCCACGGGGAAGTGGCTGAATATCTGCTGAATAGTCGGGTCGAGCGTGAGACCGAAGGTATTCTGCGAAGGGTTGCTCACGTCGATCGGAACGGAAATAGGATTGCCCGTGAAGGGATCGGTTCCGTTAAACGTGAACTTTCCCTGCAAAAAACCCTGCGTTGGCACGACGGCTGAATTGGTAAGCGCGGTCACAAAGCGCTGTGCCTCGTAGTTGAAGAAGAAGAATGTCTTATCCCTGACGATGGGCCCGCTGAGGGTCCCGCCAAAGAGGTTGCGGTTGTAAGGAGACATCGGGGCAGGGGCAGGATTGAAAAAGTCCCGCGCTCCGGCCAGCCAGTTCCAGCGGCCAAATTCGTAGACTCCGCCATGCCAGTGGTTGGTGCCGCTCTTGGTAACAACGTCCACCACGGCGCCATTGTCGCGGCCGTACTCCGGCATGAAATTGTTGGTGAGAACGCGAAACTCCTGCGCCGACTCGGGATTGATGGCCACGATGCTGCCCGATCCACCCTCTACATCGTTGCTGTCGGCGCCGTCCAGGCGGAAATTATTGTTTGTGACCCGGCCCCCGTTTACCGCGAAGCCAAAGTTGTCGGACGGGTTGACACCCGCGACCAAACCCATCAGATCATAGGGGTCGCGTGTGATTAGCGGCAGGGCATTCATCTGCCGCGAGTCGACCACATCGCTGATTTGGGCATCGTTGAGGTCAATAGTTTCCGGCGGCGCCTTCACCTCCACTTTGATGTTGGCCTCGCCGACTTTCAGCTGGAAGTTCAGAACCAGCACCTGGTCGACCGTTAGTGTCACAGTGCTGACCGCGGTCTGGAAGCCGGAAGCTTCGACCGCCACTTGATAGCTGCTTGGGTCGAGATAGGGCACGGTGTAAACGCCAGCGTCATTCGTGGTGGTATGCCGCTCGACCAGAGTGGCCTGATTGATGACGCGCACTGCGGCTTTGACCAAGACTCCGCCCGACGTGTCGCGTACTTCACCGGTGATCTGGGCCCTTTGCGCGTGCAGGGTGGAACTCAGGCAAAGAAAACTGAGACCAAGAAACAAAAAAGGGGAAGGCTTCCCGGGCATTCGATTCTCCGTTTAAACTTGGCGGCAACTGCAATGAACGTGACTTGGTTCAGGTGTCACGCCCCAAGGACGTAGCGATTCGCTGGCAGCGTTGCAAGGATTGCGCCAGCTCTTTCAGGATCACATCGGCAGAACGTTGCTCATCTTTACTGTGCGTCAGCAATTCGCTGGACAGCCGCATGTTCTCGGTTGCGGAGCGCAAAAGATCCGCCGCGGCAGAGCCCTCGCCCGCCGTCATGGTGTCTTCGGGCAGCTCCCCGACATAGGCCGAGATGAGCTCTCGCTCTTTTTGGAGAGCCTGGTTCAGCGCGGACAGATGGCGCGCGAAAAGCTGGCGGAAGAGAGCGAGGTTCGCAGCGGTCAAAGCCGTCTGGGCCGCGGGCGGGAACCTTCGCTCGAGGGCATCCAGCGCCAGGGACTGGCGATCGATTTCCAGCGCGTCGTCGAACAGATCGCGGCTCATTTGGACAGCCTGCTCCTGCGGAACGGAACGGCTGGCCAGGTAGGCCTCCAGCGGCGACGTTTGGGCCACGGCGGCGTTCTCGGTAACGTGGCTGGGCTGTGCCTCGTCCGACGCCGCCAATTGCTGGTTGCGAAGCTCAAAGGTGCTTACGGAGGTGCTCACTAACGGGAGTCCCAGCAAGGCTTGGTCAATTTCTCGCTTGCGCGGCTGAGTCTCGACGAAGCCGGTGATGGCGACCGAGGTTCCGGTGCGCTCGACGGAGATGTTCTCGCCCGTATCCGCGCCAATTTCGCTCAGGGCGAGGCGGGCGCGGAGTTCGGCTTCGTCGAGCGCGGCCACGGTTGGCACCGCCGGCACTGGCTTGCGCAAAGCCGGCTGCAAGGCCGACGGCGCGGGAGCCGCAGTCTCAAGTTCAAACAACTGGGCCACATTGACCGCGCTCCAGGGCAACACTTCATAGTTCAATTCGGATATGTCGATCTCCCCCAGATCGCGAAATACGAGTCGCCGAGCCACGGGGCGAAAATCCGAACTGCGCACCGTCAAAGATTCTTCCCGCACGTCGCTGGAATTCGTCCTGGTCCGGAGCGTCAGAGTGCCGCGGCGATCAGAAAAAACTTCATCTTTCTTCTCCGGCAACTGCTCGTTCCAGGTTCTAAAATCGAGGGCCGACAGCGGCCGCTGCCAGTCGACTCCGCCGGACTTGAAAGCCTTTTGGAGTGCGATCTGTTGTAGACTGGCATCCGCCCTCCGCGGACGCCGTCGGCCCTCGATGTCGCGATAGCAGGATTGATCGAACGTTACAGTTGGAGTGCGTATTTCCACCTTCTGGTAGATGACACCTTGCCGTCGTTGACTGGCGGCATTCGTATCCCACACCTGCGCCCGGTTGAGAAGCTCACTTGCCGAAACGGTGGGCGCGTTGAACTGCCACACCACAAAGATTGCCGCGGCCGCCGCGACTACGATCAGGAAAGTGGCGAAGATCGGATTCATCATGGGTGCGCTCGCGGAACGAAGAAAGCGAACCACCTGGGCCGGCCACGGCGCGGGGGCCTCGCGGCTTACCTCGTCGAGCTTCCGCAGAAACTGATCGCGAGCGCTCGTACGAAGCGGCAAATGCGGTGCGACAATCCGCTTGCGATATTCCACGAAATGCCGGATTGTGCCTTGCAGTTGCTCGTAGCGGCTCCGGCAGGCCCAGCACTGATCGAGGTGGCGCTGCAGGCGGCGAACATGCCACGGGCTCAGTTCTCCGTCCGCGAGGCGCGACAGCTCTTCTTCGCCGGCGTGCTTTCGCGGTCCGCTCCACAGTCTGCGCAGAATTTCACCCATAAAGCTCGTCCATCAGCCGGACCACGGCGCGCTTTACCGCTTCAGCCACGCCCGAGGTCGTAGTTCCCATCACTTCGGCAATCTCCCGATAGCGCAGTCCTTCTGCGCGCAGATGCAGGCACTCGCGCTGGCGCTCCGGTAATTGCGCGACTGCCGCCGCCAGCAGTTGCAAGCGCTCGTTATGAACGTAGATCTCTTCCGGATCCGCCCCGGATTTCACAGCGGCCAAAAGGGCTGCCGGCTGGAGATCGGAAGTCGAAACCAGCCTGCGCTCCCGCTTCTGCAGATTGAAGGACAGGTTACGAGCGACGCGAAACAGCCAGCTGCGTGGATTGTTGACGTCGCTGCCTGTCTGCAACACCCGGAACAACTGCACAAAAGCATCCTGGATGATGTCGTCAGCCTGTTCCGGCATCAAGCCCAGGCAAACCAAGTAGCCAAACAGCGCAGGGCGCAACTCGTCGTAAAGTTCGACAATGGGTTCGCTCTGGCGCATCCAGGCAGTGTGGTCCAGGGAACGAAACCCCGACAAACCGTTCGCCACCACATTGCTGCCGCCCGCTCCTTCGCCCGCGAGCAACGACAATGCGCCAGCATTCGGGCTCGACCCCAGCACCACTCTGAACCCCTCTCGCGTCCAGTGGTCTTTGGCCCAATATACTTAAGAGACAATTGAAGTGTGGGTTTTTACAGGGGGTGGCTTAGGAAAAAAGAAGGGGATGCTTACAAGGCGAGCACGTCGCGGCCGATCGAACCCTCTCGGAGCTTTCGTGGCTAGGCTCTCGTCCTTGTGACGGCTCCTTGGGATGCCGAGGAGACCAGCGCCGCATACTTGGCAAAGACGCCGGAGGGATAACGCGGCTGGGGAGGTTTCCACGCGGCCATGCGCTGGCGGAGAACGTCGTCGCTGATTTCAACCTCGAGCAGGCGCCGGTTTACGTCGAAGCGGATCATATCGCCGTCGCGGACCGCCGCGATCGGCCCTCCCAGAGCTGCTTCCGGGGAGACATGGCCGGCCATGAGTCCGCGAGTGGCGCCGCTGAAGCGGCCGTCGGTCAGCAGCGCGACCGATTCGCCGAGTCCTTCGCCGACAATGGCGGCGGTAACGCCGAGCATCTCGCGCATACCCGGCCCGCCCTTCGGGCCCTCGTTGCGGATCACCACCACGTCGCCTGCCTTGATTCGCTTTCCCGTCACCGCAGCCATCGCATCTTCCTCGGACTCGAACACACGTGCCGGGCCACGATGCTCCAGCCTTTCGTGGCCACTGATCTTGGCCACGCAGCCCTCCGGTGCGAGGTTGCCTTTCAGAATGACGAGGCCACCGGTTTTCTTGAGGGGCTTGTCGAGCGGAGCGATTACTTCCTGGCCCGGTGCCTCAACGGCGCTTTCGCTTTCCGCTTTAATCGTGAGCCCGGTGACCGTAGTCGCCGCCGGATGGAGGTGATTCCCCCGCAGCAGCCGCCGGGTCAGCAACCGTACTCCGCCGGCGCGGTGCATGTCGGTAGCGACGAAACGGCCGGAAGGCTTGAGGTCGGCGAGCAAAGGAGTCCGCTCGCTGAAGGTTTGAAAGTCGTCAATCTGCAAATCAACAGCGGCTTCGCGTGCGATCGCCAGCAAGTGGAGTACGGCGTTGGTCGAGCCTCCCGTCGCGGCCACTCCGGCAATGGCATTCTCGAACGCCTGGCGCGTGAGGATGCTTCGGGGCTGGATCCCCCTCTGCAAAAGGTTCAGCACGATTTTGCCGCAGTCGAACGCCACTTGATCCTTCTGCGAATCCATGGCAGGCACGCTGTTGAATCCCATGGGCGAAAGGCCGATCATCTCCATCACGGTCGACATGGTGTTCGCCGTGTACTGACCGCCGCAGGCTCCGGCGCCGGGACAGGCTACGTCCTCCAACTCGTGGAGGTCCTTATCCGTGATTTTTCCTGCTGCGTTCGCTCCCACGGCTTCAAACACATCCTGGATGGTCACGTCTTTGCCACGATAAGTGCCGGGCGCGATCGTTCCGCCGTAGAGCACGAGGCCGGGAAGATCCATCCGCGCTAACGCCATGGCAGCGGCGGGAATGGTTTTGTCGCAGCCGACCACGCAGACGACGGCGTCGAACATTTGTCCGCGGCAGACCAGCTCGATCGAGTCGGCGATGACTTCGCGGCTGACCAGCGAAGCGCGCATGCCTTCCGTGCCCATGGTTTCGCCATCGGAGATGGCAATGGTATTGAATTCCATGGGCGTGCCCCCGGCCGCGCGGATCCCCTCCTTCACCTTGGCGGAGAGGCGCCGCAGGTGGAAGTTGCAGGGCATGGTTTCGATCCAGGTATTGGCCANCGCCGATCAGCGGGCGGCTCAAGTCGGCGTCGGTAAATCCGATGGCTTTGAACATGGCGCGAGCGCCCGCCCGGTCGCGCCCGTCGGTGATGCCGCGGCTGCGATGCTTAAGATCCATGGATGAAAGATTACAACACTGGCAAGGAACGCGGCAGCGGCAGTCCTTCGCCATCTTTGCGGGAAAGCTTTTAAGCGCGAAGGACGCGTAATAATGCTCAAAGGACGCAAAGGGAGGGAGGGAAATGCTCAGTGGGTTCTAAGCGTTCACGACCTTCTTGGGACTCTCCTTCGGTGTGTCGGCAGATTTTTTCGCTTCTCGGGGAAGCCAGCTCATCATGCCGCGCAACTGCGCGCCTACGATTTCAATCGGGTGCTGCTTTTCTTTTTCGCGCAGGGCGGCAAAGTGACGGCCACCGGTTTTGTTTTCCTCGATCCACTCGCGGGCAAAGGCCCCGCTCTGAATGTCGGCGAGGATCTTCTTCATTGCCGCGCGCGTCTCATCGCCGACGACGCGATCGCCGCGAGTGAGATCGCCATACTCGGCCGTATTCGAGATGGAATACCGCATGCGTCCCAAACCGCCTTCATAGATCAGGTCGACGATCAGCTTCATCTCGTGCAGGCATTCAAAATAAGCAATCTCCGGGGCGTAGCCTGCCTCGACCAGCGTCTCGAATCCCTTCTTGATCAGCGNAAGTCAGCCCGCCGCAAAGCACTGCCTGCTCGCCGAACAGGTCGCTTTCGGTTTCTTCGCGGAACGTGGTTTGCAGCACTCCGGCGCGAGTCGAGCCGATGCCGTGCGCATAGCACAGAGCTAATTCGTGTGCGCGCTTGCTGGCATCCTGCTGAATGGCGATCAGCGACGGCACGCCGCGGCCCTCGCTGTACACGCGCCGCAGCAGGTGCCCTGGACTCTTGGGTGCGATCATCACCACGTCGACGTCATTGGGCGGGACAATCGTTTTGAAGTGAATGCTAAACCCGTGGGAAAAGCCCAGAACTTTGCCGGAGTAGAGATACGGCTTGATGAACTGGTCNGTAGACTGCGGCCTGGGTTTCGTCGGGGGTGAGGACATGAATCCAGTCGGCGCGCTTCGCCGCTTCGTCGGGAGCAACCACAACCATGCCATCAGCCCGCGCCTGTTGTGCGCTCGTGCGGCTCGGATCGAGACCGACGATCACCGTGTAGCCGCTGTCGCGCAGATTCTGAGCCTGCGCGTGCCCCTGGCTGCCGTAGCCAAGGATCGCAATGGTTTTGCCCTTTAGTGCTTCGGGATTCGCATCCCGCTCGTAGAAAATCGTAGCCAATGGCGTGCTCCTCTCGTTGGATTGAGTATCGTAAACTTTCATGCGAAGCCGTGCAACCAGCGGGACTCGCGGGTAGG
>OCOJ01041982.1_pt2 | contig 24560 bp, 8 predicted proteins | sample 1539251 | NCBI WGS metagenome assembly OCOJ01 (sample SAMN01911457, study PRJEB22624) | soil metagenome | biome: Soil | place: Malaysia | collected 2012-04-30 | depth RA_metagenome m | reverse complement strand
GTCCATGCGCCGAGAATAGCGGTTCTCGTTTTTCCTTCAAGAACTAAATTCGAGGAGTTTTTTCACAGCTTCTCCCAGGGAAAAGGACGGAAGGACCAGGGCGGCCGGGAAGCGCTCAACCCCGGAACGAGCCCACGGTCAGTCCCGATCCCGAGGCTTCGGGACTCGGGAGCACTGACCGTGGTTACCTGGGGATTACTGCGGGATGGCCACGGCGAGCGGGGCGGAGGATTCCACCGCGCGGCGCGTGGCGTTCAGCAAGTCGGTGAGCACTTTTCTGGGAATGCTGCGGATCAGGGGATTCACCAGCCAGGCAAGGAGCGCCGGAACGCCGCGGCTGAGGCTCACCGCCTCGATCTGGAAGTACACGCCGCCATCCTTCTCCTCGATACGCGAGTAGGTGCACAGTCGCCACATGTAGCCGCTGTCGTTTCCTTCGGGAAGCTCGTGCTCATCCGCACGGCCATAATGGGCCACCTGGACGATCCGCGTGGAGCAGGAGCGGGCCGTCTCCTTCCCGGGGCCCGCAGACGCGTAGTGCACATCCAGATTCGCGTTGACCACGGCGGTGACCACGGACTTATTCAGGAATTGGAGATAGATCTTGAAGTCGTCGCCGTTGCGCTCCAGCAACTTCGAGCGCTGGACATCGGGCTTGTAAATCTCCTGGTGCCGGTCGTAATCCTGGAGCACGGCGAGAGTCCGGGGGAGCGTGGCGCCCGGAATGAAAACAATTCCCACCCAGTGGTGAATCATCCCGCCGGGGATGCGCATCTTGCGGCCGGCATCGAGCGTCTGCAGGGCCTCGATATAGAGACCGCCTTCGCGCAAGCGGGCGTATTCCGGCTCCCGGCGGTCCGGCGGCAGGCTATCCACGCGCAGGAAGGCGCCGGAGCGCTGTGCAGCTTCCATCTGCGCTTCCGTCGCTTGAATGTAATGCTCAAAGGCGGCGACGGTCTGCGGCTTCAGCACGGCGGCCTGCGCGGTTTGTGTCAGCAGGCACAGCGCGACGGCCACGGCGAGGAGCGCTTTGCTTCCGGGGCGACCTGGAGCCACGAGACGGTCCTCCCTGCTTCCAGGTTTTCAGGATAGCGCATTCACGGCGGGGCGAAACCAATGGTCGCTTCAGGGACTAAGCACCGCTCTAGTATGCGACGCTGATGCCGGAACCCCTCGACTTGCTCGGGACAGGCTAAAGCTCCGACCCCCTAAGTTGATTCCGCGCTGCAACGGGCTTGTCGCCGCTTAGGGCAGGCCTGCCTTCGGCAGACCCGCTCTGCCCCCTGGCGCGGGACAGAGGCACCCTGAAAAACCACAGGCCGTCCGACTCCCAGCGGGGGAGCCGGACGGCCTGTGGTGAGACTCAGTTGCCCGCGGTTTAGTGCGGGATGGGGACGGAAGCGATGCGTCCCGGCGCGGAATTGTTGGTAATCGGGATCGTGGGGGTAGTCCCGTCCGGTGCCGGCGGATTTCCGTCGTCGTACACCTGGACGTCCGCGACCACCGGATTGGCGAAGTTCGGCGAAGTGAAGTACACGAAGGCCGAACCCGAGGCGAATGGCGGGATGGTGACGCCACCCGAATCCGCGCTCAGAGTGGTCCTGGAATCGTGCAGATCGAACGGCCCGCTGGTGATCGAGGCCGGAGTGGCCGTGGTGTTGTCCAGGGCGTCAAACTGGAACGTGCCCGGCAGGGTGACGTAGACGCGGGTCGGCGTGCCCGGAATCTGAGCCACGTCGAACGGCTTGGAGTCAGACTGTTCCGGCACCATCGTCTTGATGGACGGAGTATCCGTGGTCACGTCCACCACGTCCACCCCGGGCCCATTGCCGCCCCCGCGCAACTCCAGCGCCCCCGCGGCCCAAGTGTGAGCGGTGGGAGTGATATTCGCGGAAACCGTGCAGGAGCCCGGCGTAGCCCGCGAGATATCCACAATGGCGCCGGTCTGGGAAGTATCGGAGATTTGCGTGCGCACGTTGATCCCCGTCGCGCCCGGATTGATCGTTTCCGCTCCGTTCTCGTTAAAGCCGCCGACACAAACGTTGCTGTTGTCCTGTGTCGTCAGAGAGACGGAAGCGGTGTTGGTCGCGGCGGTAATAGTGTTGTTCGCGTTGGTATTCCCAATCGCGGTCACCCCGCTGTACTCCGCCACGCTTACCGTGAACCGGCTGTTGCCGGCCAGGGTGACCGTAATGGTCGTGGCGGATTTTGTAGCCGCTGAGGTAAAGCAGTCCACTGCCGCCGTCGTGGTGTTGTTGGAAGAGCAGCCTGCCCGGGCAGTGTAGGTGTTACCTCCCGTGGCCCCGTTGTCCGCAATTGTGCTGACAGAAGCGGTGTTGGGATGCGCCACCATGACCACCACGGTATCACCCGCGGTGACTGTAAAAGAGCAGTTGACGGTCTTGGCTCCGTTGTTGGTGTTCGCGCAGTTGGCGTTGCTGGAAGCGGCGACAAAGCTGATGCCGCCGGTCTGCTTGGCCACATACGCATAGCTGCTGGTAGGCGCGCCGGAGGGATTGGCCGCCACGGTGATGCCGCGGGGCGAAGCCGAGGTGGCCGAAAGCGTGAAGGGCGTGCCGATCAGGGCAGGCGTCGCCATGGTGTTGTCGATGATCTGAATCTGGTTCTGGGCGCTCAGGGTGACGTAGGCGCGCGTATCGTCATTCTTGAACGCGACGCTATCCGGCACCGTTCCCGCTCCCGTGGCCAACTCCGTGACCTTGCTGGTGGCGGTGCCCATGCCGGCAGTGAACTTGCCGGTATTCAGCACCAGGACCTCTTCCTGTTTGCCCGCGGCCGTCGAGTCGCAAACCACGTAGATGAACTTCGCATCGGCGGCCACGCCCACAGGAGTGCCGCATTGCGTGCCAGTGAGCGCGAAGGGCGAGCCGGTGATGGGCGTGCTGCCATTGGTGGTCGTGGTGATGGTGTCGAACACATCGAGCTGGTCCGGCCCATCCTCCGTGACGATCACGTAGCGGCCATTGGGTGTCACGGCCACGCCGTTGGGCGTGGAAGTGAGGCCGACGGAGGCGATGCTCGCGTTCTGCTGTCCGCCCGGCGAGCCCTGCGTGCCGATCACTTCCAGGGTGTTGGTCCCGCTGCCCGCGGCGTAGGCAAAGGCGTTCATCACGTCAATGATGAAGCCTGTAGCCGTGGCGCTGCCGGCCGGAGTGGCGGTATTTGCGGCGTCGGAGACGCACACGTTGAAGGTGAACTGTCCGGCCGCGGTGCTCACCACGGAGGGCGTTCCAGTGATGGCGCCGCTGCCCATGCCCACGGCGACGCCGGCGGGCAAGGTGCCGCCCGGGGCTACGGTGCAAGCGCCCCCCGTGGAGCCGGCCGCAAACCAGCTCACGGCCGTGCCATCGCCCGTGTTCGGAACAACCACAAAGGACGCAGTCGAAGCCGGCGCAACACCGTAGGGAATGTTCACCAGGCCGTTGGGCAGCGAGGCCGCCGGGGCGCTGTTCACCTGAAGCTGGATCTGAAGCTCAGGATTGACGATCAGCGTGGGGGTGACCGAAGCGGCTGAGGTGGTCACGTTGTCCGTGGCAGTAATAGTGACGGTAACGCCCGCCGGAGCGGTGGCCGTGATGGCCCCCGTGTTGGTGATGTTGCAAGCCGCGGCGCCCGGCAGCATCGTGCCGTTCCAGGCCACGGTCAGCCCGGTGGGCAGATTCATGCCCGTGCAGGTGAACGCGTCCCCGCTCTGGCCGTTGGTGATGGCGATACTGAAGCTGTAAGCGCGATCGGTGACGCCCGTGGGCAAAGTTGGCGTGGGCGCAAGCACCGTGCCCTGCACGATGGTGAGATGGGAAGATTGCGCCGCGGATACTCCCGCCGCGCTGTAATTCGAGGCCGCAGTATCTGTAGCGGTGATGCTCACCATCCCTGCCGCAAGCGTCGCCGTGGGCGTTCCGGCAATAACACAATTCGGGCTGCTCAGCATAATGGTCATCCCGGCCGGGAAACCCGTCGGCGTACACGCCGTATAGGGCGGGTTGCCGCTGGAGATGGCGTCGTTTACCGGGCCGTAGGCGGTGCCTGTGGTGCCTTGGGCCAATGGCTGCGGCAGCGCCGCCAAAGTGACCTGCGGGAAGATCTGGATGGAATTGGAAGTGGCGGTGAAAGTACCGGCGGCCGAGTAGTTGCTCGCGCCGGTCCCTTCGGTCACCTGCATCATGGTGGTGGCAGGGCCGAACGTGGCCGTGGGCGTGCCGCTGACGGTGCAGCCCGCGGTCGCGCCAGTCAGCCCGTTCCACACGGCATTGAGGCCCGCAGGCGAGGGGCCGCTGAACGCGCAGATGTACGTGGCAGCCCCAAAGCCGCCGGAAATCGCGGGCTCCGTAGCTCCAGCATTGGTGCTGTTGTACATCGCGTTCACTTCCCCACTGCCCAGCGTGGCGCTGAGAGACAACGCCGGGAAAATGGTGAAGGTATTGGAGGTGGCGGTAACGCTGCCCGGACCCGAGTAAGCGCTGACGCCGGTCCCTTCCAGTACCTGCAAAGTGGTGGAAGCAGCCGCGGGGAATCCAAACGTTCCCGAGGGCGTGCCCGAAACGGTGCATCCAGTGGTGCCGTTCCAGGCGGCCGACAAGCCCACCAGGGTTCCCGATGGAGGATTCAGCGTGCAGGTAAACGATCCGGCACCGTAGCCTCCGGAGAAGACCGGCTCGGTGGCGCCGGCAAATGTGCTGTTGTAGGCCGCACCCACTTCGCCATTGCCCAGGGTGGCGTTCAAAGACAACGCCGCGAATATGGTGAACGTGCTGGAAGTGGTGGGCGTAGACGTGCCTGCGCCGGAAGAGGTGCTGGGCGCGGTGTCCATCACCTGAACCTGAGTGGTGCCGTTCGGGCCAAAGGTGGCGCTGGCCACGCCTCCGCCGCCGGCGCCGGTGACCGTGCAGCCCGCGGCCGCTCCGGTCATGCCGTTCCAGGCGATCTTCAGGCCGGCTGGAATGCTGCCGCCAACGAACGCGCAAGTATAGGAGGTTGAGGCTGGGTTGCCGCCGGTGATGCTGATGGGCATGGTGCCGCCACCGGTGTTCGAATACGTGGCGTTCACTTCTCCATCGCCCAGCGGCACAGTGGCCACCGCGACCTGCGAGAACACCTGGAATGCGTTGGACGAGGTGCCCATCGCCGTGCCCGCGGGAACCGCGGAGTTGCCGGTGTCCATGGCGGTAATAGTGACCGCAAGCGGACCGAACGTGGAGGAAGGCGGGCCGGTAACACTGCAATTCGTCCCGGCGGGTGCGATCCCCAGGCCGCCCGGAACCACCACAAAGGAACAGGAAGCCAGAGGACCTAATCCACCTCCGCTCGCCAGATTTGTGGGCACAGCTTGCCCATAGCCTGCCGCCACTTCGCCATTCCCCAGCATATACATCGGAATCATGAGCGGCTGGTTGACTGTAAAGGCCACCGGGCTGGCCATCGCCACAGTGTTGGGCGGGACGGCCTGCAGTGTGGTCACGCCGTCAGTGATGCCCGTATCGGTACCACTATAGGTGAGTTGGAATGCGCCGGCGGTGGTCGTAGTCATCGCCGGAGCGGCACCGCTGCCGGAACTGCTCAAGTCGCAGTTGGTTCCGCCCGAAACATTCGAGGCCAGATTGGGATTGGACGTGGCGCCGCTGCCGGAAAGCAGGCACGCGGTCAGCGGACCCGCGCCGACGCTTGCAGCGAGCGTGGTGGCTTCAAGCGGCGCGGTTTGCGGGGCGAGACCGTAGGAGCGGGCTTGCACGGCCACGGGCAGCGCGCTGTTGGTGAAGGCAAATTCCTGCCGCACGTTGAGATTGAAGGCCTTGGTGACCACCTGCGGAGGCGTACTGTTGTCGGTAATGCTGAACTCGACCAGGTCCATTCCGGCGGCGCCCGCGGTCCCAGCGATGAGACACGCGGGTTTCCCGGCCAATGGCCCGCTGGGAACAGCGGTGGTGGTCACGGTAAAGCCAGCGGGGACGTTGGTTGCCGCGCAGGTAAAGCCGGGCACGCCACCCTTGATGACCGCGAAGACGTTGTAGGTGCGCGCGGCCACCGCATCCGGCAGGGCAGTTTGGGTAACTCCGAGCCCACTGGCCGGGACGGGGATCACTGCGATGCGGCCCGGACTTGTCGCCGGAGTGGTAATGGGAATCGGGTTGGCGCCCGGAGGAGGCACAAAGTCCGTCGCGAACGGAGACATGCCGTTATCTTTGACCACCGCCACGGTATTGGCGTTCACGCCGGAGGGTACGGTGAAGAGCGCCTCGAACGGGAATCCGCCGCCCGTGCTGGGTGCCACGGCCACGCCGCCGGCCGGATCCGCTGCCCCCGAAATGGGCAAATTAAATGGCGCGCCTGCGACCCGCCCGGGAGTGGCGGACGTATTGTCAAGCAGGTCGAACTGGTTCGTACCGGGAAGGGTCACGAACACATAGGACTGCACAGGGTCGATCGCAATGGCATCCGGGTGGGTAGTTTCAACTGTAGTGACGCCCACCTGGCTTACCCCCCCACTGGGAAGACCGGAAAGATTGTCCACTTCCACACCCTGCGCCGTGCTGATGTAAGCGTAAAAGGTGCCTCCATTGGAGGCGATGGCGATTTCAGTCGGATTGGTGTTGGTGCTCGGCAGGATACGGCCATTTCCGGGCGCGAGTGCCGGCGGGTTCAAGGCGTTATCGATCACGTAGTAGCCAGGCGCGGAAGGCGAGGCAACCAAAACGAGAGCGTTATCTCCCGATATTGCGATCCCAGCCATCGATGGGCCGACCCCGTTGATCGTAGGTAACGGCGTGGGTGCTGCCGGGGTGCTGATATTGAATACGCCCACAGTTGTACTGCCGGGGCATGAGACAAAAAGCCGATGATTGCCCGGCCGGACCGGGTCGGGGCTCGTAGCTACTTCGAGGGGCGCCGTACAAGAAGGGATAGGCACGGCGGCGCCAGCCGTCAGCGCGACGGTATCAATCGGCCAGATCACGTTGTTCGTGGAATCAGCTACATATGCGAAGCCGCCCTCTGCGTTCAGAGCGATTCCGGTTGGAGTCGCCGTGGGATTGAGCGGGATGCTGGCTACCCAGGCGTTTGTGCTGCTGTCAACCACTTCCACCGTGTGCGTGGCCGTGCCGCTGATAAACGCCAGGTGACCGAGAATTTTGATGGTCACCGCAGTGGAATTCGTGCCGAACGCCGCGGTGCTGCTGGTACCGGTGTTGTCCTCCACGCACACCATGAAGGTGTAAACGCCGGTAGCCGAGGGCGTTCCGGTGACGGAACCCGTGGTGGCGCCGAGCGTGAGGCCCGTAGGCAGTCCGGCGGTGGGAGGCGGCGGGCCCGGAGGCGTGCACAGGTTAGCGCCCAATGGGCCGGTATCCGGCCCGCCCGGGGGAGTCCAATTCACGTTGCCGCCGTTGGTGATGCCGCCCGTGGCCGAAAACGTGATGCCGGAGTACGGCGTGTTCACCAGGTCATTGGGAACCAGCGCCGGATGCATGATGGCCACAACGTTGTTGATCAGGAAGTTGGCCTGCGAACTGGCGGTTATCGTGCTTGGGCTGGGCACCAGGGTTACCGGATCTCTCTGATCCGCGCTGCGCGGGGTGTCCGTAACCGTGATGTTGACGGTGGTCCCGGCGGGGAGCCCAAACGCCGCGCTGGGCGTTCCGGTGACGTTGCAGGCAGCCGGGCCGGGCGTGGGCGAGGTGCCGTTCCACGCTACACCCAGTCCCGCTGGGAATGCGCCCGAGGCCGCGCAGGTGTAGGCAGCGCCGGTGTTTCCGCCGGTAAACGTCGGCGGCGTGGCATTGGCCACCTTCCCGGGCCCTGCTGTGGCCGGCACGGTTTCCGCAAACGGCTGGCCGTTCACGCCGTTGCCGAGAGTGAAATTGTTAAAGGTGATGCCGGGGAAAATGTTCAGGTTCGAGTTCTGCGCCGCAGAAACTCCCGCGGCGCTGTATGCCGATGGCGCAGTATCCGTTGCCGTCAGGCTGACCGCGGCAGGCATGGCCGTGGCCGTCGGTGTGCCGGCGATCTGGCAATTGGTTGCCGCCATGACGCTTGCGGCCAAACCTGCGGGCAGATTTGTGGCCGTGCACATCGTATACGGCTGATTGCCGTTGGTGATGGCGATGCCTGTGTGCGCGTAGCCGGCGCCCGTTTCTCCGTCGCCCAGCGTGAACGCCGCCAGGGTCACCTGCGGAAAAATCTGGATGGAATTCGAGGTGGCGGTGAACGAGCCGACGGCGGAATACGGGCTCGGCATCATGTCCGTCACCTGAATGGTGGTGGTGGCGGGACCGAATGTTCCCGAAGGAGTTCCACTTACCGTGCAGCCCGCGGCCGCTCCAGTCGAGCCATTCCACACGGCGGTCAGGCCCGCCGGCGAAGCTCCCGTAAAGGTGCAGGCGTAGGCAGTGGTGGCCGGATTGCCGCCGCTGATGAGCGGCTCGGTGGCGCCGGGATTCGTGCTGTTGTACAGCGCATTCACTTCTCCGTTGCCCAGCGTGGCCGTTAGAGAAAGCGCGGAGTAAATCTGAATGCTGTTGGAGGTGCCCGTCGCCACACCCGCCGCAGAATAGCTGCTCGGCGCCTGCCCTTCAGTCGCCTGAATCATGACCGTAGCCGGCCCAAAGAGCGCGGTAGGAGTACCGGCCACCGTGCACCCGGCGTTCACGCCGGTCGAACCGTTCCAGGTGGCCGTCAACCCCGTGGGAAATGGTCCGGTGAAGGCGCACGTATACGAGGTGGCTGCGGGATTCCCGCCGCTGATTTTGGGCTCGGTGGCGCCCAGGTTCGTGCTGTTATAGAGCGCATTAATTTCGCCATTGCCCAGCGTGACGGCGATGGCCAGCGCCGGGAAGATCTGGAAACTATTGGAGGTGGCGGCCGTGGAAACGCCCGCGGCGGAATACGCGCTGGGCGGCTGGTTTTCCGTAACCTGCATCTGGATGGTGCCGGGACCGAATGTGGCGGTGGGCGTGCCACTGACGGTGCAGCCCGCGGCCGCGCCGGTCAGGCCGTTCCAGGCGATGTTCAGTCCGGCGATGGGCGGCGCCGCAGGAACGAAGGCGCAGGTATAGGAAGTGATGGTCGGGCTGCCCGGACCGCCGGTGATGGCCGGTTCGGTAGCGCCCACGTTCGTGCTGTTGTAAAGCGCATTCACTTCGCCATTGCCGAGCGTGGCGGCCACAGCCACCTGCGAGAAAATTTGAAAACTGTTCGAGGTGGTCGTCACTGTGGCTGCGCTGGTAGAAGTGCTGGCGGCGGTGTCCATCACCTGAACGGTGACCGTGCCGGAGAATGCGGCGGTGGGCGTGCCGGCAACCACGCAAGCAGCCGCCGCTCCGGTCTGATTATTCCAGGCGACCGTGAGACCGGCTACGGGATTGGCGGGATTGAAGGTGCAAGTGAAGGGCGAATTTCCCCCGGTGATGGTGAGTGGCGTGGTTCCAGGATTCGCGCTGGAGTAAAGCGCATTCACTTCACCATTGCCCAGCGTGACGGTGGGCAAAGCAAGCGGCGCAAACACCTGGAACATATTGGTGGAGGCGGTCATCGCGGTGAACGGAGCAGAAACCACGTTAAGCACCGCGTCCTTGCTGCCTGAGTCAGTGGCCGAGAGCGTCATCGTAGAGGGTCCGAAGGGCGCCGTGGGTGTCCCGGTGACTTGGCAGGAATCGGCCATGCCTCCATGCGCCCCGCTAACGAAGGGCGCGACTACCAGCCCCGCCGGCAACGGGGGAGAGAAGCTGCAATTGGTGACAGGCAGGATGCCGCCGGAGAATCCGGTCGGAACAGGCACGAGCGGGGGAATCGCCTGCGAATAAGGCACACCCACCTCGCCATTGCCCAGCGTAAATGGGGGGATGGTGAGCTTGGCAGCGACAGTAAAGTTCGCGGAGCCGGAAGCGGAAACTGGCGCCGGGGTATTTGGCGGATTCGTGGCAGAGTCCATTACCGTGAGCGTCAGACTCGTCGGCCCAAAGGCTGCTCCGGGCGTGCCGGTGATTTGGCAGGAATCGGCCATGGCGCCGTGCAAGCCGGTGGCGAAGGGTGCGACACTCAACCCCGCGGGCAGACCCGGTATGGCGCAGGATGTGATGGGTAGCACGCCACCCGTGATGGTTGGCAAGGTTGGCGGGGAAACCACCAAGCTATACGGTACAGTCGCCTCACCCGTCGGGAATGCAAGGCCCGACACCGTCAACCTAGCCACAACGATAAGATTGGCCATGGCCGTGGTGGTGGATTGAGCCGCGCCGCCTGATGTGCAGTTCGCTGCAATCCCGGAAGGGCAGTCCTTCGCGGTAATGGTCACCGGTATGCCGGTGGCCCCGCTGGCGGTAACATCCGCCGCGGTAGGTGTGCCCATCAGCGTGCAGGTGTTGCCCAGGGCCGTAAAGGTGAGCGTGAACCCGGTTCCGCCCGGCAGGCCGGTGATGGTGCAAGCGCCCAATCCGCCAGTGCCTCCGGAAATCATGAACATCTGCGAATACGTGACGCCCTGCTCGCCCGTGCCGGGAGCAAAGCTGGTAAAGGAAAAGGCGGGGTTGACGGTGAGCTGGAAGGTGATCGAAATGGTAGCCGGCGGCGCGCCGCTGTCCGTAACGGACACCGTTACCGTGAACGTAACCGGGACGGTAATCGTTGGAGAAACCATGATCGTACCGCCGACCTGGCAGGGCGTACTGGGTGTGGGAATGGGAGAGTTGGTCGCCGCGAGGCCGGTCAGCGTATACGTGGTCATTCCAACGGTGGCCGGGGCAACCGTAACCGTGCAGTTGATCGGAATCGTCCCTCCGGTGATGGTGACCGAAGTGGCGAACGGCCTTCCATCCGTGGCCACCTGGTTCCCCGGCGGGGTGACCGTCAAGCTGGCCACTTTGGGGAAGGGCAAGCCGCCGGGCAGGCCGGAGTTGCCCCCGATGCAACTGGAGAGGACGAGCATGCCGGGAAGCAGCAGCGCGACCAGCGCCGCGCTCCGCCAGTGCAAGCCACGCCCGCGGGGGCGGTTAAGGCGCCCGGAAACAGCGTTCACCGAACGAGATTTCGATTGCGGCATACTCCGACTCTCCTAGTTCGAGGTGCGTGGCAAGATGAGAAATTATGGATGAACCACACCCGTGGTCCCACAAGAACCCCTTGACCGCTGATGGTCTGCGAAACTACTACGTGTCTCCGCCCCCGTCAAGGCCATTCCCGCTCGCGGCGCTCGTAGGTGTCTGAAAGTTCAATGCACTACGAGGAAGAAATCCTTGACGGCCCGCGCTCGATGTGAGTAGAGTCTCCCCATCCGCGGTGTCCCGCTCGCCGCTTTGGGGTGGGACCTGCATGGAGGGGGAACGATCCCCGGGTGGACTTTGGGTACGGATTCAAGCAGGGGTGCGCGCGCACGGCCATCCATTTCTTCCCTGAGTTTTGTCGTGGTCTTACGGGGAATTCCAAGCGAGGGATAGCGACTATGAGAGGGCGCCTTCCGTTTCTCGGCATCATGCTGGCCATTCTGCTGCTGACGCTGGCCGCGCCGCTGCCCGCGCAGACCATCAGCGGCATCATCGCCGGAAGGGTGACGGACGCGCAACAGAAGCCGCTTTCGACGGTGGCCATCACCGCCCACAACCCGGGGACCGGGCGGGATTTTCCGGCCAGCACCAACGACCAGGGCTACTACCGGATCCTGGAAGTTCCCCCGGGAGCGTACGAAGTGACCGCGCTGCTCGGCGGGTTCCAGACGGAAAAGCACGTGAGCGTGCGCGTGGACGTGGGCCGCACCACGGTGGAAGATTTCTCGCTGAAGATTCAGACCAAAGAAGAAACCGTGACCGTGGAATCCACGGCACCCATGGTCATCGAGGACAGTCCCACGCTCAGCACCTCCTTCCCGGAAAAGCAGATCGTGGAAATTCCGGTGCTCACCCGGGACATCAACAACCTGGCGCTGCTGGGGCCCGGGGTCCAGAGCGTGCGCACGTTCAGCTTTGCCAGCACCCTGGTGCCCTTCTCCGTGAACGGTTCGCGCGGCCGCGACAATAACTTCATTATCGACAGCGTGGACAACAACGAACCGCTCTTCGGCGGCGCGGCCACGCAGTTCACCAATAGCGACATCTTCTCCGAATACACCATCCTGACCGGGCAACTCAAAGCGGAGTTCGGCCGCAACAGCGGGGCCACGGTGAATGCCATCACCAAGAGCGGCTCGAACANGGCTCGAACAACTGGCACGGTACCCTTTTCGGTTTTGGCCAGAGCGACCTGTGGGACGCCCTGAACAGCGTGGAAAAGGCGGCGGAACTCACGTCTCCGGAACCGTTTTACGAAGTTGCGCTGGGCGGCACGCTGGGCGGGCCGATCAAGAAGGACAAGTCCTTCTTCTTTCTTTCCTACCAGTGGGACCGGCTCTCGGACAACTTGACTGACGTATTCCCCGTTCTTGGCAACTATCCGGCAACTGCCGCGGACGCAACCGCGCTGAAGGGCCTGCCGACCACGCCGGGGCTTCAGGCCTACCTGGCCACACCGTCCGTGAGTTTCGTCCCTTCGCAAACGGCGAGCCCCTGTTTTCGGACCCCGGTGACGCCGGCACCCATGCCGCCGATTTCCTACCGCACCACGAACCCGTGCCTGGGCACAGGCACCATGCTGAATAACACGCCCGTGGGCGTGGCCGGATTATTCCCGGCCACGCAGACGGTGAACTACAACGTCTGGAACGTGCCCAACGCCAATTCCTTCAACCTGCGCGACCACGAGGTCTCCGGCCGTTACGACCAGCGCCTGAACAATTCCAACGATTTTTACACCCGCTACCTGTTCGACGATTTGGCTTCGCCGCAGGCCATTCTGCAATCTCCGGGCGTGGCCGCGTTTGGCGACCTGGGCCTGCTGCCGGATTACCGCAATTTTTTCCGGCAGCGCACGCAAAGCGCGCTAGTGGATCACCGCTACTACCGGGTGAATGCGCTGAATGAATTCCGCATTTCTTACAGCCGCGTCTCCCAGAGCGCGGGCGCGTTCCACGCGCCCTCCTCTACGTTGAACAACGCCTCTGCGATCGTCGCGGATTGCTTTGCTTCCAGCGGGACTCCGGGATGCACGCCAAACGTATTGGGCGAACTGGGAGGCCAGGGATTCCAGGCCGGCAACAGCTTCCAGAACGCCGGGCTCTTCCCTTCCGCGGGGAGCAACATCACCATTGGCCAGCAAACCAGCCCCAGCAACATCACCAGCAATACGTACCAGATTCAGGACAACTATTCGTACACCGCGGGGCGGCACAGCCTGAAGTTTGGCGTGAACTTTGTGAAGATCGACACCAACGTCGCCTCCATGCCGGGCAATCTGGGCTTCTATCTTTACAATGGCGGCTTCACGGGCAACGGGTTCCAGGACTTGATCACCTCCCCCACCGGATTCACCAATGTGCTCAACAATCCCGTGACCAGCCTGGCCGGGGTGGTCAGCCAGCGGCTGACCAACATCCGCACAGACGCCACAGGACTCATCAACGGGCTGGGCCCCAACGAAGTAAAAATCAAGGAATTCGACCAGTTCTATTTCGCACAAGATGACTGGCGGCTGAAGGACAACCTGACGCTCAGCCTGGGCTTCCGCTACGAGAATTTCGGTCAGCCCATTAACTCGATTCACGACCTGAACAAGCTGGCGCCACTGGTCAATACGGACAACAAGGATTTCGCCCCGCGCCTGGGTTTCGCCTGGTCTCCCGCCAAGGACTGGGTGGTGCGCGGGGGTTACGGAATCATGTACGACCCGCCGATACTGAACATTCCCCTGCTCATCTGGCAAAGCGGGCCGGTATCGCCCCAGTTCACCACGGATAATTTTGGCCTCTCCCAGTTGCAGCCCACCGGCGCATATCCCGCTTCGCCGCTGACGGTCGCGGACTTCCAGGGCACATCCACGCCGGCCTTCGGCGGGGGACTGTCGGCGCCCAATGGATTCGTTCAAGGTTGCAGCCAGTACTTCGATCTCTTTGACAGTGTAGTGGGCCTGCCGCAATCCCCGAGCCGCGCCTTTAATCCCTTCGCGGTCAACGGTCTTGGCTTGCCGGTACCTGCCACGATTCCGGCACAGAACTGCGCGAACCAGAACACCGTGGCCAAAAACCTGAAGAATCCCTATCTCCAGGAATGGTCCTTGGGCGTTCAGAGGCAACTCGGGGCGAACTATCTCTTTGAGTTGAATTATGTGGGCAGCAAAGGCTCGCGCCTGTTCCAGCGTGTGGACTTGAATCCTTTCCAGGGTTGGAATTCCGACTGCGTAGCCAATCTCGCGACGCAGTACTTCAACAACGGCATCGGCAACCTCGCCGTGCCCGGCCAATGCCGCTGGAACCGCATTGACGACACGCATGGAGATATCACCGAGGTCACCAACGGCGGCAGTTCCACTTACCACGCGCTCCAGGCCGGCTTGACCAAGCGCTGGAGCCGCCAGAAATATTTCGGCGATTATGCCTTCAATATTGCCTATACCTGGAGCCACCTGATCGACAACACCAGCGAAATTTTCGGCCCCAGCTTCATCACCCTGGCGCCAGGCGACGTGCAACCCTTTAATTTCGCTTCCGCCTCTGCGATTCCTGTGGCCATGCTCTTCGACCCGCTGGCCAACGTGCCCTCAGAGTCCATCACTCCGCTGGCGCAGACTTTCAATTCCACCACGGACAACGAGCGCGGAAACTCTTCCTTCGACCGCCGGCACCGCTTTGTCACCAGCTTCCTCTGGGAGCCCTTCCCCACCAGGAATGAATGGCTGCGCGGCTGGCAATTGAACGGCATTTACACCTATCAGTCCGGCCAGCCCTTCTCCCCGCTCAATGCTGCCCCGCTGAACAACTGCGCGGACACCAACGGTGACGGCAGCCTGAGCAATGACCGCCCGGATATCGGGAACCCGCACCTTCCCACCAGCTCAGTGGCGTTGATTGACCTCGCGTTTGACCCGCACTGCCTGGCAACCAGCGCCGGCGGCACTCAGGTTTACGACATCTATCGCAACGGAGTGCTGGTGAATTCCACGCCCGTCACCCTGGCCCAGGCGATGAAGATGGCGCACTTCGTGCAGCGCCCGCTCTTCGCTCCGGCCGTCATTCCGGGACTCACCCCGGGCGGGCCGGTTCCCGCCGGATATGGGGGCGATGCGGGGCGCAACATTCTGACGGGGCCTCCGATCAACAATCTGGACCTTTCCATCTACCGCAACCTGAAGCTCAATGAGCGCTTCACTTTGCAAATCCGCGCCGAGGCTTACGACGTCTTGAATCATCCGAGCCTGGCTTTCTTCAACGGCAGCCCGTACATCAGCAGTGCCGCCGGCGCGCCGGCCTTTGCATACGCGGTCACGCGCACCGGCGCGGCGATCACCGGCGGTATTCCGGAAAACGCCGTTGACGCCGTGGACCAGGTAACCGGCAACCACACTTTCCTGAGCAAGTCGAACCTGAACACCAGCAGCAGGCGCTTCCAGTTCGGCCTGAAGCTGATTTTCTAACCCGCGCGGCCTGCCCGACCTCCTCAACGGCCCGTCCCGGCGAGATCGGGACGGGCCGTTTTGTCTTCTCAGGCATTGTCAATTAGCCGCGCGGGTTGAACCCGCGCCCACACAATCACATCATGAACTCTCTCGTATGTGGGGCGACTTCATGCCGCCTTCTTTCCTTTGCGCCCAGGAGCCGGGCGGGGTAAATCGGCCCCTCCACACTGGCAATTGCTCACCATGCAGGCGACCCAAATTGGGCGTTAGGGAGGGAAACGGCTGGACTACTTCGAGGTTGGGGCGAAAGAGAGGCCGCAGACGAAAGGTTTAGTTCACGCGGACGGTGACCGCGGCGCTGGTCTTGACCGGCTGGCCGTTCGCCTTGGGCGCATCGAAGTGCCATGAACTCTTTGCCGCGGAGAGAATTTTGGCCCCGGCGCCGGCATCACCCACCAGCACGCTGCCGTCGGTGACTTTCCCATCGGTGTCAATCTTCACGAGCACGCGCCACTCGCCCTTGGCCATGTCGTCCAGCGAGAGGCTGCAGTTCGTGCCCGCGCTGAGCTGCAGGGGGGAATCCAGGAACGGCTGGCCAAGTTCCTGCCCGGGCTTAAAGGGCGCTGTGTACTTCTGGTGGGCCAACTGGCCGACCACGCAGGAGGCGGTCTTCATACCGCGTTCCGTGCTGTCGATTTCCGCGCGCAAGCTGCCCGTGTCCACGCCCAGGCCCTGTAAATCCGACAGCTTGGCGCGGGCATCCGCGAACTTGTGGGCGTCCTTCAGCTTGCGGATTTCCGCGGTGACGTTATCAATTTTGCGCTGCTGCTCGGCCTTGGCGGCTGCAGCCTTGTCCGCTTCCGCCTTGGCTGCGGCATCCATATCGGAGATGGCCTTGCCGACCTGGGTGGAGAGCGTGCGCGCCTCCGCGGAGTGCCGCCCGCCGGCCCCGGCGATGGCGTCGAGCGTGGCCTTGGCGTTCAGCAGCGTGTTCTTATCCCGGCTGTTGGCCTGGGATTGCGCCTGCATGAATTGCGCGTCCAGTTTCCTTCCGGCTTCGATCTGGCCGCGCAGATTGGGCACCTCGTCCTTGTGCGCCGCGCCTTCACCCAGGCCCTGGAGCTGATCGAGCGTCTGTCCGGCCGGGTCCCACTGCCCATTGGCAATGGCTTTTTGCGCGGCATCGAACAGGTCGTTGGATTTGGCCAGCGTGGCCGCCAGCGCCTTGTTGGACTGAATCTTGTCAATCTGCGCGTTGTCGCCCTGGATGGTGGTGATGAAGTTTCCACCTAGATTCTTGGACTTGACGAAATCCTGCGCCTCAACCAGTTTTTTCCGCCCGCCGTCGTAGTCGCCCTTGGCGGCCAGCTTCATCGCTTGGGCGATGATGTCCGTGGCCTTCTTTTCATCCGGCGAGGGCCCGGTGGGCACCACGGGCTTTTCGATCACCGGCGGGGTACTGGGCGCCGTGGTAGTGGTGCTGCCGGTGTTGCCCGGCGCCGGGTTGGTGGCCACGGGCTGATTATTGTCCGGCGTGGGTGCGGACTTCTTTCCGCCCATGAACATGTAAACCGCGCCGCCAATCACCACCACGGCCACGGCGCCGCCGATGATCAGGCCCATGCCGCCGCCCTTCTTCTCTGCCGGGGCGGCCACCACTTCTTCGAACGCGGGTTTCTTGGGAGGCGCTTCCTTCTTTTCTTCTGCTACGGGTGGCGGGGATGGCCTGGGCCGCTCGGCTGGCGGAGGCGTGACCACGGAGGCCGCCGGCGCCAGCGTTTGAGCGGGCGCGCCAGGCTTGACTTCGGGCACCGCCGGCGGCGCCGCAGCCACTGCGGGCGTAGGAATTGGCGCTTGCGCTTTCTTCTGCCGTTCCCGCTCCGCTTCCTTCTCCCGCTCCCGCTGCTTGCGTTCCTCTTCTTTCTTGCGCTCTTCGTCTCGCCGGCGCTGCTCGGCGAGCTTGCGCTCTTCCTCGCGCTTGCGCTCTTCTTCGCGGCGCTGCTCCTTCTTGTCGAGCTTCTTCTCTTCCTTGGGCGGCTTGATGGCCGTCTTATCTTCCACCGGCGTCTGAACCATCGTCGTTTCGCCCACCGGAGCCTTCGGCGGAGCGATGGTGGTCTTCTCTTCCACGGGAGTGGGCGGCGCCACGGCCGCCGCGTTCATGGCGGCCGGCGCAGGCGCGGGAGGCGCGGGCGGGGCGGTGAGCGGCCCCTTGAATTTCGTGGTGACCTCGTCGAACGACTCCGGCCGAAAAACGCGCGTGGCCCCGCCGGCATCAGGCTCCGCTTTAGGCACCGGCCGCGGACCGACACCGGAAACGCGGGTCGCGCCGGTCTCCTCCGCCCCCTGAACCGGCTTGCTGCGCATCAGCGCCAGCTCTTCAGGAGTGGGGACGCGCTTATCTTCCGAGGCACGCAGCAGTGCGGGCACGCGCGGATCGTTGATCTCGTCGCGGTCCAGGACCCGCAGTATCTTGGCGGCTTCCTCGAATTTCTTGGCTTCCAGCAGGTCGATGGCTTTCAACGTCTGCTCGTCATGATTCCGCCGCTGGTCGCGGAAGGAACGCTCCTGCTTGGCCATCTCCACCAGTTTGGTGAGGTCGGTGTCTTTCCGGCCGATGTCGTGGACCGTCTTATCTCCGACCTGGATGGCTTCCGTCAGGTCACCGCGCTCAATGAGCTGGCGCATGCTGCGCAGGCGCTCGTCCAGCATCTTCTGGCGCTCGCGCTCCTTGGTTTCCTTCTGAAGAGTGGTGATTTGGTCGAGGCGCTGTTTGAATTCCGCGTCGCCTGGAAAATCCTTGAGTGCCTGCTGGCAGGTGGCCAGGGCCTTCTCCAGGTCTCCTGCCTGGACCAAATTGTTGATTTCTTCCTGGCGCGCCTGGCGCTTGCGCAGCGTTTCCTTTTGCGCCTGCTGAGTCTTGGCGAACTCCACCAGCCGGGTCAGCTCGAAGTCTCCGGGGAACTCCTTGAGCAGCGCTTCGCCGTTGGCGATGGCATCGTCGAACTTCTCGTCGCTGACCAGCTTCTTGAGGCTCTCGACTTCCTTCTGCAGCCGCAGGACGCGGGCATGCTCCTCGCGCTCCTGCAGCACCAGTTCACGCAGCTTGACCGCGGCGGCCTCATTCGGATAGCGCTGCAGGAGCTTATCGAGAGCGGCCAGGGATTCGTTGAAGGATTGCGCGGTCAGCAACCGCCGCGCTTCCGCCAGGGTCTTCTGGATTTCGTCCTGCGCCTTGTCCGCGCGGACCGCTTCCAGCAGCTTCACTACTTCGCTTTCATTCGGGAAGGTCTTTTGCAGCTCGTCGAGGCTGCGCAGCGCCTCGTCGAATTGCTGGCCGGTCCACAGCTTGCGCGCCTTCTGCACACCCTCGGTCAACTGCTTGCGCTTGGTGCGGCGTTCCTTCTCTTCCCCGATTTCCTTGCGCAGCAGCGCGGCCTCTTCGTTGTTCGGGGCCGCCTTCAGCACCTTTTCCAGGCTCTGTTCGGCTTCAGTCAGGCCGCCTTCGGCCAGCCGCTGGCGGGCCTCGCGCAGTCCGGTGGAGACCACCTGGGCCTGGATCTGCGCTTCCTGCACCTTGCCCAGCAGCTCGCGCGCGGGCATGTAATTGGAATCCAGATGGAGCGCGGCATCGGCCTGCCGGCGCGCTTCGTCGAAGTTTCCGGCGGCCAGCAACTTTTCCGCCTCGCCCACCATCTCGTTCAGCTTGGGCATCACCTCGCTGCGGCGGATTTCCGAGTTCACGCGGTCCAGCAGCGTTTTGGCGTGCAAGTGCGAGGTGTCCAGAACCAGGGCCTGTTTGAGCAGTTCCTTGGCGCGCTGCAGCTCGCCGGATTTCAGCAGGTTTTCGCTTTGGGTCACCAGCATGCCCACGCTTTCCTGCTGCATGCGCCGAACGATGGGTTCGAGCTCCCCGAGCAGCTCTTCCATGTTCTGGTAGCGCTCGCCGGGCTCCTTTTTGAAGATGCGCCGCATCACCTCGTCGAGCTCGGGGGGCAGGTCGGGCCGCAACTCGCGGATGGACTTGGGATCCTGGCTGACGATGGAGAACATCACCGCGGTGAGATTGCCGCCCTGGAAGGGCTTCGTGTAGCTGAGGACCTCGTACATCATCACGCCCACGGCCCAGATGTCCGAGCGCCCGTCGACTTTCTCGCCGCGGATCTGCTCGGGCGACATGTAGTCGATGGTGCCGATGAGCATGCCGGAAGAGGTCGAAGAGGTATCCGTGAGGCGGGCGATGCCGAAGTCCACGACCTTCACCGTGCCCTCGTGCGTCACCACGATGTTTCCAGGCTTGATGTCGCGGTGCACGATGTTGCGCTTGTGCGCGTATTCCAGCGCGCGGCACACCTGGGTGATGTAGCTCAGCTTGATGGAGGCCGGCAGCGGAGCCGCGCCGGCTTCTTCCTTCTCTTTCTCGATCATGTGCCCGAGGTCATCGCCCTCGAGCAATTCCATGGCGATGTAGGGAGTCCCGTTGTCCTCCCCCATGTCGTAGATGGTGACGATGTTGGGGTGCTGCAGGCCGCCGGCGGCGCGCGCTTCACGGTAGAAGCGTTCCAGCAGGTCCGGATTGTCGGTGAAATTCCCGGTAATGGTCTTGATGGCGACGGTGCGGCCGATGAACGGGTCCTTGCCGCGGTACACCACGCCCATGGCGCCGCGGCCCAGTTCCCCGATGATCTCGAATTTGCCGATCTTCTTTTGGATGGCCAGAAACTCCAGCGCTCGCCGTCTGCCGCCTTACTCTCCAGCAGCGCCCGTTTGCCCGCTAACCGCAAGGGCATCGCACTGGCTTGCCGGAGTCACTACACACCCATCGGGTCATGCCGGGACGGGCCACACCCGCCCGGTGCGCAGATACACTACGCCTCGCCCACTTACCTCCCTGGAATGGTGGCAAATCGCAGTTAGGGTGTCAATGGCCCGGAACCGTTCCGTACCCTGGTGCTACCTGCCGGCCGTGAAAGGGTTACCCAGGTACCAGAACTGACGCAGTTGCGTGAATCCTCTTGCCAGAATTCTCACTCAGGCAGGACCACACGAAACCATCTCGAGATTAGCCCTGGAGGTGACAGCTTCGTTTCGAGATTCACGGCCAACGCAAACTGGAGATTTACCCCTGGAGCGGGCCTCGATGACGGCGCAAAGAGCCCCCGGTTGGCCAGCTCGAAAAATGAACGTCGTCGCTCGTTCTGTCTCCACGAAGCGAATCGCTACCGTCACTCTCATCGGGCTTCGTGGTCATGATCACAAAGTTTACGGGGCAGTCGCTGGTTGGATTAGAAAGATAGTGTAGGCGGCGCCCTTGCACGCTTTATTCCCTTGGGAACACTGGGTATCCAGTGCTTTGCCCTTGACCTGCGGCACAAATCGTGAAATCAATTCGGTACTGGACATGTCCACACTAATGTCCCTGGTTGCTCTCACCTGCGCGTGATCCTTGCTCACTTGAATGTCATAGCGAAGAGCCATAGGGCCTCCCCAGGCCAGCGATTCCAGACGGAGATTGACCTTCTCAGCTTGATTTGATATTGGCCTGCGCCTTCTTGAATTCACGAATCGCGTCCAGGGCTTCATTGAAAAAGCTTCCGCCAAAGCTGACTAGAATCCCGACCGCGAGGTACTGTGCCCAAGATCCTGCATTTATTTACAGGTCCAGGTATTTGAACACGTTCAAATTCACGGACCAGGCCAACAGCGCGCCGGCCACCCCCGAAATGGCGTGGATCGCGAAGAACCTCCGGCTTTCTTGCTTGCGGTCTGTCTTGTCCTCATCCAGCCAGCGCACGCGCCCTTTAATCAAATGGTCCACCAGCGTCTGGATAGATGCGCTGAGCCCAGACATTACGATAAGAAACGAGGTTGGATCCGCCATCCGTCCCTCCCCGGCCGCCCGTGCTCGAAAGCCGTATCAGCGTGCGAAAAGTGATCTGAAAATTGCATTACGAGACGCCCGGTTTGCTTTATACCTCGAGGGGTAATTTGTCAAGGAATAAAGACCATGCATTAAGCCGCACCGGGAGAAGCCTGCCTGGCTTTGGGCGGGCACTCTTACTTGCCGAGTCTGGGTGCCGCACGTAAGTCATCCCAGGCGGCGATGGAATGTTCCTCACCAGATTCCCGGCCTCTGGACTCGCCGGCAGTCGCTGTATCCAGGCTCCGCACTGCCGGCTGTCAACTGCTGGCTGTGAACCGCCCTTCTTCCTGTACAATCCCCTGCGCGGCGGTCCCGTTCGAGCGGGACACCGGGGGCGGCGTGGGAAGCGCGTTGCGCGCGCGCCTGCTCTGTAATGCACATCCGAAGCACAGGACAATTCCGCTGATGACCGACGAGACCAAGAAGCTGACTGCCGAAGAAGCCCGCCTGGAAGAAGACCGTGAGAGGCGCAAGCACTGGAAGCGCTGGGGGCCATATCTTTCCGAGCGCCAGTGGGGCACGGTGCGGGAAGACTACAGCCCGCACGGCACCGCCTGGGAGTATTTCTCGCATGACCAGGCACGTTCGCGCACGTACCGCTGGGGCGAAGACGGCATCGGCGGCATCTGCGACCGCCACGGCCTGATGTGCTTCGCGCTGGCCATGTGGAACGGCCGCGACCCCATCCTGAAAGAGCGCCTGTTCGGCCTTACCGGAAACGAAGGCAACCACGGCGAGGATTCCAAGGAGTACTACTTCTACGTGGACTCGACGCCCACGCACTCCTACATGAAGATGCTGTACAAGTACCCGCAGCGCGAGTTTCCCTATGCGCAACTCGTCGAGGAAAACCGCCGGCGCTCGCGAAATCATCCGGAATTCGAGCTGATTCACACGGGAGTGTTCGACGACGACCGCTACTTCGACGTGATCGTGGAATACGCCAAGGCTGCGCCGGAAGATATCCTGATCCGCATCACGGTGGAAAACCGCGGGCCAGAGCCCGCCGGTCTGCACCTGCTGCCCACGCTGTGGCTGCGGAATACCTGGGCCTGGAACGATTCGCCAAAAACTTCGGGCATCTCCGTAGTCGAAGAGCGGGAGAACTCGGAGGTGCTGGAAGCCCATGACGAGTATTACGGCAAACGCTGGCTGTATTGCGAACTGCCCGGCGAAGACGAAGACAAGCCGCGGCCGGAATTGCTGTTCACCGAGAACGAGACGAACTCCGAAAAGCTGTGGGGCCTCCCCAACCGTTCGCCCTACGTAAAAGACGCTTTCCACGACTACCTGATTCATGGCCGCAGAGAAGCGGTGAATCCGGCCATGAGCGGCACCAAAGCGGCGGTCTGTTACGGGCTCACGGTACCGCCGGGCGGATTCGAACTCATCCGCATGCGGCTCACGGATCAGGGCGATGCCAGCCCCGTATTCGGTCCGTGGTTTGAGGAAACCTTCGTCCGCCGCATTGACGAAGCCGACGACTTTTTCGCCAAGCGCACCGGCCGCTGCCAGATGGACGATACCTGCGAGGTGCAGCGCCAGGCGTTTGCCGGGATGCTCTGGTCCAAGCAGTTCTACGGCTACGACGTGCGCACCTGGCTGGAGGGCGATTCCGCCATGCCTCCGCCGCCGCCGGAGCGGAAACGCGGACGCAACCGCACCTGGCAGCACCTCTACAACTCCGACGTCATCTCCATGCCCGATAAATGGGAGTATCCCTGGTACGCCGCCTGGGACTTGGCGTTCCACTGCATCCCGCTGGCGCAGATTGACCCGGACTTCGCCAAGGAGCAGCTTCTGCTCCTGCTGCGCGAATGGTACATGCATCCCAACGGCCAGTTGCCGGCCTACGAGTGGGCGTTCAGCGACGTGAACCCGCCGGTGCACGCCTGGGCGGCGCTGCGCGTGTACAAAATCGAACGGCGCTTCCGCGGCGAAGCCGATTTCCAGTTCCTGGAAAAAATTTTTCATAAGTTGCTCCTGAACTTCACGTGGTGGGTGAACCGCAAGGACCCTGAAGGCATGAACGTCTTCGAGGGCGGTTTCCTCGGGCTGGATAACATTGGCGTGTTCGACCGCTCCGCCCCGCTGCCCACCGGGGGACACATCGAACAATCCGACGGCACAAGTTGGATGGGCATGTACTGCCTGAACATGCTGGCGATTGCGCTTGAACTGGCGGCGCGGGATCCCGCCTACGAGGACGTGGCCAGCAAATTCTTCGAGCACTTTGTGCACATCGCCCACGCCATGCACGACCTGGGTAGCGAAGGCCTGGCGCTGTGGGACGATGAAGACGGCTTTTACTACGACGTGTTGCATCTGCCCGATGGGCGGCGGCACCCCATGAAGGTGCGCTCGATGGTGGGCCTGACGCCGCTCTTCGCCGTGCAGATTCTCGAGCCTCACATCATGGCCAAACTCCCGGGGTTTGCCCGGCGCATGCAGTGGTTTCTGGACAACCATCCGGACGTGCCGGACCATATTGAAGGCACGCGCACCGGAAAACAGGGCGTGCGGCGGCTGCTGTCGCTCGTGAATCGCGGACGGCTGGAGCGCATGGCGCGCTACCTGCTGGACGAAAACGAATTTCTGTCACCCTACGGCGTGCGCGCGCTTTCCCGCTTCCACCGCGATCATCCCTACGAGCTGACCGTGAACGGCGCGGCGCACCGCGTGAATTACGAACCGGCGGAATCCTCCTCCGGACTCTTCGGCGGCAATTCGAACTGGCGCGGGCCCATCTGGTTCCCGGTGAATTATCTGCTGATCGAAGCGTTGCAGAAATTCCATCACTACTTCGGCGACGACGTGAAAGTGGAATGTCCGGTCGGCTCCGGAAACATGCTGAACCTTTGGGAAGTAGCCACGGAACTTTCCCGGCGGCTGATCCGTATTTTCCTGCGCGACGCCCAGGGGCGCCGCGCCGTCTTTGGCGGCTGCGAGAAATTCCAGCGGGATCCCTACTGGCGCGACCTGGTGCCATTCTACGAATACTTCCACGGCGATAACGGCGCCGGCATCGGGGCCAATCATCAGACAGGCTGGACCGGACTGGTGGCCAAGCTGATCGAACAAAGCGGGGTGTAAACCGCATGGGCGAATTCCACCGGTCCCTCGCGCAGTTGCCCGCGCTGCCCAGCGCGGC
>OCOJ01034087.1_pt3 | contig 24569 bp, 22 predicted proteins | sample 1539251 | NCBI WGS metagenome assembly OCOJ01 (sample SAMN01911457, study PRJEB22624) | soil metagenome | biome: Soil | place: Malaysia | collected 2012-04-30 | depth RA_metagenome m | reverse complement strand
TGCTGGAGGCCAGCGGCATTTCCGTGGAAACGCTGGATCTTTCCGAGGTGCTGGGCCGCATCGGCCGCATGAAGGACACGGACGATGCCGCGGTGCAGAAGCTGCAGGCCATCCAGCGCTACGTAACAACAACCGACGTTCCGCAAGCGGCGCTGCTGAAGATGGCCAAGCTGGGCGCGGTGATCGATCAATGGATGAAAGCCACGGACGTGCAGATCAGCGCGGTGCAGTGCTGGACTTCGCTGGAAGAAAATCTCGGCGTGGTGCCCTGCACGCTGATGAGCATGATGAGCGACTCGCTGCTTTCGAGCGCCTGCGAAGTGGATGTCTGCGGCGTTCTCGGCATGCACGCACTGCAACTGGCTTCGGAAACGCCCAGCGCGCTGCTGGACTGGAACAACAACTACGGCAGCGACCCGAACAAGGCGGTGTGCTTCCACTGCAGCAATCTGCCCAAACACTTTTTCCAGGACGACGTGCGCATGGATTTTCAGCAGATCATTGCCGGCACCGTGGGCAAGGAAAACACCTTCGGCACTTGCGTCGGGCGGGTGAAGGCCGGACCGATGTGTTTCGCGCGCTTTTCGACCGGCGATGCTTGCGGCAACATCCGCGGCTACACGGGCAGCGGCCGCTTTACCGACGACGCACTGGAAACCTTCGGCGGCGCAGGTGTAGTGGAGATCCCCGGCTTGCAGAAACTGCTGCACTACATCTGCGAAAACGGGTTCGAACACCACGTCGCCGCCAACTTCTCCTCGGTTGCCCCTGCGGTCCACGAAGCTGCGGTGCGCTATATGGGCTGGAACATGTACGCCCATTCCGCCTAGACAGCAAACGCTGAGATAAGGAAGCGAGTGTATGGCCATCGTTGCAGGCGTGGATTTCGGAACTCTCAGCGTGCGCGTCACGCTCGTGGACACGGCCCGCGGGCGCCTTGGCTCCGGCATCGCCAAGTATCCGCTTCATCGCAAAAAAGAGGACCCCGATTACGCTACGCAAAGCCACGAAGATCATATGCGCGCGCTCGCAGAGGCCATGCAACGGGCCTTGGGCGCAGCGCGCATCGCAGGCGATCAGGTTGCGGCTCTCGCCATCGACACGACCGGATCGAGCGTCATCCCCGTCGGCGAGAAGCTGCAACCGCTTAACGAGTATTATCTCTGGTGCGATCATCGTTCCTGGCGGGAAGCCGGGCTCATCACGAAAACGGCGCACGAAAGAGGACTGGAAGTCATCGACTGGTGCGGCGGCACATATTCCTCCGAGTGGGGTTTCTCCAAACTGCTCCACTGGCTTCGCCACAACCCGGAAAAGCGCCCCCAGTTCGTCAGTGCTTTCGAACACTGCGACATGGTGGCCGCAGTGCTCTGCGGCGTTACCGATCCCGCCCAGGCGCCCCGTTCGATCTGTGCTATGGGCCACAAATGGATGTGGAATCGCTCTCTTGGCGGGCTCCCTCCTGAGGATTTCCTTATTGCTGTGGATCCGTTGCTCAAGGGCGTACGTGCCAAACTCAATGGGCGCTACGAAACCAGCGACAAAATTGCCGGCTCGCTCCACCCCGATTGGGCAAAGAAACTGGGGCTTCGTCCGGGTATTCCCATTCCTGTCGGCGCCTTTGATGCTCACTGGGACGCTATCGGCGCCGGGGCACGCACCGGTGATGTTGTCAATGTCGTCGGAACCTCCACGTGCATCATCGCCATGAGCGATAAAACGCAGCTCATTCCCGGCGTGTGCGGTGTCGTACCGGGTTCCGTGCATCCGGCAAAAACTGGCGTCGAAGCAGGTCTTTCCGCCACTGGCGATATCTTCGAAGCCATCGCGCGCCGCGCCGGAAAATCCATCGCGGAACTCTCCCCCGGGCTGGAACAGTTTCGTGCGGGCCAGACCGGTTTGCTCCGCCTCACCTGGGACAACGGCGACCGCACTGTTTTGGTGAATCCGGAACTAGGCGGCGTCACGCTCGGCTGGAATCTCACGCACTCCGCGCAGGACGAACTCTTTGCAGCCATCGAAGGCACGGCCTTTCACACGCGTGTCATCTTCGAACGCATGGAGCAGCACGGTGTACCCATCCGTCGCGTGATTAACGCCGGCGGTATACCGCAGAAGAATGAAGTTCTCAACCGCGTTTATGCCAACGTGCTGAACAAGCCGGTCCTCATTCCACAGTCGGACGTTACCAGCCTGGGCTCCGCCATTTTCGCTTCCTTGGCGGCGCGTGCTTTTCCAAGCATCGAAGCGGCACAAGACGCCCTCTGTCCGAAGTACCGCGTCGTCGAGCCCGACCCCCACTCCGCCAAGGTTTACGACGAACTGTATGGATTCTATCGGGAGCTGTATTTTGGTCTTGGGAAGAGCGACGCCGCTGCGGTCAGCGTCGGCCGCGTTCTTCCTGCGCTAAGGCAGATTGCGGCTGCCGAACGAGGAAACACATGAAGCTAAAAGATCTCCGTGAACAGGTGCTCGATGCCAATCTCGAACTTGTCCGCCGCGGCCTGGTTCTCTACACCTTCGGCAACGCCAGCGGCATCTCCCGCAACGAAGGGCTTGTGGTCATCAAACCCAGCGGCGTTCCGTATGAATCCATGAAGCCGGAGGACCTCGTCATCGTCGATCTTGAGGGGGAAACCGTGGAAGGGAGCCTTCGCCCCTCGTCCGATCTGCCCACGCACCTCGTACTGTACAAAGCTTTCCCCACCATCGGCGGTGTCGCTCACACGCATTCCCGCGCTGCAACCTCATGGGCTCAGGCGCAACGCGAGATCCCCTGTTTTGGGACAACGCACGCCGATTATTTCCATGGCCCCGTGCCGGTGACCAAACCCCTTACCACTGCCGAAATTCGCAGAGACTACGAACGCAACACCGGTCTGGCCATCGTGCGGTGCATGGGCAAGCGCGATCCGCTGTACACCCCCGGAGTTCTGGTTGCCGGGCATGCCGCCTTTTGTTGGGGCAAAACACCTGCCGAAGCGGCGCACAATTCCGTTCTGGTGGAAGAGATTGCCATGATGGCCCTGAACACACTGACGGCGAATCCCAAAGCGCGCCCTATCTCCAAAGCGCTTCACGAAAAACACTTCTTCCGCAAACATGGCAGTTCCGCCTATTATGGACAGAAGTGAGTCCCCTCTTCCTTGTTGTGCCTTGATTGCTTTCGACTCGCTCAGGCCTGTTGAGTGATTGCTCTTTCCCCTCTTTCCAGTTCGCGGATCGTTCGCTGTAGCCAGCTAGTCAGCGCGGTTTCCAGTTCCGCCTGCGTCCCCCATTCATAGAAGGAATTCACGGTTTCGCCGCGTTCCGTTAGGCAGATATGCCGGCACGGGAAGCGGGTTTCCCGCTGCTCCGGCGGAACAAATTCAATCAAGGGGCACTCTGTGCATGGTTGCCGTTCTGCTTTTTCGGGAGGGTAATTGATGCAAGTGGGAGAATCTTCAAACACAAAGTTCGGGCGCCAAGGGTGCCGGGCCCCGCGCCGGTAGCCGCCTTGTTCGACAAAAGCCAATTCCGCCCTTAGGATTCCGGCTAGTTTCTGCCTATCCTCCATCTCTAGAACCCCACGGTACTTTTTGCATGCCCATTACCCAAGTGTCCGTGACACATGTCACATTTAAGAGTGATTGATGTCACGGGTTGCGGCCAGCTTCCCGTGTACAACATCACACAGGTAGGTGATGCCATGCTTACTGGTTGGCGCCGCAACGGCAATCGCTTTCAATTCGTAACCAAGGTCGAGGGAGGTGTCCCCCAGGACGTTTCTGGCGGGCGCACGCCTTATGGCCTGGAAATCATCGAGAGTTGTCTGACCTGTCCTCATCGCGAAGAGCGCCTCTTCTGCAACTTACCCGAACCAGCCGTCCGGGCCTTGGCCACGATCACTTCTTCCGCAGCCTATCCGAAAGGCGCGACTCTTTTTGTCGAAGGCCAACCCGCCCGGGGTGTGTTCATCCTCTGCAGCGGCCGCGTCAAGCTTTCCACTTCTTCGGCCGATGGCAAGACTCTGATCCTGCGCATCGCTGAACCTGGGGAAGTTCTGGGTCTTCCGGCCACGGTCACCGGCACCTGCTACGAGCTTACCGCCGACGTGATTGAGCCGGCTCAGGCCAACTTCATCGCACGTAACGATTTTCTTTCCTTCTTGAAGGACAATGGCGAGGCCGCCCTCCGCGTCGCCCAGCAACTCGGCGAAACCTATCATTCGGCCATTTCCGAGATGCGCACCATCGGCCTCTCGCACTCCGCGGGAGAGAAGCTGGCGCGCTTCCTGCTTGAATGGGCAGCCAACTATCCGGAAGAAAAGGGCCAGGTGCGTATCAAACTCACCCTGACCCACGAAGAAATCGCCCAAATGATCGGCTCTTCCCGGGAGACCGTGACGCGCTTGCTGGCCGACTTCCGCAAAAAGCAATTTGTTCAGGTGGTTGGGTCCACGCTGGTCATCAAGAATAAGACGGCTCTCGAATCCATCGTCAGCAGCTAAACTGGGGCGCTTCGTTTCACTGTCCGAGTTCGACCGCCCGGTCGTAGCCTGTCATTTCCAGGTATCCCACACCGGCGACCGCAGCGCTTCCGCGCCGCCCCTCCAGGTCAATCGCGCCTTCCCAATAGTTCGGAATCATCCGTGAGTTTCCAGCGAGTTCCTGATTCTTCAGCGCCGTCGTCACCTCCAGTTCGATCCCCAGCTTCGAAACGACAATGTGCCATTGTACCGGGTAGGCCGCTCCCGTAACGGGACTCTTCCACACTTCACTCTTCGGCAGAAGCGCAAAATCACCTGCCTGGAGATGCATCGGGTGCCCTTTGGCATCGATGTAAGTGCCTGCGGAGAAGGGATCCACCGAGCCGTCCTTGCGGCGGATGCGATAAAGCATCAGCTCGGAATTGTCGTTCAGTTGCGCGCTGAACCAGTCCCACCCGATCTGATCGGGTTCCAGCTCATGAGTGAAAAACTCGTGGTCCATCCACGCCACTCCGGAAACGGTGTAGCTCTTCCCATTCAGTTGGATGGCCCCGCTGGTTTGCAACCGTGTAAGTGAAATGTAGTGCGAGGCGTGGCCCGTTCCTTCCGCTTTCTGGCTCACGCCGTTCTTTCCATGTATCACCGGAGGCTTTTCCAAATGGAGGTTTAGCGAAAGCGAAAACTGCTCGTCCATCGCTTCCAGCTCCTGGTCGGTTTCCTTCCACGTGACTTTCCAGTTGCCATTCCAGATGAGCTTCCGGCTTTCGTCAATCCCGGCAATGCCCGGCCCGGCGCGATTGGTGCGCTCTCTGTGATAGAACGCATTTCCGTCCAAATCGCTCAGCGCCAGGTGAGCCAGATACAAATCCTGAATATCCCAGGTACCTTGTTTCTGGGAGTCTCGGTCCACCCCTTCGCGGAAAAAGGTCAGTTCGAAGCCGAAGCGGTGTCCATCGCTCGTGGTCAGGTTCCCTGTGTAATACCACCATTCGGTTTGATATTCGGGATGATTGAAGTAGTCGTGCGGAAATTCATAGTGGTATCCGGGCAGCGCCACTTTATATTGCGCAAACGCTGGGTAGACCGCAGCGATCAGCAACAGCCACGCGAGCGCACTACTCTTCATGAATGACCTCAAGCGGGTTCAGCCGTACTGCTACCCGTGCCGGATAGAGCCCTGCCAACACCGTCGCTGCGTACACCACCGTCAACCCACCCAATAGCACCGCGATCGGCCAATGAAACCGGATCGTCCAGCCGAACGATTGCTTGTTAATGACGTACACCAAAACGAGGGACAGGAAGTAGCCCAACACAAACCCTGCAACGTTTGCCAGCAGTCCCAGCAGACCCGCCTCCACCAGAATCAATTTTCGGACCTGGTTTCCCGATGCCCCAAGGAACCGCAGCAATCCAAATTCGCGCCTCCGGTCTATCACGAGCGCCAGCAGTGCTCCCGCCATCCCCATCACTGCTACAAGAACTGCCACTGCTTCGAGCGCATACGTGATGGCAAACGTTCGGTCGAATACGAAGATTGCTTGCGTTCGTAGATCGCGATTGGAAAAAATCAGGATGCGGTGCCCCACTGCGATATCTCGAATCTCCCGGACGACTTCCTGCGGATCTGTTCCCGCCCGCACGTACACCGCCACATTGGAGGGCGCCGGGTCGGGCAGGTATTTCAGCAGTGTTTCCCGGTCTATCAAGATCGTGCCTCGTTCGCTTGCATAGTCGTAGTCCACGTCCACAATGCGAAAGTTGCTGCTCCACTCGCCCAGTTTTAGAGCAATGGAATCTCCCGCCTTGACGTGATGTTTGTAAGCGAACGGCTCGCTGACAATGATGTTGTTCTCGCCACGCAATTCCGCAAGGACTTCCTCGCTCGGCCGCCCAGACAGAAAGTCCGACCGGGGATAGCGCCGCCAGCCCTCCAGATCCACCGAATACAGTGTCGTGGGCACTCCTTCATACCTGAGCTCGTACGCGCGCAGCCGGTCTACCGCAGCCACCCCCGGCAATTTTGCGATCTTCTCCGCTAATTCGAGAGCAATCGTCGGGTGGCGATCCACACCGCCCAGACCGGCGGGCCCCAAGTACAAGTCGGCCGGCAATTGGCCGTTCATCCAGTTCACCACCGTCTGCCGGAAGCTGCCCACCATGATTCCCACCGAGGTCATCATGGCCACTGCCGTTGATAATGCCCCCACCAGAACGGATGTCCGGCCCAGCGATGACACCAGGCTTCGCGACGCCAGCAGGCCCTCCACGCCTACTAACCTGCCCATCCATTTCGAGGTCAGCGACGAAACCGCAGTGACCAGCGCAGGAATCGCGTACGCCGACGCGCTGACCAAGAGCAGCGCTGCAACGTATCCGAACAGCGGTTTACGGGCCACTGCGGGCAGTCGCGAAAGAACCAGGGCCAGCAACGCCAGCAGCACCGCAATCCACAAGTCGCGCTTCTTGTGCATCCTCGCCACGTATTCCCGCCGACCTTGCGCCATCGCGTCCACTGGCGCAACTTGCATCGCTTCCCGTGCCGGTGCCAGTGCGGACACGATCGCCACGCCCACTCCCATCGTCAGCGCCAGCAACACAGAAGAGCCGGTGACGGCAATCGGGCCTGGCCGGCTGCTGACATACAGCATCTGCACGGTCAACGCCATCAAGTTCACCGCCCCCTTCGCCAGCAGCCATCCCAACGGGAGGCCCAGCACGGCCCCAGCCAGTCCGATTCCCACCGCCTCCCCGAGAAATGCGACCAAAACGTTTCGCCGGCTTGCTCCCAAGGCGCGCACTATCCCAATTTCGGCACGACGCCGCGCCACGGAGACCGAAATCGTGTTGTAAATCAGAAACGCTCCCACGACCAACGCGATGTAACTCAGCAACCGCAGATTCCAGCGAAACGCCGCCAGCATTTTCCGGTTTTCCGCCGTAGCGGTTCCCTTCAGACGAACTTCCACTCCGGGGGGAAGGATGGCGGCAATGCGTCTCCGCCATTCCTCCGGATTTGCGTTTTCCGGAAGCCTTAGCAGAATGCGGTCCAGCCTTCCCTGCCGTTTCAGTGCCCGCTGAGCCCCCGCGATGTCCATTACAATCGGACTCTCCGTTCCGCTCACTTCCGGATACACGCCGCGCACCGTGCACGTGTAGACCTCATCATTGAAAAGCAGTTGGATTTGGTCACCGGGCTTTTTCTTCAGATTGCTGCTCACCCACACGCTTGTGGGTTCTTCCAGGTACCTTAAGAAGTCACCCACGGACTCGCCATTCCGGTTCGACTGGCTCTGTTCCAAACCGGTCTTCATGTAACGGCTCCCTTCGCCAATCAGGTCCATGCCGATCAGGGGTACGGCCCGCCTGAATTCAACAATGGCGGCGAAATCTTCGATGCGCGGGGAAATTTCCATGGCAAGCGGCTGCGTCGCCAACGACCCCGCGACGGAATCGGGTATGCCGCCTGCGGCCACAACTTCCAGGGTGTATTCTCCCGCCAGTGTTTCCATCGAGGAATGGAACGAACCGGCGGCCGCGGTCCCCGCCATCTCGATCGCCAACACCACCGCCACGCCCAGCGCCACGGCCACAATCGTCAGGCTCATGCGCACGGGTTCGCGCAACAGAGGACGCACGATCAAGCGGTAAAAGAGTTTTAGGTGTGTCATTTCAGTGCCGCGTGATTTCCTCGATGTGTCCGTCGCGGAGCCGCACCAGCGTGTCCGAAAGCGCAGCGGCCTCCAGGCTGTGCGTTGCCAGGATGGTTGCGGTTTGTCGCTCCCGCGTCAGCCGCTGCAGGAGTTCAAGAATCACCGCGCCCGTGGTGGTATCGAGATTTCCCGTGGGCTCATCAGCGAGGAGAATCTTCGGGGAATGCACCAGAGCCCGCGCAATGGCTACCCGCTGCATTTGCCCGCCGGAAAGCTGGTGGGGAAACCGGTCGGCCAATCCATCGAGTTCCACCCATTTCAGCCTCTCGTGCGCTTCCGCCCGGGCCCCGTCATTCCCGGCCAGCAGAAGCGGCAATTCCACGTTTTCCAGTACCGTCAGCGTGTGCAGCAGTTGAAAGGACTGAAACACGAAGCCGACTTTTTCGCGCCGCAACTGCGTCTGTTGCGCATCGTTGAGCGTTGAGGTGGCTACGCCGTCGATCAGCACCACTCCCTTGGTCGGAAAATCCATCGCTCCCGCCAGATTCAGCAGCGTTGATTTTCCGCAGCCACTTCGCCCCACGAGCGCTACAAATTCCCCCGCTCTCACGTCCAGCGTTACTCCAGCGAGGGCCTTCACCCTCTGGCCGTCCGTCACATAGTCCTTGCAGACTTCCCGCAGCGAAAGAATTGCCATAACCTTCGAATTTACACGAAATTGAGATTGCCCGTCCGGCTGTCCCATCTTCCCAGGCGGTTTAGGTGAAGGGCTTTTCTTAGGATGTGGCTACTGCAAGGCGAAGATCGTGAGGCTTTTCGGCGGCAGCACCAGTTTGAGTTGTTGGCCAGCAAGATCGGCTTGAGCCTCGCCAAAGAGCGTCGTGATCCCCGCAGCCGCCTTTGCCGGAGTGTCCTGCAACGACACCATCAAGGTCGTTGCGCTTGTGCCGTTATGAAACGCAATCAAAAGCTTCTCTTCGTCCGATTCCCGCAGAAAAACGTAGCTGGAATCGTCGCAGGCCAGATGCCACAACTTTCCACCGCGCAACGAGTCATGCTCCTGCCGCAGACGGAGCAAGGTGTGTACCGTGTCAAAAATCTGTTGCTGCTCCGGCGTCCTTCCCTCGCGGGTAAACGCGTTGTGCTCGTCTTCCACCCATCCGCCCGGAAAGTCGCGGCGATTGTCCGGGTCACCTTCCNCCCAGCATCCCGATTTCGTCTCCATAGTAGAGTTCGGGGATACCGCGAAGTGTGAGCGTCAAGCCAAAGGCCAGCTTCAATTTTTCAGGCGTTGCGCCGGCCTCCCCCGCAAAGCGCGGCACATCATGATTCGCGAAGAACGGCACGAGAAACTCCGGATGCGGATACAGCGAGTCTTGCCGCAACACATTCGTCAGGCGTCCTGGCGGCGCTGCATTCAACAGCACGTCGCGCAACGCAAAAAACACTGGGAAGTCAAAGACCGTCGTAAGTTGCGTATCGATCCCATCCCAGCCCTTTCTGCCACCAACAAAAAACGAAGTCACCGTCGGTTCGGGATGAAAAACCTCCCCAATCGTGGAGAGTCGCGGATAGATTCTCCGCAACTCACTGTGCCACTGCTCCCAGAACGTCCGCGAGACANTAGGGAAACGTGTCGATGCGGTAGCCGTCCAGCCCGGAAGTTTCCGCCCACCAGATGCTGTTCTGGGTCAAGTACTGCACCACCAGCGGGTTTTCCGTGTTCATGTCCGGCAAGATGCCGGCGAACCAGCCGTCGGTCAGATTCTTGCGCATCTGCAGCGGCGTGTGTGGATCGACCAGTGCTTCAAAGGGATCGTTGCTTNTTCTTTTTCTCCGGCTCCCCGTAAAACCCGCTGTTCAATGGCGAAGACGAATTCAGATGATGCTCAAGAGTGCCGTGAAACCACTCGGCCGCCGGAGGATCCTTCACCCACGGGTTAAGCGGGCCAATATGATTCGGAACCACGTCAAAGAAGATTTTCATGTGTTGCTTGTGCGCCACCTCGATCAACTCCCGGTAATCCTGAAGCGTGCCGAGGTGCGGATCTACGGCGTAAAGATCCACGGCGCCGTAGCCGTGATAGTCTTGCGCCGCTCCATTCTTGACGATCGGTGTGAGCCACAGTGTTGTAACTCCCAAATCTTTCAGATATGGCAGGTGGGCCGTGATCCCGCGCAGGTCGCCGCCATGATACGCACGTGGCTTAGTGCGGTCGTGAGAGCCGGGAAATTCCGCGGGCTCGTCATTGGTCGGATCGCCGTTGGCAAAGCGATCGGGCATGATTAGGTAAATCACATCGTCCAGCGAAAGCCCCTGATTTCGCCCGAGAATTTGTTTGCGGGCGGCGATGGGAAACTCAAACGAAGTCTGCCCATTCGCGGTCGTGAGGCGGCACACCGCGGTTCCGCTCTTCAATCCGGGCGTGAAACTCAGCCAGACAAAAAGGTAATCGCCGTTGGCGGAAGATTGCGTGCGGCTGACCAGAACCTCGCGTAGATTGCAGCTCGCGTGGGTGGCCTGCAGGTTCTTTCCGTAGAGCAGCACCTGAACGTCCTGTGTCAGCCCTACCCACCAGTTCGGCGGCTCCACTTTTTTCACCGCCGGTGCGTTCGGGCTAGGACTCTCTTGGGCGTCCAGTCTTGTCGCTGCGGCGAGAAGGAGAGAAATGGCCAGCACTACTGCACTCAGCGGGCGGAGCGGGGCGCTCACGAAGCGGCGGGACGCCCACTTGAGCTGAGGCGTGCACAAAGATCGCGTTGTCATCCTGAGTGCGCCTTTTGCGCGAAGGATCTCACCTTTGAAGGTGCGCAGGTACTTAGATGGCATGGTCCAGTCTGCGAGCTTAGCAAAACTGGGCCCCCGAGAGCAGGAAGAATTTCAGCGCTTAATCGCGAAACGCCAACGTGCCAAAAGCCGCAGGGACATGAAAATTCGGTTTGGGAGAATGCGTGGGACTCCACGCCGCATAGAATCGTGGTTCGGTCTCTCCCTCAATCCGGAAGAAATTCGTGCGCCAGGGGGTTTTTGGATCAAAGCGCGTAGTCAGGCACTGCATCGGCAGCGCCATCTCCGCCGTCCAGGTCCGGGCCTCTTCGTTAACTACCACTCGGCGCCGCAAACCGCTGTGCAATTCCTCGATCTTTCCATGCGAAACCATCAGGTCAATCCAGAAGCCATTCGGGCTCACCTCAAATTCCCGGTAGATCAGCGGGTCGCTCGAATCCGGCTGCAGAAATGTCTCGGCCACATCGCGGTCCCACAACTCGTAGCGCCAGCCGTCCGCGCGCGCATCGGGAAACACAGTAATGCTGCGGCAGTTGCAATGAAAACGGAGACACAACATGTCCGGCGTCCAGAGCAACCGTACCTCTGTCGCCCGCTGTGGATCGGGGTGTTCTCCCCGCCAATCATGATCGAAGCGAAGCGGAGAAGCCTTTTCCCAAGCAGACGGCAAAGGGAATCCATCGCTACCAGTCTTCTCCCTGAGCTGGGCTGCAATGGCTGTAGGATTTCCACTCAGGCTATTGGATGTCCGACTCATGTTGGGGATAGTTTAATCCAGCCCACCTCGCCGGCGCCCCGGAACTGGCTTTCGGGCCAGAAACTCATTGCGCACCACTCCCGGATTGCAAACGGCAGTAGCCTCGCCTGCATGCTAGCATCGAAAGCGACGTTCAGTAGAGTTCCCTGGAAGGAGAAATTCATCGTGCAAGCCCGCCATTCTGTCGAGGTTCGGACCGAACCCAAGCGCCGCAGTCCCGAGGAATTTCAGCACGTCATACACCGTGTCGAGAATGGCGTGGCCCGGATGACGCTGAACCGCCCGGAGCACAATCTCCTCAACGAAACCATGCTCCGGGAACTCGCGGACGGCATCTCTTTCGTTGCCGAGCGCGATGACGTGAAGCTCATCGTGCTGGATTCCGCTTGCAAGGTCTTCTGTGGCGGCATTGATATCGGCGAATACACGTCTGAGCGCGTTTTCCAGATGCTCGACGCCTTCCACTCCGTTTTCGCCGGAATTCTGGAGACCTCTAAGCCCGTGCTTTGCGTAGTCAATGGCCCCGCTATCGGGGGAGGCGCGGAATTGGCAGCGTTTGGCGACCTGGTTGTGGCCTCGCCAAAAGCGAAATTCGCTCAGCCGGAAATTACGATCGGCGTTTTTCCTCCCTTGGCCTCCACCATTCTTCCTTATCTTGTCGGGCCCAAAGTTTCGCTGGAGTTGGTGCTTTTGGGGGAGCCGGTCACGGCAGAGCGCGCTTTGGAACTCGGCCTCGTGAATCGTTTAGTGCCCGAAGCCAAGCTGGAAGCCACGGTGAACGACTTGATCAGCCGCATCACCAGTCATTCCGGCCCGGTCCTGACCATGGCCAAGAAGGCTATTCTTGGCGGCATGGGTCTGTCTCTCCGCGACGGCTTAAAAAATTCCATGAACATCTTTCTCAACGAACTCTACCGCCTGGAAGACTCACAAGAAGGTCTGCGGGCGCTCGTCGAGAAGCGCAAACCGAATTGGAAGAACCGTTGACATCATGCCGCGAACTTTGTCACCTTCATTGACACTCCTGCGCGGCCACCGTACACTGAACCTACAATTTGCAAGCTCGGGAAGCGGGGAAGTGCCGTGCAAACCGGCCGCGGTCCCGCCACTGTGATCGGCAAATCGCCGTAAGCCAGGCTACCCTCCCAAGCTGCAGTGGCCGCGTGTTTTTCGCGAGAAAAAACACGGTCCCAAATTGCCCCGTCTCGCATGGGGCTTTTTTATTGGGCTCTTCTCGCAGAACTCTCGTCAGGGGAAATTCGTGCCCGCTTCAAATGCCAGTATGCTGCGCCGGGCGGCGCTTTTCGTAACCAGCCTTCTGTTGTGCTGCACGATCGAGATGGCGGCGCAAGCCACATCCCCGTCGACGCCTGCCGCAGTTCCCATGCGCGAGGTGACGGACGAAGTGGGTCGCACGGTGCGCATTCCCATGAACCCATCGCGCATTGTCTCCCTGGCCCCCAGTCTCACAGAGACGGTGTACGCGCTGGGTGTGGAAGATCGCCTGGTGGGTGACACGGATTACTGCGACTATCCTCCCGACGCGCAGAAAAAACCAAAGGTGGGCGGAGTGATCGATCCAAACCTCGAGGAGATTGCCGCGCTTCGTCCCGATCTGGTGTTGGTGACCAAAGGCGCGAACCGTCTGGAGACGGTTCGTGCGCTGGATAGCTTCGGCATTCCCACCTATGCCACCGATCCACACAAAGTGGACGAGATCATTACCTCTATGGAAAAACTTGCGGATGTTCTGAACGTCCCTGCGGCGGGGAAAGCCCTTGCTGAAGATCTTCAACGGCGCTTGACAATCCTGCAGACAAAGCTCCGCGCTTTGCCGCCGCGCCGCGTGCTTTTCGTGGTGTGGACTGAACCGCTCATCTCGGTTGGAAAGGACACGTTTATCGCCGACGCACTTCACAAGGCGGGGGCGGTTTCGATTGTGGACTCCACGCAGGATTGGCCGCAAATCAGTATGGAAGAAGTAGCGCGCCTTCAGCCGGAATATCTCATATTTGCTGCTTCCCACCCGGATGCCGCCGTTCGTGACTATGACTCGCTGGCCAATCTTGCCGGCTGGAGAATTCTCAACGCGGTGCGCAATCGGCACTACGCGGTGATCAGCGACGCCGTCATCCGTCCCGCCCCGCGTATCGTCTCCGCCATCGAAGATCTCGCCCGTCAACTGCATCCCGAGGCTTTTGAGGAAGCGCCCCCCGCCGAGAAGGCAGCTCCTACACCGGGTTCCCCAGCGGCATCTCATCCTCAGCCGAAGCCCGCAGCTTCTCGCTCCGTGGCCTTGGCTTGCTCTGTGGAGATACCATGCGCCCGTTGACGGCTGGCCGGCTGCTTCTGCGGTGTGGAATTCTGGCTGTCATTTTGTTCGTTACGGTTGTGATTGCGCTCAAGCTGGGGGCAGTGCAGGTTTCTCTCTACGGGTTGGGCCGCGATCTTATCCGTGTGCTGTTGGGCCAAAGCAGCGCACTCTCGACCGACTATGGAATGATCGTGGTGGATATTCGCCTGCCGCGAATTTTGCTGGCGATAGTGGTGGGCGCTTCGCTGTCAGTGGCGGGTGCCAGTTTTCAGGCCCTGTTGCGCAATCCTCTCGCAGATCCTTACGTGCTGGGGGTTTCGTCAGGTGCTGCCGTCGGGTCGATCCTCGCATTGATCCTTGAAAACCAACTCTCGCTTTCACCGGAGCTCGCCGGCCTGCTTACTCCGTTTGGCGCGTTCCTTGGCGCGGCCATCACCATCGCGGCGGTTTATATCTTAGGGCGCCGCGATGGTCAGATTGAGAGCACGACATTACTCCTCGGCGGAATAATTACCGCCTCCTTCCTTTCCGCCATCATTATGCTGCTGATGTCCACGCTGTCAGGGAGCAACCTGCGGGGAGCTTCGTACTGGCTGATGGGCAGCCTTTCTTCGCTTCCGCCGAGGAGTTTGCTGTATCTCGTCGGGATCGGGTTCCTGGTTGCTGCCGGGGTTATTTATACGACGGCTTCCGATCTCAATTTACTTTTGTCGGGTGAACAGGAAGCCATGCACCTGGGAGTGGATGTGCCCCGCGTGCGCATCGTCGTTTACCTGGCAGCATCGATTCTTACCGGACTCGCCGTGAGTGTGAGTGGTGCCATTGGCTACGTGGGTCTTCTGGTGCCCCATGCCATGCGGCTGATCTTCGGTTCCGACCATCGGATGCTGCTTCCGGCTTCCGCGCTAGGCGGCGCCATTGCCCTAGTCATTGCGGATACGATCGCGCGCACGATTGTCGCACCCTCGGAACTTTCCGTGGGTGCGGTGACCGCGCTCGTCGGTGCGCCTTTCTTTATCTATCTGCTTCGCAGGAGGCTCACATGACTTTGCCCCTTCGAGCATCGCCCCCATCTGCCAAAAATATAGCGGGAGACCAGCCGCGCTCCCATCCGGACGCGCGCCTAAGCGTCGAGCAGGCCAGTTACGTCTACGCGCCGAATCCCTCGCAGGCTCCCTTGTTCACCTTGGAAGCCCTCAGCTTTCATGCGAAACCGGGAGAGATTGTGGCCATTCTGGGGCCGAACGCCAGCGGCAAATCCACTTTACTCAAACTCATTTCGGGCTCGCTCGAGCCCCTTTCTGGCCGGGTCTTCTTGAACGGGTTTGCCACCCATTCTCTTCCGCCAAAAACACGCGCCCAGCGGATCGCGATGGTACAGCAGGAGAGCCGGCTGCTCTTCCCTTCGCGCGTGTGGGAGTTTGTCATGCATGGCCGCCACGCCCATGGGCGCGCCGTGCGGTTCGAACGTGAGGATGACATCATCATCGTCCAGAACGCGCTTGCGCAGGTTGGCGCGTCCCACTTGACCGACCGCTGGATGGACAAAATTTCCGGCGGCGAAAAGCAGCGCGTGATTCTAGCGCGGGCCCTGGCTCAGCAGCCTCTCCTTCTGCTTCTCGATGAGCCGACGCTGCATCTGGACATCGGCGCCCAGGTGGATCTGCTGGAGTCGTTGCGGCGGCTGGCTGCGGAAAACCGGTACACCGTCGTAGTGGTGACGCACGAGTTAAATCTCGCGGGCGAATACGCCGACCAGGTGGTCCTGTTACAGAAAGGGAAGTGCCTGCGTGTCGGTCCGCCCGCTGGGGTTTACCAGCGCGACTTGCTCGAGCAGGTGTTTCAAGTGCCGCTGTCAGTGGAGATGACTTCCTCCGGCCGGCCGCGCGTCACACTCTTGGCGAAGAAGTAGAAGTTTACCTGGCAACCCCAACGCGGCAGCCACGAACTGCCGGCCCTCGCAATCCACAGCGGGCATCGCCCCTCGACACTAACCGCAGACCTCGTGCTCGGGAAGACGGTGAAAATCCGTCGCCGCCGCGCGACTGTAAGGCGGACTTTTCGTTTGTGCGCCACTGCAGCATTTTTGCTGCGGGAAGGCCACAAGCTAGCTGCTCGCGAGTGTTTCGCGGAGCCAGCGATTTGCCGCCAAGCCAGGAGACCGGCGAGGCCTGCAGCCCGCGCAACGCGTCGTTGCGCCGGCCAACCTTTACTCTCCCGCGCGTGAGGGAGCGGAGGAACCATGAAAAATCCGAAATTCAGCCTTTCCTTAATGGCATGGCTCAGCTTTGTCCTTGTTTTTCCCGTATTTTCCCAGACCCAGCTCCAGGATGCTCATATCACGGGAACATTGACCGACCCGTCGGGTTCAAGTGTGGCCGGGGCGCGGATTACCGCGCAGCACGAAGGTGATACCGCGGCAAAACTTCTGACTGCGGATTCCGCCTCCGATGGAAGCTACTCGTTAGCTCTGTCTCCTGGCCGGTATCACGTCGTCGTCACGAAAGTGCCGTTTTTACCGCGAGAGATTGATCTCACGCTGCAAAGCGGGGAATCTCGCACGCTGAACCTTCGCCTTGAACTCGCGCCGATGTCCGCCAGCGTGCTGGTCACCGGGCAGTCGTCGCCGATCAGCGAGGAACAATCGCCCGCACCCGCTTCCATCCTTACGAGCGAGCAGATTACACAACGCCAGGCGGTCACCCTGCCTGACCTGCTTTTTACACAGCCCGGGATCAGCATCGCCCGAACCGGCCCGATCGGTGGCCTGACCACTGTCTTTCTGGACGGCGGGAACTCAAACTACACAAAACTTTTCATCGATGGAACACCCGCCAACGAACCGGGCGGCAATTTCAATTACGCCAGCCTCTCGCTGGACAACATTGACAAAGTCGAGGTGGTTCACGGAGCGGAGAGCGCCCTGTATGGCTCCGATGCCATGTCTGGCGTCATCCAGCTCTTTTCTCATCGAGGTTCCACGCGGATTCCTGCATTCGAGATATACGCGGATGGAGGAGACTTGGCCTCTGCTCGCGGGGGCGGCCAGATCAGCGGTCTTCTGGGCCGGCTCGATTATTCCGGCGCAGGCTCCTATCTCGGCACGGACGGGCAGGGTCCAAATGACGGCTTTATCAATCGCACTCTGGCCGGGAATTTTGGATACAGTTTCTCGGACACCAATCAACTTCGGCTGACGGTTCGGAGCAATTCCAGTTGGGCCGCGATCCCTGGCCCGACTCTGTTGCAGCCGCCGACCATCGGCCAATATGATGCGCTGAAAGATCTTACGGCGAATTTGGGCTGGCTGTTCAATTCCAGCGATCATTGGCAGCATCGTCTGGCCGGCACAGAGTCTCGCATCGTGGACTCCAATTTCATTCCAGGCTTCGGGCCTCCCTTCCTCGATCAATACAATCGTGCCGGTTTTGACGAGCAGTCCAGCTACTCGTTTGCTACGGGGCTGCTCGCGCTGGGCTACCGGTACGAGGTGGAAAACGGCTACCCAAGCGGAATCGTCGGCGGCACTCACGCAAGACGAAACAATCAGGCGGGATTTGCGGATGGGCGCTGGTTCCCCGTCTCCCGTGTAACGCTCAGCGCGGGTTTCCGCGTTGAGTCGAACACCTCCTTTGGTATTCACACCGTTCCGCGCGCTGGCATCGCTTTCGCCGCCCGCAACGGCAAGGGATTCTGGGGAGACACCCGCCTGCGCCTTGCCTATGGCGAGGGAATTAAGGAGCCGGCCTTGGAACAGTCTTTTGGTTCGGATCCCTGCTACCCTGGCAACTTGAATCTCAAGCCGGAGCAAAGCCGGACCATCAATGCAACAATCGACCAGTTTCTGGCCTCGGACCGCGCCCGCGTTTCACTTACGTTCTTCACAAATCGTTTCACGGACATCATCAGTTTTGCTCCGAACCCGCAACCGAATCCCAACTTTTGCGGCACCTATTTCAATACGGATCTGGCCCGGGCGCGTGGGTTGAACCTCTCGACGGAACTGCGCCTGAAACGCTGGCTCTCCATCGATGGCTATTACACCTACGATGCGACAAGGGTTTTGAAAACGGACAATCCGCCGTCGGATCCTGCGTATGCTCCCGGCGAGCCTCTGCTGCGCCGCCCGGCGAACTCCGGTTCCGTCATCCTCAATGTGCACTACGCACGGGCGAACTGGAATTTCATCGGGTATTTCAGTGGCGTCCGAACGGACATCAACTTTTTCACGCTCGCTCCGGCCAACAATCCAGGCTATGCCCGGTTTGACATGGCAGCCAGCTACAACCTCTCGCGCGGCTTCTACCTTACGGTGCGGGTAGTCAATCTTTTCAATAAACAGTATCAGGACGCTCTCGGCTATCCGGCCTTGGGCCAGACCTACTATTTCGGCGTCCGCTACAGCTTCGCCGGTCGCAATTGAGCGCGAAGGGCGCGTTGACCAGCGCCCCTCTGCTATAATTTCTGTCTCGATATGACCAAGTTTGCCACCGAATCGGCCGTGGCTCCCGAACTGCTCGCCAAGTACGAGCCGGTCATCGGGCTGGAAGTCCACGCGCAGTTGCTCACGAAAACGAAGATTTTCTGCGGATGTTCGACCCGCTTTGGGGATCCGCCCAATTCCAATGTTTGCCCGGTTTGTCTCGGCTTGCCCGGCACGCTTCCGGTGCTCAACAGGCGCGCCGTGGAAATGGGTATTCGCGCGGCCTTGGCTATGAACTGCACGGTGCACGAGTTTTCCCGCTTTGCGCGCAAAAACTACTTCTACCCAGACCTTCCCAAGGGCTACCAAATCTCTCAATACGAACTTCCACTTGCTACCGGTGGTTGGATTGAAATTGAACACGAAGGCCGGACCAAGCGCATCGGCATTACCCGGTTGCATCTCGAAGAGGATGCGGGGAAATCGCTGCACGACGGTTTTCCCGATTCGGACGAGAGAACCTATGTTGACTTTAACCGCTGTGGAACGCCGCTCACGGAAATCGTGTCGGAACCTGACATGCGTTCCCCCGACGAAGCTTACGCGTATCTGACCACCCTGCGCCAGATTCTCCTGTACACCAAAGTGAGCGACTGCAACATGGAAGAGGGCTCTTTGCGCTGCGACGCCAACGTCAGCGTACGTCTACGCGGTTCCAAGGAGTTCGGCACGAAGGTGGAAGTGAAGAATCTGAACTCTTTCCGGTACCTGGCGAAAGCTTTGCAATTCGAGATCGAACGCCATATCGGAACCCTCGAATCCGGGGGGCACCTCACTCAGGAAACGCGGCTCTGGAATCAGCCCGCTGGCCGCACGGAATCGATGCGCTCCAAGGAAAAAGCGCACGACTACCGTTACTTCCCGGAACCCGACCTGCTTCCTGTGCATGTGGGCAGCGCGTGGCGGGAGGAGGTTCGCGCGTCATTGCCGGAACTTCCCGGGGCGAAGCGTGCGCGTTTTGTCTCCTCTTTCGGCATCACCCCGTACGACGCGGAAGTTCTGACGGACACCCAGGCCCTTGCAGATTATTTCGAGGCTGTAGTGAAGGCAGGCGCGCCCGGCAAGGCCGCCGCGAACTGGATGCAGACGGAATTACTCAGGCGCTTGAATGATTCGGGAAAAGAGATCGGGGCGAGCCCGGTTTCGCCGACAGCGCTTGCCGAACTGGTTTCGCTTGTCGAGTCTGCGAAGATCACGGCGGCGGTCGGGAAGAAAGTTTTCGCTACCATGTTCGAAACCGGCCGCTCGGCTGCGGACATCGTGGCTGCTGAAGGCCTGGGCGCTCAGGTGAGCGACGACGCCATCGAACAGGCTGCGCGCGATGTCATCGCGAAGAATCCAGACAATGTGGCGAAATACAAGTCTGGCAACGAAGGAGTTTTCAAATTTTTTGTAGGCCAAGTGATGAAAGCCACGCGCGGCCAAGCAAATCCACAATCCGTTAACGAAATTGTTCGCAAGCTGCTTTCTTGATGGCTTCGTGCCCTCCGCCCGGAAGAGGACAGGTCATGCTCAAAGTCGGTGACAAGGCTCCCCAATTCACACTCGTGTCTGACGCGGACGAAAACGTTTCCCTTAAAAATTTTAGGGGCAAGCACGTCGTTTTGTTCTTCTTTCCAAAGGCGAACACTCCCGGTTGAATCACGGAAGCGTCCGAGTTTCGCGACGCCATCAAAAAATTCGAAAAGGCAAATGCCGTAGTCCTGGGCATGAGCGCCGATCCAGTGAAGGCACTGGCCAGTTTCAAACTCAAACGAAAACTGAATTTTCCCTTGCTGAGCGACCCGGATCACAAAGTCATTGAAGCTTACGATTCCTGGCGGATGAAGAAATTCATGGGCCGCTCGTTCCCGGGTATTGTGCGCAGTACTTTTCTGATTGGCCCTACGGGTCAGATTGATGCTATCTGGGATCAAGTCTCCGCGAAGGGACATGCGGCAGAAGTGCTGTCTCGTTTGACTACATAGACAGGGCTGCAGGTCAGAGTTCGACGTGCAACTCGTCGCCTGCCGGTTCGATCAGCATGTTGTCAATGAGGCGGGTCTTGCCAATGTACACCGCCACCAACGCGTAGCAGCGCCGGCCGACGTGAACAACGGGCTCAAACGTCTCCGCATCCACAATTTCGGCGTAATCCAGGCGAGCGTGCGGCTCGTTCTCGAGGACTTTATGTATGGTACTTCGCAGTTCCATCGCGTCGCGCACGCCAGCCGCAAGCTCCCCTGCAGCGGCTTTCAGCGACCGGTGCAAGACTGTCGCGGCGCTGCGTTCCTCGGTGCCCAGATAAGTGTTCCGGGAGCTGAGAGCCAGGCCGTCCGCTTCCCGCACGATCGGACACACGACAAGCTGCACATCCAGATTGAGATCCTGCACCACCCTCTGAATGATACGGACCTGCTGAGCGTCTTTCCGGCCGAAATAGGCGTAGTGCGGCTGCACAATCTCCAAAAGCTTCAGTACCACGGTCGCGACGCCGCGAAAATGTCCCGGGCGCGTTTTCCCTTCCAGCCGCTCGCTCAAGCCTTCCACGTGCACGTAGGTCGAAAAACCGTGTGGATAGATCTCGCCTGCTTCCGGCAAAAACAAGCCGTCGACTTTTGCGGTCGTTAGTTTTTCGATATCAGCTTCCAGGGGCCGCGGATAGCGCGACAGGTCTTCATGAGGGCCGAACTGTTTGGGATTCAGGAAGATGGATGTGTACACCGGCGAACATTCTTTTTTCGCTCTCTCTACGAGCGCCAGATGCCCGGCGTGGAGCGCTCCCATTGTGGGCACGAACCCGATGATGCGTTGCTCCTGCCGCGCCTCGCGTGCTATCTCCTTCATCCACGCTATCGTTCGAATCGTCTCCATCGCGCTCGGGTTCAAGCCTTCGCGGCCGCTGCGCGCTCACGATAGAAGTGCATCAAATCCGTCAGAATCGGCTGCGCGCCCAATTGCCGCAACATGGTTGTGATTTGACCCCGGTGATAGGTTCCATGATTCACCAGGTGCAGCATGGATTGCCATAAGGGGTTGCGATAGACGCCAAATTTCATGGTCTTGTATTCCATTACGCGCTCCAGGTCGTCCTGCGTCAAGCTGCGGACAAACTTCAGCAGCACGGGCTCAAATTCAGCCCAGCTCGCCTTAAGGCTCTCGATCTCATTAAAGCGATTCACATCGGGAAGGGCCGATGGTGAGCGTCCCTGGAATCTCTCCAGCCATAGCCATTCCACGCCGTAAATATGCCCGAGCGTATCCCGCACCGAGGAAAAGCTCGACCCCAGAGGCTTTGTGAATTGCTCCTTGGACAAAGCGCTGGCAGCTTCGAGGGCTCTCCGATCTGCCCAGGCATTGTATTCATAGAGCACGGCCATCTCATCCCGTTTCATGGTTCCTCCCTCACACTGAAACTAATGGGGGGCCTGGGCGGAATCATGGCGCCCCTGAGTGAAGTTCTGGGCTCCCGTTGCTTAGCGCGCTATCGCAATGGCCTTGCGTGCTTTGACGCTCGCCGGTGTGTGGTAGGACTCCGCGTCCGCCGGAAAATTGCCGTTCTGCACATCGGCGCAATATTCCTGGACCGCTTGAGAGATGATTTCGCCAACGTTGGCATAGCGCCGGGCGAATTTTGGAGGATCCTGGAAGGTCAACCCCAGCATGTCGTGGAGAACCAGAATCTGACCGTCGCAATCCGGGCCCGCACCGATCCCGATAGTCGGGATGCGCAACGCCTGCGTAATCTCCGCCCCCAGTTCCCGCGGCATCGCTTCCAGAACAATCGCAAATGCTCCGGCAGCTTCCACCGCCTGCGCATCGCGCAGGACCTGCTCAGCAGTCCCGGGCGTCTTGCCCTGCACGCGGTAGCCGCCGAGTGCATTCACCGATTGCGGGGTCAGTCCGACGTGGCCCATCACCGGGATTTCCGCTTCGGTGAGCCGGGAAATCAGTTCCACGCGCCGCTCGCCACCTTCCACTTTCACCGCTTCCGCGCCTGCCTCTTTCACGAAGCGCATGGCATTGCGCAGCGCTTCATTCAGCTCACCGTGGTACGAGCCGTAGGGCATGTCGGCGACAACCAGCGCCCGCTGAACACCCCGGCGCACGGCTTTGGTGTGGTGCAGCGACTCCTCCAATGTCAATGGCAAGGTGCTCTCATAGCCGAGCATCACCATGCCCACCGAGTCGCCCACCAGCACCACTTCCACGCCAGCTTCGTCCATCAAGCGAGCCGTTGGGTAATCGTACGCCGTCAAGCACGTGATTTTCTCTTTGTTTGGGGAACCTGCAGCTAAGGACTTCCGCTGCATCAGATCGGGCACGGTGATTTTCCCGTTGCCCTGAACGGACTGCATACTCATGTCGGCCTCCGGTGCCGTTCCCTAACTGCGGGATACAGCCCTCTTCCAGACCGGGTAAGTATAGCAAAAAGTGATGCCGGTCACCAATACTTGTGATTCTGGCCGCGTGGGTGTTCTTTTCGCACTATTGTCTCCTTCGAGCTTGCGTGCGGCCCTTCCATTGTCCGCCATGGTCCATCCAATAGCGCACGGCAGAGAGGCAAGTCGCATAGGAATAGAATGCCGCTGCCACCGGCAATACCGGAGCCCACAACGGCGAGAGTCGGTAGAAGCGGACGGTCGGAAGATACGTTATGGTCATCAGCGCCCATGCGGCCAAGCTTATCCGCCAGACGATAGGCTGCGTGTGAAAGGCAAGTGCCACAGGCACGAGATACGTGAGAGCCATGCCGACGATTGCGCCGAGCAGAAGCAGTGGCGAATATTCCAGTTGTGTGAATGCGGTTCGCGCGATCAGGTCGCGGATCTCGGCAAAGGTGCTGTAGGCACGAAGGCTCACGCTTTGCCGCGTCAGTCCCATCCAGATGGCTCCCCCGGTGTGCTTCACTGCGCGGGCCAAACTGCAATCATCGATCACTTCGTGGCGGATTGCTGAAATTCCCCCAATTCGCTCCAGTGCGCTCCGCCTCAGCAATATGCATCCGCCCGCGGCCCCCGCTGTGCGCGCGCGGAGGTCGGCAATCCACGGAGGTGGATACAGCTTCAGAAAAAAGTAGAGGAAAGGGGGAATCAGCAGCCGCTCAGGAAACGCTTTCGCTTGAAGCAACACCATCAGTGACGTGAGGTCGAGGTGATGGCACTCCGCCTTCGAAGCGAGTCTTCGCAGCGTGTCTGGCGCGTGCACAATGTCTGCGTCCGTAAACCAGAAATATTCTGCGGAGAGAGAAGCCGCCTTTTCAATCCCTTGTTGCAGCGCCCAGAGTTTTCCTGTCCAGCCGGGTTGCAGCGGCGCGGCTTGTAGGATAGTCGCGCCACTGGCCGCGCCCCTGGACTCCGCCGCACGCTGAGCTAAGGCGGCGGTTTCGTCCCCACTTTGATCATCCACAACGATGATCCGAAATTCCCCTGGATAATCCTGTGTGACCAGAGATTCCACTGCTCGGGCGATCGTTTTCGCTTCGTTGCGGGCCGGCAAGACGGCCACGATGCCCGGCCAACTCGAGAGTGGGACAGGCGGAACGGCATCATCGTCGAATCGGCTTAACTGCCAGAATGTCCTGCGAAAAAAGGTAAGAACGATCCAAATAGCCAGCGAGATGCCGGCCAGGATGATTGCAAAAGAGGGCACGCTTTATTGTGTCGCGAATCGGTTCTTGCAGCTAGGCCAGGTCCGCCGCGCGGATCGGCAGGCGCCTCACTGGCTTTCCCGTGGCGGAGAAAATCGCGTTGCACACCGCGGGGGCGATGGGCGGTGTTCCCGGCTCACCGATGCCACCCGGCCCGTCCTTGCTTTCCACGATGTGTACTTCAATTTGTGGCGTCTCGTTGATCCGCACCAAGTCGTAATCGTTGAAATTCGCCTGCTCAACGCGGCCATTGGCGATGGTGATTTCACCTTTAAGCGCCGCAGACAAGCCATAGATAACGGCACCTTCGATCTGCGCGTGAATGCCTTCCGGATTGACGTAGCGCCCGCAATCCACGGCAGCCACAACCTTGTGAACGCGAACAGTCCCCGCTTTTCGATCCAGGCTAATCTCGGCCACTTCGGAGACGAAACTGCCAAAGGACTCCACAACTGCAATGCCACGGTAACGCCCCGC
>OCOJ01055590.1_pt2 | contig 24619 bp, 17 predicted proteins | sample 1539251 | NCBI WGS metagenome assembly OCOJ01 (sample SAMN01911457, study PRJEB22624) | soil metagenome | biome: Soil | place: Malaysia | collected 2012-04-30 | depth RA_metagenome m | reverse complement strand
CAGCGCTCAAAACCTACTCCAAAAGGGCGCCCTTTTATAATGCGTGCCCTGACGAGAAAAGGTCGTTCTCAACACAGACCCTGAAGGTCCGACCCGCGTTGCCATCATTCATGAGATAACTTGATAGCTTCTAGTGTGCTGTTCCGCAAATACGCTACAAATCCTAGACCGGTTTGGGCGGGGCAAGCCCCGCCCCTACGACGGGTTATGCAAGCGCGAATTCTTAAATATATTTTTGGGACACGGCACTAGTTTCGTGGCGGAGGCAGAAGGAGCGGGGGCGTGAGATCGGGATGATCGCGCATGTACTGCTCGAGAGGTTCGTCGCGCATCACGACGCGGAATCCGCGCTTGGTGTTGATGTCGGCGGTTTTCTGGACATCGAGGTCGTCAAAGGGAATCGTTCGCTCGACGAATGTCGCGCCACCTTCTTCGACGGCGATGAAATGGACTTGGCCGTTGACGAACCAGTAGTCGCTCACGCTATAGACGGTGCCGTCTTTGAGATAGAGCCAGACTAGCTCGCGTTCTTCCGGGGCGTAGACGTACACGGGAACTTCGTAGGGCTGCAGAGTGACGTAGTTTTCAAAACCATATCCATACCCGTAGCCATAAAAGGACAAAGCAGCGCAGTCGTATCCCCAGCCCCAGTAGGGACCGCAATTCGGCCACCACAGGGAATTGAATCCCCAGCCTGGGCCAAACCGGAAAAAGGGTGCGCCGAAGAAGAAACGGCGGCGGACGCGGAAAAGGTTATTGACGCCGGGCCGAAGGCCGAAACGCGGGCCCAGCGTGGTTAGGCGCGGGCTCGTGATCATGCGAGGCTGCGGAACCGTTGTGTGCGGAGCAGGAGGAAGAACTACACGTGGCGGCATCACAACACGTGGGGGCGGGACGGCGCGCGGACTACCAATCGGATGCGCGCCTCCGCCAGCGGGGCGGCCGGGGCGCTGCGCCATGGCAATGGGAGTCTGAAGGCAGGCGCAAGCGAGGGCACAGGCGGCTAGCGGCGAAATCTTCCGCAGGATAGAAGGACGAAGAACAAGGCGCGCCATAGAGTTACTCCGTTAAAGGCCCCGGGGTGCGAGGGGCGCGCGAATTCGCTACCTACAATTCTAATCCCGTTCGATGTTTAGTGCATTCGCGAAGTTGCGGCAAGCAAATGCGGCGGACCTGACGGGGTGTCGAGTCATGCGGTTGACAGGCGCAACACGCAGGGATAGTCTGCGGCTAGGAGCGCATACGCCGTGAGTTTTAGCGGGTTGAAACATATGCTCAAGAAGGTGCGAGAGTTGCTCGCGAAGGCCAGGGATGTGCGCTATGTGAGCGTGCCCGTGTGGAGGCCTTGGAGAGATTTCTAACCGGCCGCGGAGAAAGTCGGGCATGAGTTTTCCTTCAGGGGCTAAAGAGTTTGCGTGAGTATTCCGAAAAGAAGCCCTCAGCGGCGCTTCGCGCCCTGGGCTGAAAGCCTAGGGTCTACGAGCCGTGTTGATTTTGCTGCAGTTACGGCACGGCTGAAGCCGTGCCCTGACGATAAAAGGTAGATCGCACACAGACTCTGAAGGCCCCGCCTCCTAAAGAGATTAGCTTCTTCCGCGCTCTGCTAACGGTAACGGCGAGCAGTTTGGCGGGGTGCCAATCCGTTTGCATTCCCAACCTCTCCGACTTGTTCCTATTAAAACTAGATCCAGCCAGATAGGGAAGATTTGCGGCCGCTTTGCTGAAGTGCTGCTAGACCTACCTCACAAATAGGAATGAAGGAACAAAACCATTTTCTCAGGGGCGGTGCGCGCCCTGGGCTAAATCCCAGGGTCTACGGAGCCCAGTTTTTGCTTGACCTTAATGTCGGAGCTGAAGCTCCGACCCCCGGTGCGGTCATTTATGAGATAGCTGCTAGGGAATTTGTGTGGGGCTGACGTTGAAGCCGTCGACGGCGAGGACGGGTTGGGCGGCGCCGAGGTCGCGGTTGCGGACGCGGACGGTGATTTCGCGTTTTTCGCCAGGAAGCAGACAGAGGTAGTTGTCGTCCCAGAAGACAGGAAGAATTTCGGGGCCGTCTTTTCCTTTTAGCAAGCGGAGACGAACGAGAAAGGCCAGGCCCGTTCCGGGATTCTCGACAGTCACATGCGCGGAGGTTTCGTCTGCGGCACCTGCAGGGGAAACGCTCATCGAGGCGTTCACGGTAGCTTTAGGGAGATTCTGAAGGGCTTTGAAGTCGGCGTACTCAGTGAGCGGAGTGTAATACGACTCGGATTTGGCGAAGTCGAGGACGTCGGCTTTCGAGGAAAGCCAGTAGAAATTGCGGCTGAGCAATTCGCCGGACGAGGAGAAGAGCTGCAAGGCGAGGAAATAAGTGGAAGTGATTCCAGCAGGCTCGGTGACGGTGAAAGACTTGGTGACGCCGTCGGCGGCGACGTTGGAGTAGGCTTCGCGGGAGAAGCGTTCTTTCATTGCGGTGTCATAGACTTTGCCAACCACTCTTAAATCTTTGAGAGGCTCTTGCGTTCCGTTGACGATATCGACGGTGCGATCGTCGTAGCTGAATTGGACGTGGACGAGCTCGAGGGCTTTCTTGGAGCCGAAGTAACCTCCGGCGGGGCGCAGGTGATAGTCATAGAGGTGCCAGATTAAGCCGGGCCAGGCGTTGTTGAGCATCCACTGGATGATTCCTGTGGACGTGTATTTGTTGCGGCCGTAGGCCTCGAACATGGCGCGTTCGCCTTCGTAGGTCATGGCTTGCGACTTCCAGGCAAGATCGGCAACGTCCTTGGCGGCGCCGTAGCGATTTTCGAGAGCGCGGGTGAAGACTTTGACGTTTTTGAATTGGCCGCCGCCCGCGTGGAAATCCCAGAATTCGTTGATGGGCCAGAGCTTGTCCGGGGGAAACATGACTTTGAGCTCTTCGAGAGGCGGAATCGCGGGACCGGGGCTGGTTTCGGTGTTGAAGCCGTAGGCTCCGCCGTGTTTGGTATCGAGAAGCCAGTAGTTGGGTGAAACGTATTCGTAGGGGCCGGGCATTTTGACGCCGGGGTCGCCGGTGGGCTGCGTCTTTGTCGCGGCCGCGGAGGAAATCACGGGCTTAGGCCAGTTTTCTTCTTTCTCGACCTGGAGATACGCATTTTCGCGATCGGGCGGAGGCGGATTGTCGCTGCCGTTGAGCCAGACAAGCACGCTGGGATGATGGCGCAGGCGGAAAATCTGGTCGCGAAGAGAATCGACCGACACGCGTCGGTTTTCGTCACCCCATTTGTTCCACTTTTCCCAAGCATCGCAACAGCACCAGCCAGCCATGATGAGGATGCCGTCGCGGTCGGCGCGGTCGAAGAAGGTTTCGTCTTCGAGCTTGCCTTCCAGACGGATGGTGTTGAGACCCATTTCCTTGACGTAGCGGAACTCGGCTTCGCGGCGCGATTGGTCGATGCGCAGCATCATGTCGGGAGCCCAACCACCGCCGCGAACGAGGACGGGTTTGCCGTTGACTTTGAAGAGGCGGTAGCCCTCAGGGGTGAGCTCGGAGTCGGTTTGGACGATGCCGAATTCGACGGTTTGTTTGTCAGAAACAGGACCATTGTCGGGGACAAATTCGAGGGACAGCTTGTGGAGATACGGTTCACCCATTTGGTAGGGCCACCAGAGGCGCGGGTTTTGGACATTGAGCGAAGCTACGGAATCCGGAGTGAAAGCGAAGGAGCGTTGTTCGCCGGGTTCCAGCTCGACGTGCTGGGAAAACTCAATGGGAGCGGCGGCACCGGTGATGTTACCACGCAGGATGCCTTTGATTGGAATGCTGGCCGCGTCCTGCAGCTCCGCGTGCACCGTGAGATGGGCGCGGTTAGTGGAGGGAAGATCGAGTTTGGTTTCAACGAAAGGATGACGAATGGCGACCGGCCCGCTGGAGGAGAGCACGACTTCCTGCCATAGGCCCATGTCCTTGTCGGGAGGAGTGGGATTCCAATCGACCCAGGTGATACCGAGTTCGTTAGCGTGCGGAGCGGAGATGGAAAGGGCGACGACGTTTTTGGCGCCAGGATGCACGAAGGAGGTTACGTTGAATTCGTAGCGGCGAAAGGCGCCAACGATTTCGCCGGAGCCGGCGACTTTTTGGCCGTTGATCCAAAGCTCAGTCCGGTAATTGATGCCGCGGAAGGCGAGCCAGACAGTTTTGCCGCTGTAAGAGGCGGGAACTTCAAATTCGTCGCGATACCACCAGGGAACAGCGTAGGGACTGTCAGCTGCCATTTCTTGATTAGCGAATTCCGAACCAATCTTGTAGGACATACCGGGAAGGGAGCGGAGGTTCATGCCGAAGTAGGGATCCTTGTAGACGCCGTTTTCGACGAGGACCGCAAAAACGGTGTTGGGTACGGAAGCTTTGTACCAGGTGGAAGTGTCGAAGCCGGGAGTGGAGACTTTGTCGCCGGTGGCGTTGACCTTGGCGGAAGATTGCACGGACCAGCCGTCGCGGAGAGTGATGTCGCCAGCAGCGCGGGCGAACGGCGCGGCGAGCGAAGCGAGGAGGAAAAGAACTGCGCAGAAATGGCCGAGCGCACAAGCCGCTGGCAAAACCGAATGGCGACAGGATGAGACGATTGCGTAATCACGGCGCATGATCGGCTCCTCGACTATTTGTGACTTAAAACGTTTAAACAATACGAAAATCATGCTCTTAAAACGCGCTTGATGGGCGTAGTTTATCCTGCGAAGGAGAAAAGATACAAGGACAAGAAAGGCGCGGACCTAACGGCCCGCGCCTGGCTGGCTGCTGGAACTACTTGTTGCTTCGGGCGTTACTTCGCAGGAGGAAGGTACGCTTCCGGAGCAGCGAGCAATTCGACCCCGGCAAGCTCGGTGGAAACGCGAACGCGCTCAAGGCGCCCTTTGGCGCTGCCGTTGCCGACGAAGGTCAGGAGGTATTGGTTGTTGAGATGCTCCTGCATTTCGTCGAAATAGGGCTTGAAGGTCACCGCAGGCGCAAAACTCAGATAGAAGGATTCGGCGCCAGTTTCTTCCGCGACGCGGCTCAAGAAACCTTGGGCCAGGAACAAGGCATAACTCCAGCGGAGTCTGTGGCCCGCGTCCGGGGCATAGATACTCCAAATGTTGATGTTTTTCTTTTGGGCGTCCTCAATGGTGGTGTCCACGTCGGGGTCGACGGGATCGAAGGCCCCGCGGAAATAGTCGATGCCCGAAGAAAACAGGAGGATGGACTTGCGTTCATTGGAATCAGGCCAGCGCTTGATCCAGTCTTGAAGAGCGAGATAGGGGCTGGTGAAAGCCTCGGCGCTCCCGAGGGGCAAGCGCAGAGCCTTGGCGGCAAGGGCATGATCTTTGGTGAAGTCCTGCGCGACCATGGCGGTCCCGTTTCGCCCATATGCAACGGCGATGTAAGTGGTATCAGGCTGAGCCATCATGAAGGCTTTCAGGTCACCCCACTGATTGGCAATGCTGGCATCCAAGGAGTCGTCGATGAGGATGGCGAGGTAAAGCGTTTCGCCTTTGCGCCAATCGGCGATTTGCGTCCGCTCCTTTCCCACGAAGAAGCGCACGTCGTCTTTCTTGATCGGCGGCGGCGCGGTGTCCTTCTTGCCTACGGCGGTGACGGTCAAGGTGGCCGTGCTTGATTCCGCAGCGGTGGAGTTTGCCGCGAGAGGGCCCGCGGCGGCGAGGAGCAATGCGGAAAGCAAAAGCCCCCCACGCAGAGGAAGTTTCGTGTTCATGAGTTTAGTTTCCTTTCCATTTCTTCTATCCCCAATTTTCATCCCAAACAATTAGATGCATGAATGAGAGCATTTGAGTACTCGCTGACAAAACGGCGGCCGGGAAGCGATTCGGCGTAGAATGCATCGCGCCGCAAAGGTTCATCTGATGAAGAGCTACATCGGAGCAATCGATCAAGGGACGACAAGCACGCGGTTCATGGTGTTTGACAGAGCCGCGCGGGTCGTCGCGGTGGCGCAAAGGGAACACGAGCAGATTTATCCGCGGCCAGGATGGGTGGAGCACGATGCGCTGGAAATATTGCGGCGCACGGAGCAGGTAATCAACGAAGCGCTGCAACAGCGTAACTTGCGAGCTTCCGACCTGGCTGCGATCGGCATCACCAACCAACGGGAAACGACCGTGGTGTGGGAGCGCCGCACGGGGCAGCCAATCGCGAATGCCATTGTGTGGCAGGACACGCGGGTGGCAGAGGAGGTGGGACGATTTGCGAGCCAGGGAGGGCAGGATCGTTTTCGCTCGCAGACCGGTTTGCCGCTGAGCACGTACTTCAGCAGCTTGAAGCTGCGGTGGCTGCTGAAAAATATTTCCGGAGCGCAAGAGAAAGCCGAGGATGGGGAACTGCTTTTCGGGAATATCGACACGTTTCTTTTGTGGAACCTTACCGGCGGGTCGAAGGACGGAGTTCACGCGACGGATGTAACGAACGCGAGCCGGACGCAGCTTCTCAATTTGAAGACGCTGGATTGGGACGCGGATTTGCTGGCGGCATTTGAGATTCCTCGCGCGATGCTTCCGCAAGTGCGCTCGAGCAGCGAGGTGTATGGGGAAGCAAATGTTCCGGTGATTGCGAGCGTTCCTGTGGCGGGCATTCTTGGCGATCAGCAGGCAGCGCTAGTTGGGCAGNGCTTGCTTCCGGCAGGGCGAAACGAAGAATACGTACGGGACGGGCTGCTTTTTGCTGATGAATACAGGCGCGAAGACGGTTCCGTCGAAGTTTGGATTGCTGACGACGGTGGCTTACAAGATGGGCAATGCGCCAGCGTGTTATGCGTTGGAAGGGAGCGTAGCAATTACCGGGGCGCTGGTGCAATGGCTGCGGGACAATCTCGGCCTCATCGAGAAGAGCGGCGAAATCGAAGCGCTGGCGCGCACGGTGAAGGACAACGGCGGAATCTATTTTGTTCCGGCGTTTTCGGGATTGTACGCGCCGTATTGGAAAGCGAGCGCGCGGGGAGTGATTGCGGGACTGACGCGTTATGCGAACAAAGGGCATTTGGCAAGAGCAGTGCTGGAAGCAACAGCGTTTCAGACGCGCGAAGTGGTAGAAGCGATGGAGAAAGACGCACAGATTCCGCTGGCCTCGCTGCGGGTGGACGGCGGAATGGTAACGAATGAATTGCTGATGCAGTTTCAGGCGGACATTTTGCATCGGGAAGTGGTGCGACCGGTCATTCAGGAGACGACGGCGCTGGGCGCAGCGTACGCGGCGGGGCTGGCGGTGAACTTCTTCTCAGGGCTCGAGGAGTTGCGCGCGAATTGGGCGGTGGACCGCACGTGGACGCCGGAACTCGGAGAAGAGCAGCGGGAGGAATTGTTCCGGCAGTGGAAGAAAGCGGTGATGCGTTCGTTTGATTGGGTAGAGTCCTGAGGCGCAGCGGTTTTTATTTTTAGGTGGTTTCCGTTCCGGTTTCAAACGGGAGGAGCGAGCAGATGACATCGCCAGTTGTGGGCGAATTTCTGGGAACGATGATGCTGGTGCTGATGGGTAATGGTGTGGTTGCCGGCGTACTGCTGAAGCGGTCGAAGGCAGAGGGCAGCGGATGGCTTGTGATTACGACCGGATGGGCGATTGCGGTGATGGCTGGAGTTTTCGTGGCGATTGCTTGCGGGAGCAACGATGCGCATTTGAATCCTGCGGTGACGCTGGGGTTTGCCGTGCGCAGCGCGAGCTTCGGCAAGTTTGCTCCGTATCTTGGGGCGCAGATGCTCGGCGGTGTGGTGGGAGCCACCCTGGTGTGGCTGCACTATTTGCCGCATTGGAAAGAAACGCCCGACGCGGCGGCGAAACTCGCCTGTTTTTGCACTGCACCAGCCATCCGGAGAACGTTCGCTAACCTTTTTAGTGAAGTTGTGGCTTCCTTCGTCCTTGTGTTCGTGGTTGGCGCAATTTTTTCGAAGAGCGTGGCCGCGACAGGACCAGCCGCTGGGCTGGGCGCTTATCTTGTGGGCAGCCTGGTGTGGGGCATCGGTCTTTCGTTGGGTGGGACGACCGGATACGCTATCAATCCGGCGCGTGATTTGGGGCCGCGCATCGCGCATGCCATTTTGCCTGTTGCGGGCAAGGGGGGATCAGACTGGAGCTACGCACCGATTCCGGTGATTGGGCCGCTGCTGGGCGGGGCGCTGGCGGGATGGCTGCTGCGGGCGCTGGCCGTGTCGTAAAGAGCCGCTAATCAAGACCGCGTTCGTACAAGTAATCGATAACCGATTCCGCATAGGACTTCACGCCTGAGCGTGGATGACGCTATCACTACGCTAAGCTGCAATGGAATGGGTGCGACAACCTTAGTTCCATTGGAGCAGGAACCGGCGGCGGTGTGTCCCCCTCCGAATCCGCCAAGCCCGTGGATTTACCGTCCGTGGGTGGACTTGATCGTCGGGTGCGGAGCGTGGTCTGCTCCGCTGCTGCTTGTCGGGTTTTATTCGGCGAGCTCGTACGGACAAATCTGGACGGTAGCTTTTTACTTCGTTGCGCTGCTATTCAACTATCCGCATTTTATGGCCACGGTTTACCGGGCGTACCACACGCACGCGGAATTTGCGAAATACCGGATCTTTACCATGCATGTGGCGTTGCTGCTAGCGGTAGCGGGCATCGTGGCGCACCTGTGGTATCCGCTGCTTCCGTGGATTTTCACGCTGTACATTTGCTGGAGCCCGTGGCACTACACGGGGCAAAACTTCGGCTTGCTGATGATGTTCGCGCGGCGCGCGGGCATCGCGCCAACGGAAGCAGAGCGGCGGGCGCTACATTTGGCGTTCGTCGCCTCGTACATTTTGTTGATGTTCAGTTTCCAGACCGGGGCTTCCGGCGATGCGATGGTTTTGTCGCTGGGGCTGGCGGCAAAATTCACGCTTCCGGCGCGCGCGGCGCTGGCATTGTTTTTTCTGGGAGCCAGCACGTGGGCCATGGTTTCTTTGGCTAGAAGGAGCAGCGTGCGGGCGATTTTGCCCTCGCTTACGCTGACAGTAACGCAGTTTTTGTGGTTTCTCCTGCCGGCGGTGATCGAGCTTATTAGCGGCAAGGAAATTCCACAAACGCGGTACAGCAGCGGGCTGCTGGCAGTGCTGCATTCGACGCAATACCTTTGGATTACGAGCTACTACCAGAAACGCGAAGCCATCGCCGCCGGGGATAGCAATTGGAGGTTCTCGCGCTATTTGGTCACGCTGGTTGCGGGAGGCATCGCGCTGTTCATTCCGGGGCCGTGGATTGTCAGCCGCGTATTTCACGCGGATTTTGCGGCGAGCTTCCTGACGTTTACGGCGCTGGTGAATATTCATCATTTCATGCTGGATGGAGCGTTGTGGAAGCTGCGCGATTCGCGCATTGCGGCGCTGCTCCTGGACACGCGCGAGAGAGCAAGCGCGGCGGAGGAAACTCGAAGCAGCTTTGTTACTGCCGCTCGGTGGCTGGCAGGGCAAAGCCGCGGCGCACGGGCGCTGCGGATCGCGACGGCTGCGCTGCTTTTCGCGTGGGCCGGGTTGGACCAATTGCATTTTTATTGGGCCAGCCGGGCTGACAATGTGGCGTCGCTGCAACGCGCGGCGGAATTGAACCCGGATGACAGCGCGGCGCAGATGCGTTTGGCGCGCGCGGAACAGCTTGCCGGTCAGCGCGATGCTTCACTGCAAGCCATGCAACGCGCGGCGTCGCTCAATCCGGCAAATTTGGAATTGCAAGAATCGCTTGCGCGCGACTTGATTGAAGCGGGGCGCGACGCGGACGCGTACGCGCAGTACCAGAAAATCTTGGCGCGCTGGCCGCGGAATGCGAATGCGCTCATCAACTACGGCCTGCTGGCCCATCGGCTTGGACATGATGAGGAAGCGGTAGATAGCTGGCAGCGCGCCGTGGACGTGGATCCAACGCAGGCGAACGCGCAGCTTTATCTTGCGCAAAGTCTCGATCAGCGCGGGGAAAAGCTGGCCGCTGCGCGACACTATCGCGCGTACTTGGCGAGCGTCGCGGCGCATCCGGCGGAGCATCGAGGCGAGGGTGGCGCAGTGCTTGCAGCACTTGTCAAAGTTGCGGACGCGGATGCGGCAGCGAATCAGGCTGCGGAAGCGTCTAAAGGCTATGCGGCGGCCATCGGCTTTGCGGAGAAGTCAGGAGACAAGACGCTGGAGAGCTTGGCGCTGACTCACTTCGCCGATTTGCAGGAGAAAGAAGGCAAGGAGGCCGAGGCCGCGCAATCGTATCAGCGAGCGTTGGCGCTCGATGCCGGACTCTCCGATCCACGCAGCGCAGCCGTGGATTGGCTCAACTATGGCCAATTCCTGCGAAGACAGCATCAAACGGAGCGCTTGGTGTTCGCCTGCTTGCTTACGGCGGAGAGTCTTTTGCGTGGGATTCCCGGAGACGAGCTGTCTGCCGTCAGCCAAGCCCGCGCGGAAAGCGAAGCACGCCTTGGGCGGGAGGCAGCGACCGTCCGCCAAAGTTTTCAGGCAATCGCGAACGAAGCAACAGCACTACCCGCTGCCGCATTTGCCGGAGTTACATCAGCTAAATGACATCTGATTCGGCAGTCTGAGAAACACGCAAGAGCGCGGAAAAAGCGTTGCAGAATCGCAGGAGAAACTTCCAGCGCTCAAATCACTCCGGCATCGCGTAGTGACAGAATCGAAGCGGCATCGTATCCGAGCTTGCTGAGCCAGGCGTCCGTGTGCTCGGACAACGCCGGAGCCGGCGTGGCGGGCACGGCTTCATCATCCGATAATTCGAAGCCGCCACGAGTGACGCGCTGCGTTCCGGATAGCGTAGGGAAACTGGTGACGAAGTTGCGTCCCGTCAGATGCGGGTGAGCCAGAATCTCCGGAACACTGAGGACACGGCCAGCGGGCACACCGGCTTCGATCATCAGGGCTTCCCACTCGACAGCACTTTTCTTTAACAACGCTTCGCTTACTTCCTTGTTTATGGCCGCGCGGTTTTGTTTGCGAATCTCGCGGTCGGAGAAACGCGGATCTGTTTTTAGATCGGGGCGTCCAACCAGGTCGCAGAGCTTTTCGAATTGGTAGGTCTCGTTGGCGGCGATGTTGAGCAAGCCATCGCCGGTTCTAAACGTTCCCGAGGGCGCGGCAGTGAAATTCTCGTTTCCCATGGGCACGGGAATCACGTCCGCATTGAGATAGTTGGAGACGACCCAGCCCATCGAAGCCAGAGCAGATTCGAGCATGGAGACATCGATGCATCGGCCGCGGCCGGTAGCACGGGCATCCACAAGAGCAGCACAGATGGCGAGCGCTGCCGTAAGGCCCCCGACGGTGTCGCATACCGGATAGCCGACGCGCAATGGCGCGGTCTGCGAATCGCCGGTGACGCTCATGATTCCGGACATTCCCTGGATGATTTGGTCGTAAGCAGGGCGTAGGGCCAGCGGGCCGTCCTGGCCAAATCCAGAGAGGGAACAGTAGACGAGGCTGGGGTTCACCTGCGAGAGGATCGAGTAATCCAACTGAAGGCGTTTCATGACGTCTGGACGAAAATTCTCGATGACCACATGCGAGATGCGGACAAACTTCTTGAAAATCTCTTTGCCTTGCGGCGCTTTCAAATTGAGGGCGACGGATTGTTTGCCGGCATTAACAGCGACGAAAGATGCGCCCATGAGTTTCGCCGCGGCCGCGGGATCGGCCCCGAGCATGCGGGCGAGGTCGCCGCGGCCGGGCTGCTCGACTTTGATGACTTCAGCGCCGAGCAAGACAAGCTGGAAACTACAGAACGGTCCAGCCAGCACGTTGGTCACATCCAAAATGCGAACGCCGTGGAGCGGAAGAGTCATCGTGGCTCAGCGTTAAAGAATGTTCAGCCTGCTTTTAAGCTAGGGAACTTTAGCGCCGACGGCAGCGGGCACGGCGCCGCAAGCTCCAGCTCGTTTTGCGCGAAGCAGATGGCCTTGATAGGGCCGCGAAGAAAATTGAATGGCAAACTCCGCGGCATCTAACAATTTTTCCTGTTCAATGCCGGTCTCGAACCCCATGCCCTCGAGAAATGCGACCAGATCCTCGGTGGCGACATTGCCGCTCGCTCCGGGACAGTAGGGGCAGCCGCCAAGCCCCGCGGTGGTGGAGTCAAATTCGCGAACGCCGGCATCGAGGCCGACGAGAGTATTGGCGAGCGCGCGTCCGTAGGTGTCGTGGAAATGAAGCGCAATGTCGCTCGCGGGCATTTTCAGCTCGTCTTTGAGGAGAGCGAGTCCTTCTGTCACTTGATCGGGAAAGGCCATGCCGTCGGTGTCGCAGATGGCTACGCGCCAAGGAGCTATCTCGCGAGCGGCGCGAACAACTTTGAGTAAAGCTTGACTCGAAATTCTCCCTTCGAACGGACAGTGAAAGCAGGTAGAAAAGCCGGCGCGCAACACGACACCGTCTTTTTGCGCCAATTTGCTGACCTGACTGAGCAATGCGAGCGATTCCTCGGTGCTGCGGTTCAGGTTCTTGTGGTTGAACGTGTCGCTCGCTGCGATGACAAATTCGAGATGACGGATGCCGGCGGCGACGGCGCGTTCGTAGCCTTTCAGATTGGGAATCAGCGCGGAAAACTGGACGCCAGGGAATCGATGGAGCTGAGCGGCCACGGTTTCCGCGTCGGCAAGCTGTGGCACCCATTTTGGGTGAACAAAGCTGGTGGCTTGAATGCGTTTGATGCCTGCGGCGACGAGCTTCTCGATGAGGGCGAGCTTGTCTTTGGTGGAAACAGGATTTGGCTCATTCTGAAGCCCGTCGCGGGGCGTAACGTCGAGAATATGGACCGTTTCACCCATGGAAGTGACTCCTAAGTCCGTCAGCAAGAATCAACCGGGCACTCAGCAAAGCACAAAAACAGGCAGAGAATTCGCTGAAAGTATTCTAGCGCGTCTGTTAGTCCTCCGCTTCGTAGGTCCAGACCTGCGCAGGTTCGCTGCCTTTCGCTGGAACGCCGACGTAAAGACGGTCGCGTCGGCTGAAAAAATAGCCGGTTCGAATGCCAATTCCGGACGGAACATTGGCCAGCAATTCATAATGATCGGGGTCGTTTTGCTGAAACACGCTGATGAAACCTTCGGCGCCAATGACGTAAACACGCTTCCGGGAAGCATCGAAGTAAACGTCGTCGCATTCTCCAGCAGCGCGCAAGCGGGCGACCTCATTGCCGGTTTCAGTATTGAGGACGACCATCTGGGGAGTCTTCCGGGTAATGGTAAAGAGGCGATGATCTTCTTCGTTCAACGCCATGGCATAGTTGGCACGGAGGCCCTTGAGAGGCCATTTGGTGACAACGCCGGATTTGCGGTCGATGGACTCCACGACGTTGCCGGCGTCGGGCACGTTCACATAGATGTGGCCGCCGGAAGCTTCCACCTGAAAGGACTCCGGATGCCCTTCGGTTTTGTAGACCTGGCCGACGCGTTCATCGGTCTTGGGATCGATCATGGCGATGCCGCCGTCGTCTTCGCCGAAGCCGACGAAGACCGTTTTGGAGGCTTCGTCATAGCGCATGTTGTCCGGATCTTTGCCAAAATCGAGAGTCTTGCGAAGGGTGTACGTCGCGCCGTCGTATATACGCACTTTGCCGTCCTCGGCGTTGGCGACATATAGCTTGTCCACTCCAGGCACATAAAGCGGGCCCTGAGGTTCGGCGAGTCCCTTAATGCTGTGAATGACGCGACCGGCAAAGACGTCGATGACTTCGAGGGAGTTATTGCCGAGGGCGGAAACGAAGAGGCGGCGGCGCTTCGCGTCGGCGGAAAAATGATCCAGGCGCCCTGCAACTCCGGGCACGGGAATCTGCTCCTCCAACTGGAGGGGCAGTAACTCGCGTGCTTGCGATTCCGCGACGGTGGTCTTCGTTCCCTTGAGGGTAAATACGCTCCACGCAACTAGCGCGATTACGCCCATCATCAACAGCTTCTTCATGTCTCCTCCGGAAAGTGATTTGGCCGTTCCGCATTCTCTTGCGACGTTCTAGCAGCCTGAAGATCTCAAAGCACCGGCTCAAACACGAGTATGGCAGCCTCCTCGTTGTCATGGGCCGGCGCCGCGACATAATAGCGATTCAATTCGGACGCCCAAAAAGAAGTGCCTGCCCCTGGCCGCGTAGTGATTTGTCCGATTGTTTCGTAATGGTCTGCATCTTTTTGTTGATACACGAAGACGAAGCCCTCGCCCTGGTCGCGTCCACCAGACACGTAAATTCTCTTCTGTTTGGCATTGAAATAGACGCCGTCCATGCCTTCGGTGGTGGGGAGAGCGGACACTTCCTTTCCGGACTTCGAATCCATCGCAATCATCTGAGGAGGACTGCGCGTGCCGATGAATAGGCGATGGATTGTTTCGTCGTATGCTCCGTCGCCGTTGCGTTGGCTGCTGACCGGCCAGGTAGAGACAACTTCGCGTATCTTGGTATCGACGACTTGAATCTTGCTCTCGGTGGAAACGAAAACAAACAGCGTCCCGCCCGAACGGTCCAACAAAAGTTCGGCGGGATGCGCGGCTACTCGCACGTCGCCAACGGGCTTGTTCGTTGTGGCGTCGATGATTCCGACTTCGCCGTAATCTTTGCCGGCGTCCTTGCCGCCGTATCCGACGTAGAGCAGCTTAGTATGCGGATCGTAGATGACGCGATTGGGGCCGAGCTCGAGCTTGATGGAATCGAGCAATTCGAGAGTGTCGCCCCGGAAGACGCGGAGCATGCCGTCATCGCCGCTGGCTACAAACAGCTTGTTTAGCGATTCGACGTAAGCGATGCCCTGGGGCTTTTGAAAGCCTGGAATGCTCTTCAACCACTTGCCCGCGCCCAAATCCACGATTTCGAGGGAGCCATTTTCGAGCCCGGCGACAAAAAGACGCTTGCCCTTGACGTCTACATCCATGTGGTCGATGCGCCCTTTCACTTTGGGCATGGGAATGGTTTGCACGAGGCGGAGAGGCTGTTTTTCTTGAGCGGTGGAAACTGCTGGGTGGCTCGCCAAAAAGAGAAGCGTCGTGCCAGAAAAAAAAGCAAACTGAATTTTCATTACTGCTGACCTCTCCTCAAGAAATTTCTTTCGAACGTTCCTTCACAAGCTGCAAGCTTAAGCCGGTTTTTCTTCGATCGTTTTTCCGGCGTTGACGACCGAAAAGAGCAAACCCGAAACGACCGTGATGAACGCGGCAACGTCCAGGGCCCGGCTCCAGCCTTGATGGACGGCGAGGTACGCGGTGGCCGTCGACGAAATCGCTCCGCCAATATTCCCCACAGTATTCATCAGCGCGGAAAGCGAAGCAGAGAAATCCGGCGCGAGGTCGATGCAGGAGGCCCAAAAATTGGAAGTGGCGAAATAGTTGAAGCCGGCGGCGAGCGCGATCATCGGAAGGGCGATCGCGGTGATGGTGAGGTGGCTTCCTAGCGCCAGCAAAAGCGCGGACACGCCCATGCCAAGCCAGACGGCCCAGATGCGTCCTTTGCGGCGACCGGAGCGGCGCGACAGGCGGTCAGAAAACCAACCGCCCACGGGAGAAAGGAGAGCCATGGCAAGAAAAGGGGCGGAAGTCCACGCCGCTGCTTCCATCATCTGCAAGCCGCGAACTTTGACGGCGTAAAAGTAGAACCAATTGTAGTACACATAGAAAGCGTAGCCCTGGCAGCCGTAGGCGAGAATCAAGCCCCAGACGGAGGCGTTCGACAACATTTTGAGCCACGGCACGCGTTTGGCATTGGCTACCTGGCGGCGGAGATCCGTGCCGCCGCGAGCCCCGGGATGAATTCCTTCCAGCTCCGCGGCGTTGACGCGCTTGTGTTCCTCAGGCCAATCCGTAGCATACACACGCCAGATCACAACAGAAAGCAAGGCAAAAGCAGAACAGAGATAGAAGGAGACGCGCCAGCCATAGTGGATGGTCGCCCAGGCGATGAAAATGGGAGTTAGGGTGCCGCCGAGGCCGAGGCCGGCGCTTTGCAAGCCGCTGGCGAAACCTCGCTCCTTCAGGCTGGTCCACGAAGCGATGACGCGGACGCAGCTGGGTGAGATGGCCGCTTCGCCGACTCCGGTGAAAAAGCGGATGACCTGAAACAGGAGCAAGACGCTCAGGCCGGTGCCGACGGCGAGACGCGGCGCTGCGCCCATCATGCCCGCGCCAAAACCGAAGCAGAGGATAGAGGCCGTCAGAGTGCGTGTCGGACCGAGGCGGTCGCAGATATATCCCCACGGAATCTGGAACAGAGCGTAGCCCCAAAGGAAAGCGCTGAAGATGCTGCCCATTTTGATGGTGTCGAAGGCGAACTCTTCTTCAATCGTTTTGCCTGCGATGCTCAGGTTCAAACGATTCAGCGCAGTGACCGCCATGATGAGCATGACGATGCTCATGATGTACCAGCGCACGCTGGTGGCCGCTTCCGAGTTTGCGGCCCCAGTGGCTGGAAGCGTTTGTGCGGAAGCGCTGGTTGGATGATTCACGCGGTCTTACCCCCGTGCCGCGAAGTGCTTGAGCCATGCCTAGGAAGGAAACGAGTGAAGTAGCTGACGACAGGCGTGCCGGTCAAGAAGAATCGGAAAAGAGCATTGCGGCCTCTGCTCGTCTTGCACCCGGGGAGCAAAAGGGAATTGCGTCCGGGGAGCGAGGCCGTGGGTTAAGAGCCAAGGCGTTGCTCCCCGGAGAAGGATTGACTCTACCAGATGAGCTTGATGCCCAGCTGAATCTGGCGGGAAGTGGTGGTCGTCGAGTCGATGACGCCGCCACTTCCAGGCTGTACGCTGTTAAAAGCGCCACCCGTGAGACTTCCAAAGCCGCCGAACGAAAGATTGTCCACGGGGGCCTGGAAGTTCGCGCGATTGAATATATTGAAGAATTCGAAACGCAACTGCACGTTGAAAGTTTCAGAAATCCTCGGGACATGGGTGTTCTTGAGAATGGCGAAGTCTACGTCTACAAGATTTGGACCCACCAGTTGGTTACGTCCCGCGTTCCCGAGGAGGTTGGGACAAAGAACTTGAGTGCCATCCGAAGAGAAGACATTCTTTCCGCCCTTCGTGGGAGGAGCGCATTGCGCCGCAAAAGAGGCCGGAGCGCTGGGGTAGACAAAGCAATTTGCGTTGATATAGGAAGCACGAATGGGGTCCTGCCTCCAATTTGCATTGTAAGGATCGCATCCAGCAATGCGGCTCGGGAAGGCAAGCGGATCACTGCTATTCTGCCCAAGCGGGTCGCCAGCTTGCACTAGAGTGAAGGGAACGCCTGTGCTCGCCGTGATGATCCCACCAATTTGCCAACCACCAGCTATGTAAGCCGCCGCTGAATCACCCTTCGGACCGGGAATGCTGTACAGATAGTTGAGAGAGAAGTTTTGACGGATGTCGAAGTCGCAAGGACCATGGCGGTTCAAGCGCGTGAAAAACATGAGGGAGGTAAGGGAATTCGTGTAGGGGTCGCCCAATTGCGCGCCGGAGCCATCGTCGAGGCACTTGCCCCAGGTATAGGCTAGCTGCGATTGCCACCCGTGAAAATCCCTAACCTGAAGCTGTGTTTGGAGGCCGTTGTACTTGGAAGTGTCGTCGAAGAAAATCGGCCGAATGAACCCGGCATTGGGGTTGGCGAGCTGCCCGTTCAGGGGCCAGAGGAGACCTGCGGAGGTCGCTGTAGGAATGACCATGTTGCTGTCGTCGGTTGTGAACGGGTCGTGAAGCGTATGTGAGCCTACATAGCCCACTTGCGCCGAAATCTTCGAAGTGATGGAGCGTTGGATGTTTAAGTTCCAGTTCATTGCGTAACTACGATGGGGATTAGGATCGACCCAACGTGTTCCTGCGCCAGCAGCCGTAAATGGGATGATACTCAGCACGCCCTTTGGGAATGACCCCTGAGGCAAGTTCGATGCGCTGACTTGGAGAGAAAAAGGAAGAGTTAAAGAGTCGCCGATAGTGTAAACGTAGGGCAGCGGAAGCACGTCGAAAATGCCGAAACCGCCGCGGATTGCTGTCTTGCCGTCTTTAAACGGATCGTAGGAGAAACCAATCCGTGGATCGAAATTACGAGTAGTGGGATTTGTTTTCCACATATTGCTAACAGGGACAGTGCAGCCTACCAACGAGGTGGCCGCGATGGGGAGCGGACAGGTCTGGCCTGCCACTGCTGTACCGTAGAACGAGTTGAGGAGGCCGAACTTGTTATGAGCCTCCGACGGATCGGTCAACATCTCGTAACGCAAGCCAAGATTCAAGGTCAGATTGGAGAGCAAGCGGAAGTCATCCTGGAAATACCCGCCAAAAAGCGTGTCTCGGCTTCCGACTTCGTTCCTGATGCTCGGGGAAAGCAAGAGGACGTTCAAAGGCTGGTTTGTGAGGAAGTTGGCGAGAGAGCTGAAATTGAAATTGCCGTTGCCCCTCACTTTGGAGAGGACGTCATATTGCATACGCTCGACGGCCAAGCCGAACTTGAGGGCGTGCTTGCCTCTGGTCCAGAAAAGATCGTCGTAACCCTGGAATGAGTTGTAATGGTGGCCAAAGAAAGAAGCGTCGCCCAACCCGCCTGCGGAAGTTATGCCGGTAACTCCTATTAAAGGAGCGTCCAGGCCAGGAAGAATTCCCAGCGAAGTGTCTCCTGCGGCTTTGTTGATTGCCGTCCCAGGTTGTTGCACCAATCCAACAACGCGATTGAAGCCAAGCCTGGCAGTATTCACGAGCGCTGAACTGAAGATGTGGTTCTCCGTAAGACCGAACATCTGGCGGCGCGTGAAGATCTGGGCGGTGAAATTGTCCAAACTATCCGGGATGGTTTGCGGCGCGTTGTCGAAGAAATAGCTGCCGTTGAGACTATCTTTCTCGGAAACCTTGTGGTCGACTCGCGCGGTGACGTAGTTCTCGTTGATGACCTTGAGGCCGCCTGTCAGGAAAATGCCAGTGTCCGGGCCGTTGGAACCGGCATTTGGCAACGGCCATAGAGCGAGATACGGGGCTACCTTCGGATCGACGGTCACCGTGCCCGTGGAAAGCTGCCCACTGCGGGCCGCCTGCGTGGGAACGATGTCGCTGAAGCTCAAGCTCTGGGCTTGCCGGACGCCCTCGTAGTCTCCGAAAATAAAGGTTTTGTCCTTGATAATCGGCCCGCCAGCAGAGGCACCGAATTGGGTACGGTGGAAGGGGGGGATTTGAGCGGGGTCGAAGAAATTCCGCGCATCAAAAATCTTATCGCGATCAAAGAAATAGCCCGTGCCATGGAATTGGTTTGTCCCAGAACGCGTAATGGCGTTAATGACCGCGCCGGAAGTTCGTCCATACTCCGCCGTATAGTTCGTTGTGACGACGTTGAACTCCTGGACAGCATCCACGCCGAGATTGGCGCCGAGTGTGCTGCCGGGCGCTCCATTCGAATAATCGTTGATGTTAATGCCGTCGATGCGGTAGGTGTTTTCATTTGGGCGATGCCCGCTATCGGCAAGTTCGTCGCCGAAACCGCGATTGCCGCGATTGGCAGTGCTGTTGGTCGAAGCTTGCGCACGAACGCTGAGAACTCCAGGCTGCAGGGTCGCCAACTGGGTCCAATCACGCCCGTTCAAAGGCAAATCCACCACCGTTTGCTGTTCCACAGTTCCGCTCAGGGTAGAGCTGGTCGTGTCGACGCTGGGGGGCGCTTCGCTGACGGTAACGGTCTGGGCGAGTTCACCAACTTTGAGGCTTAGATTGAGTGCTTGTTGAGAGCCAACCGTAAGAGTAATTCCTTTTTGGACGAGGGTTTGAAACCCTTTTGCCGTCACGGTGACCTCGTAGTTGCCCGGCAAGAGATTGGGGGCGGAGTAGAGCCCGTCGGTATTGGTTGTGACCTCGCGAATGTCCCCAGTTGCTAAATTCTTAATGGATACCTTGGCACTGGCGACGGCGGAGCCTGATTCGTCGGTCACAACTCCGGAAAGGTTGGCTCCCGCCAGTTGCGCATGGGCTGGAATGGTAAATACAAGAAGGGCGCAGAAAAAAATCGCACAACTGAGAATCCCTAAGCCTCGCTTGTTCCTTTTTTCCCGGCTCATAATTCATTTCCTCCCAAACCCCAGATTCCAAAAGAACTCGGCGTGCCATAGCCTCTAAGCCCACCAGCTAGAGCCTAAGTGGCTCAGCCAAAATCGCGCCAAGTTGAAACAGGACGAAACGGGTGCCCCTGTCCGATTGAATTCGGACCACCTGTGAGAGCACACTGTTGTTCAAAACAGGAAAGGACNCCTGTCCCATTGAATTCGGACCACCCTGGGAGAGCGCACTGTCGTCCAAAAGGGGAAAGAAGTGCAATGCTCTCTGAGTCATATCAAAAACATTTCTAGGTCACGCGGAAATCGTCAGAAAAACAAGGACTTAAGAGAGGCTGTAACACGGCTTTGACCTGGCTTTCACTCGGGACTATACTGCCCCCATCTCGTTCGTTTGCCATGGACCTAGCCGCCCATCCACCGAAACTCGTGCGCTTTGGCGTATTTGAGGTCGATGTGGAGGCCCGTGAATTGCGNAAAACAGGGCCGGAGAATTAAACTTCAGGAACAACCCTTTCAGATTCTGGTGCTGCTCTTGGGGCATCGGGGAGGGGTAGTTAGCAGGGACGAACTCCGGCATCGGCTGTGGCCGGACGATACGTTTGTCNGATTTTGACCACAGCTTGAACACTGCCGTGATGAGGTTGCGCGAGGCGCTAGGGGACTCACCAGAGAATCCGCTCTTCGTCGAGACTGTGCCGAAACGCGGATATCGCTTCATTGCTCCCACAGAAGAGGTTTTGCTGACTGGCTCGGAAGTGCGAGGCCATGAGCAAGCCGATGCACCGGTGGAGACCGTGCCACGGAGTGTTCAGGCAGGCTTAAGGGAGTCGTTGCATCTTTCCGAGGTTCAGGAGGTCCCGAAGAATGCCCTGCGTGGCCGGCAAATCCTTGGGCGAGTGGGCATCCTAGCGGCTTGTGCCGCGGCCTTTCTTGGGGTCACGGCATATTACATTCACGCGGTCAACACCAGCAAAGCAAAGTCCGAACGGATTACTTCTTTGGTCGTGCTTCCGCTGGAAAACGTATCAGGGGATAAAGAGCAAGACTACTTTGCCGACGGCATGACGGACGAGTTGATCGCCGACCTGGCGAAGATTAGGTCGCTGAGGGTCATTTCGCGAACGACGGCGATGGCCTACAAGGACAGCCGCAGGCCGCTTTCGGAAATCGCCAAAGAGCTAAAAGTGGACGGGGTGGTCGAGGGAACGGTCCTGCGTGCAGGAAACCGCGTGCGCATTACGGCAGAGTTGGTGCAAGTTTCGACTGATCGTCATCTTTGGGCGGAAACTTATGAAAGCCCAGTGGGTGACATACTTACATTGCAAGGGCAGGTGGCCGCGGCCATCGTCAACGAAGTCCGGGTGCAACTCACGCCGGAAGACCAGAAACGGCTGTCCAGCAAGCGGAGTCCGGTAAATACGGAGGCCTACGAAGATTACTTGAAGGGGCGATATTACTGGAATAAGCGGTCCGACGAAGGGATCGCCCGGGCGATCGAGTATTTTGAAGCAGCGACAAAGAAGGATCCCAATTACGCGCTGGGCTATGCGGGACTGGCCGATTGCTATAGCGTCGTGGGATCGACGATTGTCGGCACTATGCCCGCCGCGGAAGCGGGTCCGAAAGCCAAAGCAGCCGCACAAAAGGCCCTGGGAATTGACAGTTCTCTTGGAGAAGCAGAAACCTCGCTGGCTAGCGTGCGCTTTAATTATGATTGGGACTGGCCCGCGGCGGCGAGCGGATTTCAACGCGCTATCGAGCTGAATCCCAGCAACGCCACGGCCTACCAGCGCTATTCCCTTTACCTGATCGCGATGGGCCGTGCGCGAGAGAGCTTGGAGCAGATTAATCTGGCGCGGCAGCTCGACCCGCTTTCCATTAGCATCAATTTCAGCTTGGGCTGGCGGCTGNAATCTGGCGCGGCAGCTCGACCCGCTTTCCCTTAGCATCAATTTCAGCTTGGGCTGGCGGCTGTACATGGCGCGACAGTATGACCAGGCGATCGAGCAACTACGCAACACGCTCGATATGGACCCAAATTTTGCGTTGGCGCACTTGGTTCTCGGCGAAGCCTACGAACAAAAGGGCGACAATTCCCGGGCCATCGAACAATTGCAAAAAGCGACGGCTATTTCTCCGAATAGTCCGCTCATGCTCGCCGGGCTTGGCCATGCGTTCGGAGTGGCTAAGAAGACAGCCGAAGCCCGGGCTATCCTCAACCAGTTGATGGAACTCTCGAAAAAACAGTACGTTGCACCGTTTTATGTCGCTCTCGTCTATGCCGGCTTGGGCGAAAATGAAAAAGCGATGGAGTGGCTGGAAAAGGCGTATCAGGATCGCTCGAACGGTCTGGTCTTCATAAAAGTCGACCCCGAGCTAGATACTCTCCGGGCGATTCCCCGCTTCCGAGAGTTGCAGAGCAGGATGCAACTTTCCGAATAATCTCTAATGTCATATGAGAGAGACCTTCTTCCCCACACTCAGAGACGCGCCCTTCGGCTATTTAACCGGCGTTTAGCTTCGCTGCACTAGCCTCTCTGTCGAGAATGCCAGTTGCAAAAGGGCGATCTAGGGAATTGCAGCTGGCGAGGATGAAACAATGATGAGGCGCGACCTATTCAAAGCTTCTCTGGTGACAGGAGCGGCCACGTTGCTCAGCAAACCGAGTTTCGGCGGCGCAACTGGAGGCCAAACCGCGTTTCCAGAAGTGCCTGGCCTGACCAAGTATGTTGCGGAATTTGTGTTGAACACAAAGTATGAGGACATCCCCGCGGAAGTCATCGCGCTGGGCAAAAAATCGCTTCTCGACGGATTCGGATTGGCTCTGTCTGGTTCCGTCGCGGAATCCGGCCCCATCAGCCGCAAGTACATCGAGAGCCTGGGCCTCTGTCAAGGCAAGGCCACAGTTATCGGTTCGTCTCTCAAGTCTTCCCCACGATTTGCGGCCTTCGTTAACGGCGTATCCATCCATGCTGATGATTTCGACGACACGCAACTCGCCGTCGCGAAAGACCGTGTCTACGGCCTGCTCACTCACCCCACTGCCCCGGTCTTGCCTCCGGCTTTTGCAATTGGGGAACTCAGCGGCGCTTCGGGAAAAGATTTGATGCTCGCCTATCACCTGGGCGTCGAGGTGGAAACGAAGCTTGCGGAAGCCAGTTCGCCGCGGCATTACAACGATGGCTTCCATTCCACGGGCACGTTCGGCTCGCTCGGGTCAGCCACAGCGTGCGCCAAGCTTCGCAGTTTCAAGCTGGAGCAGATTCTCACGACTTACGGAATCGCTGCCGCCGAAGCCGGCGGGTTGCGTGAAAACTTCGGAACGATGACGAAGCCTTTCCATGCGGGTCACGCTGCCGAAAATGGAGTTGCCGCAGCCGATCTCGCCAGCCTGGGCTGGACCGCTGCCGAGCAGATCCTCGAGGCCGGACGTGGTTTTTTTCATGCCTACTCCGGCAGCTACGATCCTTCTGCCATCATGAACAAACTCGGGAATCCATGGACACTCGTAAATCCCGGAGTTTCGTTGAAGCCTTATCCTTCGGGTTCTCTCACGCACCCCGCGATGACAGCGCTGCTCCGGCTCATCGAAAAATACGACATCAAGCCGTCCGAAGTAGAAAAAGTAGACGTTGGGACGAATCACAACATGCCGAACGCACTGATTCACCACAGACCGCAGACGGGTCTCCAGGCCAAATTCAGCATGGAATTCTGCATCTCCGTCTTGCTCTTGGAACGCCGCGCTGTTCTAGGTCAATTCACTGATGAATACGTGCGGCGTCCCGAAGTGCAAGAAATGATTCGCCGCGTGAATTTCTACGTTGATCCCATTGCGGAAAAAGCCGGCTTTGACAAGATGACTTCGCTCGTGACCGTGCACTTGAAAGATGGCAGAGTGCTCAAGGATCAAGCCGACTTCGCAAAAGGAAGCCCTTTGAATCCCATGACGTTTGACGATGTAATCGGAAAATTCCGCGGCTGCGCGGAATACGCCAAATGGCCCAAAGACAAGACGGAAGCGATTATTGAGGCCGTTGGCGCTCTGGGGCAACTCCAGGACGTGAGCAAGCTTTCGCCATTGCTTGGCGCGACAGTCTAAGCGCTCTTGCCAAGCAGAGACGCGATTGCCTTGCCCATCTCCTCCGTGCTGGATTTACCACCGATATCCGGAGTGCGCACTTGCCCTTTTGCCAGCACTACAGAGATTGCATTTTCGATTGAATCGGCAGCCTCAGAAATTCCAAGGTGACGCAGCATCATGGCCCCTGACCAAATCTGGCCGATGGGATTCGCGATTCCCTGTCCCGCAATGTCCGGCGCCGAGCCATGCACCGGCTCGAACATCGAAGGAAATTCCTTCTCCGGGTTGAGGTTGGCTGAGGGAGCAATGCCGATCGACCCAACCACGGCAGGGCCCAGGTCGGAAAGAATGTCGCCAAAAAGGTTCGAGCCAACGACCACGTCAAACCAATCCGGATGGCGCACAAAATGAGCAGTCAAAATATCGATATGAAATTGGTCCGTGCGGATGTCGGGGTACTTCGTAGCTATTTCGCGAAAGCGTTCGTCCCAAAACGGCATAGTATGAATAATGCCATTCGATTTTGTGGCTGAAGTGAGGTGCTTTTTCCTTTTACG
>OCOJ01051471.1_pt1 | contig 24664 bp, 30 predicted proteins | sample 1539251 | NCBI WGS metagenome assembly OCOJ01 (sample SAMN01911457, study PRJEB22624) | soil metagenome | biome: Soil | place: Malaysia | collected 2012-04-30 | depth RA_metagenome m | reverse complement strand
GGTTGCATGGACGAAGAAGCTCCTGGGGGTCGACAGGGCGGGCCACAGCGGCACACTGGACCCCCCCGTCTCGGGGCTCCTCCCGATTGGATTAGGCCAGTCGACCAGGGCCCTCAGCCTTCTCCTCATGTTCCCGAAGGAGTACAGGGGTGTGATGCGCCTGCACTCGTCGGTGCCCAGGAAGCATCTGGACGGCGTGATCAAGGAATTCACGGCGGAAATCTTCCAGCGGCCGCCCCAGCGCTCGTCCGTCAGCAGGCAGACCAGAAGCAGGACCATCTACGAGCTGGAGCTGACAGAGTCCAAGGGGAACCTGTACCTGTTCCGGGTGCTCTGCCAATCGGGGACATACATCCGCAAGCTTGTCTACGACATCGGGGAGGTGCTGGGCGTGGGTGCGACCATGGTGGAGCTGCGAAGAACGAAGGTGGGGCCCCTGACCGAGGAAAGGGGATTGGTGACCCTGCACCAGCTCAACGATGCGGAGTTCCGCCTAAAGGAAGGTGACGAAGCGCCGATCAGGAAGCTGGTGCTCCCAGTCGAAGAGTCGCTAGGTGGCATAGGAAGGATGGTCATGAGGGACTCAGCCGTGGACGCCATCTGCCACGGCGCTCGCCTCGGCATCCCAGGGGTCCTCGCAGTCTCCGAGGGGGTCAGCAAGGACGACACAGTCGCCCTGATGAGCGCGAAGGGGGAACTCGTCGCCATTGGGAAGGCCCTCGTCTCGACGGAAGAGGTTCGGGGCCTCCAGAGGGGGCTCGCTTCTACGACGGAAAGGGTGGTCATGAAGGCTGGTACCTATCCGCGCCTTTGGAAGAGCCACCACAAGCAGGAGCCGGCTTCCGGACCCAGACCTCAACAAGGCGCCTAGGCTCCGGCCCCATGACCCCCCGATGCCGCAGCAGCTGATCGCCGGATTCCGTAGACCGCAGGTCGAGGTTTTAAACCGCCGGCAACGGCCCAGCGAACGCCGGGATCGCCTAATCTGGTAGGGCGCAGCAGCACGACTGCGTACGCCTGGAAAATCCCAACTGGCGAGCCTGTCTCGCGAAAGCGGGTTCTGGGTTCAAATCCCAGTCCCGGCGTCAATAGCGCCCTTTCTTCATCCTTCGTTACTTGCTTATCTCATGAGATAGGCGACGATCCGTCCGGCCGATGATTCTGGGGCCAGGCGGGTGCTGTCCACGCGCATGGCAAGTCTCGGTTTCTCGAACATCCCAAGCATCGCTTTGACCTTATCGGGAGGCACTACCGCTCTCCTCGCCGAGTTCCTTGCCAGAGCCGTCTCTAGCCCGCAACTGACCCACACCGTGTACGCCCTCTCGTAGTACCTGCTCAGACGTCTCCTGGCCTCCTGACGATACTCCTCCTTCAGGAATGTCCCGTCAAGAACCGAAAGGTAGCCTGCCCTCAGCGCCTCCTTGGCAACGGCGAAGCATGCTTCATACACGAGCTTCGATTCCGCAGGCGCGAAACTGGGATGGGCCAGCATCTTCCTTACGCCGTCAGTTTCTATTAGGATCGAGTCTTCGAATTGGTTAAGCACGAGCCTTGCTATCGTCGTCTTCCCGCTCCCGGGGATGCCGCAGAAGATCACGAGCTTGCCCTTCATCCGGTTCCAGGGGCGTCCCGGCGCATTTCTTATAAAGCCAGACAGCAAGTCGCCGTCAAGTGAAGGATTCCGCCCCAGTGGTGAGGGTCGGCCTCACTTGTCTTGCGGCGCACCTGGAAACTCTCCCCAGTTGCACGGGGGAGGTCGATTAGCGTGTCCAACCTCTCGATAGTAGGTCTGCAATGGGGGGACGAGGGCAAGGGGAAGATGGTCGATTATCTCGCAGCGGGCTTCGACGCGGTGGCTCGTTTCAGCGGTGGTAGCAACGCCGGCCACACGGTGGTCATCGGCACGCGCAAGCACACATTCCACCTCCTCCCGTCGGGAGTGCTCAAGGGGAAGCAGCTCCTGATAGGCGCCGGTGTCGCCGTCGACCCTGTCATATTGAAGGAGGAGCTTTCTCTGCTCCCGGACGAAGTCAGGAACCGCCTGGTAGTGGATGGAAAGTGCGGCCTCGTCACCCCTCAGGACAAGGAGCTCGACAGGGAGCTGGAAGATTTGAGGGGAGCGTCGCCCATCGGCACGACGATGCGCGGCGTCGGGCCCTCCTATGCCCTCCGGGCTTTCAGGCTCTCTCCTAGGGTCTCTGATGTGACCGATGGATACGACTTCAGCTCCCTTTCGAGGTTCTACCAGAAGCTTTCTGTGGACCCGACCGGGCTAATCGCCTGGGCGGCCGAGTCCAAGAAACTTCTCAGAGGGCTGACCGGGGACGTGGGCGCAGAAGTCATGGGTATCCACGAGAAGGGCGGGTCCGTGCTATTCGAGGGCTCCCAGGGGACGCTCCTGGACCTCCTGCACGGCTCCTACCCCTACGTGACCAGCACTCACACTGTCACCAGCTACATCCCCGCTGGCCTGGGCATCCCTCCATCGCTCGCTGGCAAGTCGCTGGGCGTCGCCAAGGCCTACACAACGAGGGTCGGCGGCGGGCCGTTCCCCACCGAGATCGGAGGGCCCCTGGCAGACAGAGTAAGGTCTCTCGGGAGTGAGTACGGCGCCACGACTGGCCGCCCCCGCAGGGTAGGGTGGCTGGACCTTGTCGCCCTGAAGTACGCGGTGATGATTAACGGCGTGTCCGAGCTCGCCGTCTCAAAGGTCGACGTCCTCTCTCAGATCAAGGAGTTCAAAGCATGCGTGGCATACAGGCAGGGGGGGTCCGAGACCGCTGATTTCCAACGCGCCCTGGGCCGGCTCGAACAGGTCGAACCGGTCTACGATTCGCCGTTCTCACTCCACGGCGCGAGCTTCAGCGGCGGCATCTCCAGAGACGGGATGAAGCTCGTTGACTATCTTGAAGACCAGCTGGCGGTCAGGGTCAGGCTCGTGTCCTACGGTGAGGAGAGGTCCATGACAATTGAGCTTTGACTCGATCTCTCCCATAGACGGCCGGTACGGGCCCGAGGCCGAGCCCCTTTCGCGCTACTTCTCCGAGAGGGCTCTAACCGTCGAGAGGCTCAAGGTCGAGACTGCATACCTCGAGCTACTGGTCAGCCTCGGCGTCGCGCCCAGGGCGAAGGTTCCTGAGATCAAGGCCGACATGGAAGAGGTCAAGCGAGTGGAAAGGAGGCTAGGGCACGACGTGAAGGCCGTGGAGATCTATGTCAGGAACCGCCTCGGGCGGTCCGACGCGAAGGTACTGGCGCCCTACGTCCACCTGGGCCTGACCAGCGAAGACACCAACAGCCTCGCCTTCGCCTCGCTCCTCAAGAATGCAAAGGACGACGTGCTGGTGCCCGCGTACGCTTCACTGGCCATGCAGCTCGCTGGCATCGCCTCGAAGGAAGCGAAGACGACAATGGCTGCGAGAACCCACGGAAGGCCAGCGGTCCCAACCACATTCGGGAAAGAGATAGCTGTGTTCGCCGTCCGTCTTGCGGAGAGGGCGGCGTGTCTCAGGGGGCTCTCTCCCCAGGCGAAGTTCTCAGGCGCGGTGGGGACCTATGCTTCGTTTCGCCTTCTAGGGAACCTTGACTGGCGTAGGGAACTCGCACGCTTCGTCAGGAAGTTCGGCGTCGCCTCCACCTCATACTCCACCCAGGTCGTCCCGGGCGAGCGACTCGCAGACATCCTTCACTGCGTAATAACCGTCAACCAGCTTATGGTCTCGCTCTCCAGGGACCTGTGGATGTACCAGACGCTCGGCCTAGTCCGCTTCCTTCGTCCTGGGAAGGTGAGCTCTTCGACCATGCCTCAGAAGGTGAACCCGGTGGACCTCGAGAACGCCGAGGGGCAGGCCGAGGTCTCCAATGCCCTGCTCACTCTTCAGGCCTACAAGCTCCAGCAGACAAGGTTGCAGAGGGACCTCTCTGACTCTGTGGTGAGGAGGACCATTGGCCAGGCCTTGGCCCACTCCTTCGTGGCATGCAATCGGCTGCGCGCGTCGCTCTCAGCCATGGAAGTGAATCGGAGGGCGATGAGGGAGGACCTGGAACTCCATCCGGAGATTCTTGCTGAAAGGGAGCAAATACTGGCCAGACTGAGCGGGGATGAGTTCGGCTACGACAGGGTCAGGTCCGCGGTCGAAGGCGGACGCTTCAGCCCCACCAGGCCCGCAGACGGCTACATCGGTTACGCTTCCGACCTTGCGAAGGGAGCTCCCGCTGTGGTGAGGGGCAAACTAGGTAAGAAGCGCCTACACAGCAGCAAGAAGCCCGGCTCTACTTCTTGAACACCCAAGACAGGTCCGGCGGGTCTGCCCTCCGGCTCACCTTCTCGTTCAGGGCATGAACGACCAGGGGGAGCGCCAGGGTGATGTCGGCGTAGAGGGTCGCCTTCTTCGCGTCAGACGCTATCTTCCCCCAGCTAACGGCCTCCTCCAGCGTACACCCTGACAACCCTCCCCACTGGGGGCTGTCGGCAGTGATCTGGATCGCAAACTCGTGCGGCGCCTCCTCCTCCCCGCCCTGGGCCAGGGACTTGATTATGGTCGAAAGCTGGATTGTGTCCTTGGGAACGCCCCCTCCCAGGTACACAACCCCCGTCCGCTTCGTCTTCTCCGCTATCTGGGCCAGCTCCTCCATGTCCTTGCTCTGGTCAAGCCTGATTAGCTTCCCCTTCTCGCGCTTCAGGAGGCTGAGGGCCACGCCGTAGCCGCTATCTATGAGCCCAGGCGAGTAGATCGGGACCCTCGCCCTGTGGGCCGCCGCTACGATGCTCTCTATCCCCTTTTTCGAGAGGAAATCGCCGAAGCCGTGGAGGAACTCCCTGGTGGAGTAGACCTTCTCGGGATCGAGGGTGTCGGCATAGTTGTATATCGTCCTCTCCAGCTTCCTGTACTGCATCTCGTCCGCGTAGACGTCATAGAACCTGTCTATCTTCAGCCTCAGCAGCTCGTAGTCGTCGGCCAGCCAAGTCCCCTGGTAGTAGTGATATCCCAGCGCCTCGAGTATGTCCTCGGAGATGTTGGCTCCCGTGCTAACGATCACGTCCACGTACCTGTTCTCAACGAGCCAGCGGATGATCTTCCATTGGCCAGTCGTGCTTAGCGAACCGGTCAGGCCCAGAAAGACGGTCAGGCCCTTGGCATTCGCCATCTCAGTCCAAATCTTCGCCACTTCGCCGAGCTTCTTCCCCTGAAAGCCGGTCTGAGACATCTCGTCCAGCAAAGCGGAGACGCTCTTCTTTCCCACCTCTATGGTAGAGACTGGTTTGGATAGAACTTCCTTCCTTGATACCACGCCAGGGCATCGGCGCATTCGCTTAATTGTCTTGTGAGTTCCGTCCCGGAATGCCGGGCCCCTACTTTACTGTGACCGACTTCGCTAGGTTCCTCGGATAGTCAGGATCGTTGCGCTTCGCGACACTCATATGATAGGCGAGAAGCTGCAGAGGTATCACTTCGACTATTGGCGCGAACTTGGGCTGCACCCTGGGCACGCGGACGTAGTGTCTGTACACGCTGTCTCTCTCGTCCGAGATACCTATTATGTCCGCTCCCCTTGCCCTGAGCTCCTGCGCGTTGGAAAGCGAGTCGGCGTGTGCCTCTCCGCTCGGGTTCAGAATTACGACCGGCGTGCCCTTCTCTATCAGGGCGAGTGTCCCATGCTTGAGCTCGCTGGCAGGCATCCCCTCGGCATGGATGTAGGAAAGCTCCTTCAGCTTTAACGCCCCTTCCATGGCCACAGGGCTCTGGTACCCCCGGGCGACGAAGTAGAAGTCCGGCCTTTCTCTGTACTCGTCGACAAGGCCCCTGATCTGCTCGTCACACTTCAGCGTCTCGATGACCGCTTCTGAGAGCTCCTTGAATCCGTTGGACTTCCTCTTCCCGAGTACTGCGTCAACCACCATGTTCGCCACCACCACCTGTGCCGTGAAGCTCTTGGTCGCTGCCACCCCCACTTCAGGCCCGCAGTTGAGAAGGAGAACCCCGTCGCTTTCTCTCGCGAGCGTCGAACCTGCTGCGTTGACAATGGAGTAGACCCTCGCGCCGCTCTTCTTCGCCTCCTTCACGGCCTCCATCACGTCCGCGGTCTCGCCGCTCTGTGAGAACGCAATGACCACCGACCCCTTCCCAAGGAATCCGGTGTGCTCCTTCAGCTCCCCGGCGACGACCGCATCGACCCTGATCCTTGCCTCCTTGTTTAGCCTGAACTTCATCAGCAAGCCGGCGTGATACGACGTCCCCGAAGCGGTGATGTAGAGTGATTTCGCCTTCCGTATCGCTCTGGCGAACTCCTCGACCTTGGACGGCTCCTGGACTGACGCGCTTAGCACCGTCCTGGGCTGCTCGTTGATCTCCTTCAGCGTGAAGTGTGCGAAGTCGCTCTTGTTGACGTCCGAAAGCTCCCAGGCGACCTGGGTCGGCTTCCTCCTTACTTCCCTGCCGCCCGGCCCCACGATCCTGACCCTTTCCCTGGTGAGTTCAACGACCTCGTAGTTGTCGAGGAATATGGTCCTGTCCGTGTGTCCGATGAAGGCAAGCACATCGCTGGCCAGGAACATCTTCCCCTGGCCTACGCCCACGATCAACGGTGCGTCCTTTCGCGCGCCAACCATGACGTCCGGCCTGTCTTGGAACATGACCGCGATCGCGTATTGCCCCTTCAGCCTCTTGGTGGCAGCCATGGTCGCCTTCAAGGGGTCACGGACCCGCTTGTACTCCGACTCGATCAGGTGGGCGATGATCTCCGTGTCCGTCTCGCTCCTGAACTTGTGTCCCTTGGCCGAGAGTCCTTTCTTCAGCGGCTCATAGTTCTCTATGATCCCGTTGTGGATGACCGCGACCATTTCCCTGCAGGACGTGTGAGGATGGGCGTTCGCGTCCGTAACCCCTCCGTGTGTCGCCCATCTCGTGTGCGCCATTCCTATGTTCCCCCTCAGGCTTGAGAGGTTCCTGCTCCGCTCGATCTCGCTCACTCGCCCCACTCCCTTCTTTACGGCGAGCAACCCGTCGGAAATTGTCGCCATCCCCGCGGAATCGTAGCCTCTGTACTCGACCCGCTTGAGTCCGTCCAGGAGGATGCCCGCGACTGGCTCTCCAGCTACGCATCCAACGATTCCGCACATTTGTCTGGCGCGTATCGCCCGGGCTCTTTAAACCCCACACAATATTCCAGTGTACCGTGCATACTGCAATTTGCATGGAACGGCTCTCGGCTTCCCTCCAGCTTCAGCACCATGCAAAACCGTTTATGTAGGGTATGACCAGGCCGAGGTGCATGGCGAAGGAGAAGTTCCTCTTTGACCCGAAGCCTGCAGCGAGGCTGGTCAAACGCGTCTTGGTTTCGGACAAGCCTGACGGCTTCAGGCCGGCGTCGGGGAAGATAGGTCAGAAGATACTCGTGCTGCTTTCGTCTGGCCCGAAGTACCCCGCGGAGATGGCCCGGGCGCTCAACACACACCATCAGACGGTCTACTATCACGTCGGCCGCCTCGAGAGGGCAGGACTGATCACGAGAATCAGTAGCGAGCAGATACGTGGTGGAGAGGCGAACCTCTTTGCGCTTGCGTCAGACGGTTACGCGGTCGAGTTTCCGGTCAAGGGGGAGCAGATGCCGACCCTGAAGTCGTCGGGCAGGTCGAAGGCGATGGGGCGTTTCTTCAGGGAGTTCATAGGCTCGGGAGAGTTCGACGGCTGGCTTGTGGTCGGTTCGCCCCTGCAGCACGGAGAGGCTGGCACCCAGGCAAGAGACGGGCACTATGCCGTGCAGCTTGGATTCGCACTGGGCCAGTTCGTCACCCTCCCCTCGAAGTTTCCTGTCAAGCTCGACGTCGACCTGCGAGCCGAGAAGCTGTTGGCGTCGAACCTTGTCCTAGTCGGGGGGCCTCGCACCAACATAATAGCGGAGGAGCTCAACCAGTACCTCCCCTTCCGCTTCAGTCAGGGTGGTTTCTGGAGCAGCATTGTGGATGACGCCGGCAGGAGCTACGGGTCCGAGCTCGACTGCATCGTGGAGAAGGTGAAGAACCCCTGGGACGCAACCAAGACGTGCGTGGTAGCGGCGGGCCTTACGGGCGCAGGGACGAAAGCCGCGATAATCGGGATGTGCAACGCGGCAGAAGTAGTGTTCCAGAAGTACAGGTCTGGCGACTTCGCTGCCATCCTCCGGGGCGAAGACAGGGATGGCGACGGTAAGGTGGACTCGGTGGAAATCCTCAGGCAGCTGTAGGGCCTAGGCCCGCCTTCCTCTGCGGCCGCCCTTCTTCCTCGTCGTATCGTGCGGTATCGGGGTGGCGTCCTCGATACGGCCAATCTTGAAGCCTGCCCTCGCGATGGCTCGGATGGCCGCCTGGGCGCCCGGACCCGGGGTCCTCGGGCCTGTGCCTCCCACTGCCCTGACCTTGATATGGACTGCCGTGATCCCCTTGGACTTGGCCACGTCCGACGCCGCTGATGCGCTTCTCATGGCGGCGTAGGGAGACGACTCGAACCTGTCGGCCTTGACGTGCCTCCCTCCCGAGGAGAAGGCGATCGTCTCGGCGCCCGTCAGGTCTGTGATGTGGACAATGGTGTTGTTGTAAGACGAATAGATGTGGCATACGCCCCACTTGTCTGCGAGAACCTCCTCTTCCGCCATCTATCTCACTTGGCCTCCGCCCGCGGCTCCGCCGTAGTCTGCTCCGCGCCCTGCGTCGGGACTTCCTGGGGCACCTGCGCCGGGGTTGTCTCCTTCAACGCGCCGCCTGCGACGAGCCTAATCCCTGCCTCGTCGGCCCCTCCCACTTCGTACCCGGGGACCGTGATTACTCTGTCACCGACGGCCACATGCCCATGAACTATCAGCTGCCTGGCGTGAAGCGGAGATACCGCCATGCCCTTCTTGAAGACCATGGATTGCAGCCTCCTCGCAAGCATGTCCTCGACCGTGAGACTGAGGATGTCATCAAGTGTCGCCTCCTCCCTAATCAGACCCTTCTTCCTGAGGCTGTCCAGAAGTTTCTTCTCCTCCCTCTCTCTCACGACCTGCGTGGCAGCCAGCAACGTCCTCGCCTGCTTCCTTACGGAGCTGAGCTGTGTCTCCGCCTTCCACAGTTCTCTCTTGTTCCTGAGTCCATATGTCCCGAGAAGATAGAGCTCCTGAGCCAGCTGGTCGGCGCGCCAGGGGCTGCGCGGCCTGCTGTACTGCTTCCTGGCCTTCTTCGGGTCTCCCAAATCCTACTTCTCTTCCTTCTTCGATGCGGCTTCCTTTGCGGCCGCTACAAGCGTCGCCTTCCTCACCCCCACCGTCCTTCCCTTCCTGCCAGTGGTCCTGGTTCGCTGTCCTCTGACCTTCAGCCCAAGGCCGTGCCTCACTCCCTTCCAGCTCTGAATGTTCTTCTCCTCGTCGATGTCGTTCTTCTGTATGAAGTCGAGGTCAGACCCTAGAAGCTGCCTGGCCTCTCCCGTCTCAGGGTCGTTCCTCCTGTTGTAGAACCATCTCGGCAGCGCTGCCTTTGAAGTGCTCGCGACCGCGTCCTCTATCTGCTTCACCTGCTCCTCCGAAAGCGTCCCCAATCTTACGCGCGGGTCAAGGCTTAGCTTGGTGGTGATGACGTTTGCGAAGTTGTATCCGACCCCTTTCAGGTCAGAGAGGGCCACGATGAGCTTCTTACCACCATCCAGGTCCCTTCCAGATATCCTGACAAGGTGCCTGAATTCCGAGGCTTCCGACATGTTTCGAGCCTGCCCATCCCCCTTCGGATATAAGGTTTGAACTCTCTCATCGCGAAAATGGGCCGAACTCCGAGGAACTCTCTCAACTCTTCCAAAACTCTTTTAACCAGAAGTTATTCCGCGTCTCGAAACGCGGCGTCTCATGAGAGCTACTATCAGATCAGGAGGTCTAGTCGATGGTTGAAGTGAAGGTACTGGAGGACACCGGCAACTCCGTAACCATGCAGCTTGAAGGGATAGACAGGTCCTACGCGAACGCCGTACGTCGGTTCTGCATCGCAGAAGTGCCTGCCATGGCGATAGATGACGTCGTGATACTCGAGAATTCATCCGTCCTCTACGATGAGATACTCGCTCACCGATTGGGGATGATTCCAATCAAGACCGATCTCTCCAGATATAACCTCCCCGAGGAATGCGACTGCGGCAACCCCCTGGGGTGCCACAAGTGTCGCGTCCTGTTCGTCCTGGATGCGAAGGGAAAAGACAAGGTCTCCACGGTGATGTCGGGGGACCTGGTCTCCGAGGACAGAGACGTCAGGCCAGTGAGCGAGACGATACCTCTGGTCAAGCTCGCCATGGGACAGTCTGTAAAGCTCGAAGCCTATGCCCGTCTCGGCCGCGGGAAAGAACATGCGAAATGGCAGCCGTGCAGCGTTGCCACCCTCACGGATGGGAAGAGAGAAGGCATGTTCAACCTGACCGTCGAATCGGCGGGGGGGCTCCCGGCGAGGGAGATTGTAATCAAGGCAATCGAGCTGCTGGAGAAGAAGCTCAAAGACATCCAGGTAGCCGTAGGCGGGGCGCAATGACCCCAACCAACCCCATCCTGAGGCACGCCGCGGTCATGCTGGAGAGGGCTGGGAAGAAGCAGAAGGCGCCCATCTGGGCTGAGGCATCTAGCCTGCTGTCCAACCCGGAATCAAACAGGGTCGAAGTGAACCTTGGTCACATCTCGAGGATTGCGGAGGACGGCCAGGCCATCTTCGTCCCGGGTAAGGTCCTCGGAACCGGCATAATGGAGAGGAAGGTGACAGTCGGCGCGTTCGCTTTCTCTGACGGCGCCCGGTCTAAGATCGAAGCGTCAGGCGGGTCGGCTCTGACGATAGGGGAGTTTCTGAAGAAGTACCCAGACGGCAGTGGAGTCAGACTTGTCAAGTGAAGAGACCGTCTACATAGACGCGACCAACCAAATAGCGGGCAGGCTATCCTCCAAGATAGCGAAGCTCGTCCTATCAGGGAAAAGGGTAGTGGTTGTGAACGCGGAGAAGGCCCTAATCTCGGGAAGCAGGACGTCCGTGGTTAATCAGTGGAAGGAGAGACTCGAGCTCAGCAGCAGGGTCAACCCGATCTACGGTCCCATTCACCCGCGCAGGCCAGACAACATACTCAGGAGGATGGTCAGAGGGATGGTCCCTAGGAAAAAGCCGAAGGGGGCCACCGCAATGAAGAGGCTCAGGGTCTACGTTGGAGTGCCTTCGGGGGTCGACGCCTCAAAGGCAGCAAAGTTCGAGGACGCCGCTGCGACTCGGCCCGTACCCGTCTATGTCACCATGGGCGATCTCTCGAAGAGCCTGGGGTGGAACGAGTAGTGCCTTCCACACCCGCGGGCAAGCAGCCTGTGAAGAAGCCGCCGAAGCTCTACTCCGGTGCCCGGAAGACCGCAAGGGCCACTGCAGCGATTTTCCCCGGAGCCGGGCGGATCAGGGTCAACGGGACTCCTGTGGAGCTGTGGGAGCCTGAGCCGGCCAGGTTGCATCTGCTGGGGCCAGTCCACGTGGTCGGGGAACTCCGCGAGAAGTACGACCTCGACGTGAGCGTCTCAGGGGGGGGCTTCATGGGGCAAGCTGACGCTGCGGCCATGGCAATCTCCAGGGCCTACGTCGACCAGGTCCGAGGGAGCGAGATCAGAGACAAGCTGAATGCATACAATAAATACCTGTTATCGGGCGACCCGAGACAAGCTGAGCCCAAGAAGTTCGGAGGACCGGGAGCGCGCAGGAAGCGCCAGAAATCATACAGGTAGATCGACATGATGATACCAGTCCGTTGCTTCACATGCGGGAACCTCATCGGGGACAAGTTTGCCCCATTCCAAGCGAGGATAAAGGCCGGGGAGGAGCCAGGGAAGGTCCTCGACGACCTGGGCCTGAAGAGGTATTGCTGCAGGCGCATGCTAATCTCTTCCGTGGACGTAATCGACCAGGTTCTTCCGTTCTACGGCCGGAAGTCCGACATCTAGCGGAAGGCACAGCTGATCGACTATGTCTGAATTCGACGACGATCAAGCCGGTTCGGCGGACACGATGGTAGTCCACGGCCTCTCCGAGAAGGCGCTGTTGGCGACAGGGATCCGCATCGGCACGCCTGTGCGCACAAAGACCATGGAGCAGTTCACGGCGCGCCCGCGCCCCGACGGCCTCCAGATGATCGACTACTCGAAGACGCTCCAGAGGATTGACATAGCGGGCAAGTTCATAGCTGCGACAGGCGCGAAGAACACCGTAGTCTACACGAGCCGCGAGCACGGCGCCATGGCCGTGGAGAAATTCTGCGAACTCACGGGCGCAATGCCGCGAATCGGCCGCTTCATGCCGGGCACCTTCACAAACCCGCTCTATCCGGGGCATCTGGACGCCGAGCTTGTGGTTGTCGCCGACCCCATGTCAGACGTGCAGGCCATAGTCGAGGCGGGCAAACTGGGGGTCCCAGTAATAGCTGTCTGCGACACAGACAACGTGACCGACGACATCGACCTTGTGATCCCGGGTAACAACAGGGGGCGCAAGGCAATTGCAGCCATCTTCTGGCTTCTGGCCAGGGCGACCCTGACACACGCGGGGCTCTTGGCAGAGGACCAGCCCATGAAGTACAGCATCGAGGACTTCGAGACGAAGCTTGAGGAAGAACCGAAGCCGGAAGCCAACGACGAACGTATATCAGAGCGGCGCGATTAGCCTCCCTGGTTTGCCCGTGAGAAAGCCCGCGGTGGCAGGTCAGTTCTACCCTGCCGACCCAGGAGAGCTGTCAGCCCTTATCGACCAGTGCTACCTGCACCCACTCGGCCCAGGCAAATCCCCGCCCGCTCCAAGGAGGAAGACAGACCTTGTGGCAGTCGTGTGCCCCCACGCGGGCTACGTCTATTCGGGTCCGGTGGCCGCCCATTCCTACCTCCACGTCTCCTCCCTCCCCGACCCTGAGCTGATTGTCGTGGTGGCGCCGAACCACTACGGTATAGGGAGCGGCGTGTCGACGTTCAAGGAGGGCGAGTGGGAGACGCCCCTGGGCATGATGAAGGTCGACTCTGGAGCCGCCAAGGAGCTCGTGAGCCTGGAGGAGATGGTGACATTCGACCCCGGCGCCCACCGGCTGGAGCACTCCCTTGAGGTCCAGCTCCCGTTCCTTCAAAAGATCTACGGCGACTCGGTCCCCTTTCTCCCCATCTCCCTCATCTTCCAGGACATCGACACAGCGAAGACGCTGTCGGCAGCCCTGTCGAAGCTCCTCAAAGGCAGGAGGGCGGTCCTCGTCGCCTCTTCGGACCTGACTCACTACGAACCCGCAGACGTGGCGAAGCGGAAGGACACGGCTCTCGTACAGCGTGTCCTCCAAGGAGACCTGGAGGGCTTCTACTCCACCCTCGACAGCCTGAACGTGACCTCCTGCGGCTTCGGGGCGATCGCCACAGTGATGGAGGCCGCGAGGTCCCTGGGCCTCCCGAAGGCGGAACTCCTGAAGTACGCAACCAGTGGCGACACGACCGGAGACAATCTTCAAGTCGTGGGCTACGGCGCCCTCCGGTTTGTCTGAGACATGAGAGCGATAGCTGAGGCACCCGGAAAGGCCATCATAACCGGGGAGCACTTCGTCGTCCATGGGGCCTGGGCACTGGCGGCGGCTCTGCCCAGGAGGGTGCGCGTTACAGTCGAGCCTTCGTCGAAGTTCGAGGTCATCTCAGACCTGTTCAAGAGGGGGGAGTCCCCTGAACTCGTGCCCGTGTCCCGAGTGGTGGAAGGGATGGCCAGGGAGTTCTCGGAGAAACCAACGGTGAGAGTTACCATCACTTCCGACGTGCTCGGCGGCGCCGGGCTGGGGTCGTCGGCAGCCACCATGGTGGCTGTGGCAGCAGCTTTCTCTAGGCTCAACTCCCTTGGACTGACGATCAACGAACTTGTCGATTGCGCGATGGTAGGAGAGCAGAGCATCCACGGCAAGCCATCTGGCGTCGACCCGGCCGTCTGCGCCCACGGAGGGGTCATCCTTTTCCGGACAGGAGTGGCTCCGAAGAAGGTCTCGTTCGACGGAACGCGCTCGCTGATCCTCTCCTACTCTGGACTTAACAGGAGCACCAAGGGTCAGATCGGCCACGTTACGAAGATGAAGGACATGTATCCTGGGATGTTCGAGAGCCTGGCGGGGGGAGTAAGCGAGATGAGCCTCCGCGCCTCCGAGATGCTCCGGGAGGGAAGAATGGACGCGCTCGGCACCCTGTTGACCGTCAACCATGCGGCACTCATGTCTCTGGGGGTGTCCAACGACACTCTCGACAGAATGGTGGACCTGCTACTCACGATGGGCAGCTACGGAGCAAAACTCACGGGTGCAGGAGGGGGAGGGAGCGTAATTGCGGTCGCGCCTGAAGGAAAGGAAAAAAGCATTGCTTCAGGGCTGTCGGCGCGAGGGTTCGAGACGTTCAGGGTGAAAATACCCGCCGAGGGAGTGAAAAGCTGGTCAGAACGGTAGTCACGAAGCTGGGAGGTTCGGTTATCACAGACAAGTCGAAGCCCTTCTCGTACCGCCCTGACGTCGTCTCCGCCCTCTCAGAGGAGATCGCCTCTTCAGACCAGAAGGTGGTGGTCGTCCATGGCGGGGGCTCCTTCGGCCATGTTGTGGCCAAGCAGCACGGCATCTCGTCGGACGCGACCGAGGCGCCGGCGGTCGGGGTAGCCCAGACCCGAGGCGCCATGTACGAGCTCAACAGAATGATTTGCAAGACGATGATGGAGTTCAAGCTCAACCCCTACCCCTTCTCCCCCTTCGACGCAGTCAGCAGAGCGGGGAAGGTGCCGGTCGCAAACTGGCTCAGAGGCCTTCTGAAGGAGGGGCTGACCCCTGTAACATTCGGCGACGTCAGCCTCACAGCTGGCGGGTTCAGGGTGCTTTCAGGCGACATGATACTGCTTGAGCTTTCGAAGATCCTTTCCCCTGAGAGGGCGGTTTTCGCCCTCGACACGGACGGTGTCTACGAGGAGAACACCAGGGTGATAATTCCCGAACTGTCCCCTTCCAAGATTAGGCGCATGATTGTTCCCAGCGGTGAGGACACCACCGGGGGGATGAAGGTGAAGCTAGAGGTCGCGGCGAAGATAGCCGCAGGAGGAACCCGAGTTTGTTTCGTCTCCGGCTATCGCAGGAACGAGTTCTCGAAGGCCCTCCGCGGCCTGGACTTCTACGGGACAGTGGTAAGGTCCTAGAAGGCAAAGAGGTGCTGGCCCGGCGCTTGACCGACCTTCAGGCTGAAATGAAGCGGGTTAAGGCTCGGGTTGATGACCTCATACTGGACCGCCTCCTGCCCAAGTCGAGCAGCATCAGGGAGGTGAACCTGCTCTACACAATGATGCGGGACTACCCCATGAGGCAGGCGAAGGGGATGAGACCTTTCCTGTGCGTTACAACCTGCAAGGCAGCAGGCGGGACGGAGGACGATGCCCTGCTTACGGCCGCGTGCGTCGAGCTGTTCCAGAACTGGATTCTAATTCACGACGACATCGAGGATGGCTCAGAACTTAGGCGAGGGGAGCCCGCCCTCCACATGAAGTACGGAGAGGCGCTTGCCCTCAACGCAGGGGATGCGCTGCATGCGAGGACCTGGGAGGCCATCCTCATGAACGAGAAGAGGCTCGGACTCGACAGGACCTTCACCGTAATGAAGGAGTTCTCTCACATGGTGAACGAGACAACGGAGGGGCAGCACATGGAGCTAGGGTGGGTGGTCGGGAAAAGGTGGGACCTGACGGAGAAGGACTACTACGAGATGTGCACGCGCAAGACGTCTTGGTACACGGTGGCCAGCCCATGCAGGCTGGGAGCGATAGTTGCCGGCCAGGGCGGTGACGTCTTGGACAAGCTCAGAGAGTTCGGGATCAGCCTAGGCATCGCCTTCCAGATACAGGACGACTCTCTCAACCTGGCGGGGGATCAGAAGAAGTACGGCAAGGCGAAGTCAGACGACATTCTCGAGGGGAAGAGGACTCTTATCCTCCTCCATCTCCTGGGGATCGCCAGCAAGAGCGAGAGGGACAGGGTCATATCAATCATGAACAAGAAGCGGGAGGCGAAAAGCGCTGCAGACGTCTCCTTCGTCATATCATTGATCGACAAGTATGACGTCATTGGCTTCGCGAGAAAGAGGGCGGCCGAGCTCATGAAGGAGGCGCTGATGATTCTGAACGGGATAAAGTGGAACGGAGACAGGGACGCCGCAGAAATGCTTACTTCATTCGCAAAGTTCACCGTAGAAAGAGAATGGTAGACGAACTGGGGGACGACGCCCGCGCCGTAGTCGAAAAGGCAGCTCTCCTGAATGCCACGAAGCATGAGGGGAAGGCGGAGCTAGGCGCGGTCATCGGACGGGTGCTCGCAGAGGTTCCCGAGCTAAGGTCGAAGCCGGGCTTGGTGTCCAAAGAGGCGCTGGCGGTGGTCAAACGGGTGAATTCGCTACCCCTGGCCGAGCAGGAGAAGACGCTCAAGGCGAAGTTCCCCACATTGGAGGCACCGCAGGAGAGGGAAGGGCGTATCGGTCTCCCGCCACTTCCAAACGCAGTGAAGGGGAGGACGGCGTTCAGGCTCCCACCGGAGCCCTCAGGGTTCATGACGATCGGGCATGCCATGGCGTTCACCATCAACTACCTCTACAAGGAGCAATACGACGGCGAGCTCTGGCTCCGTTTCGAGGACACAAACCCGCGCAAGGTCCTCCCGAAGTACTACGATAGCTTCAGGCAGGGCATCACCTGGCTTGGAATAGAATGTGACCATGAGAAGAACGTCTCTGACGATGTCGAGACCATCTACAAGAGTGGAAGAAGGCTTCTGGAGATTGGCGACGCCTACGTCTGCTCCTGTGATGAGGCGAAGGTCAAGCGCCTTAGGTTCGAGGGGACCCCCTGTGAGCACAGAGACAACCCCATCGAAACAAACCTGAGGCTCTGGGACGAGCTGGTAGCGAAGAAGCACAAGGAGGGCTCCTTCGTGGTCAGGTTCAAGGGGGACATGCAAAGCCCCAACTACTCCCTCAGGGACAGCAACCTCTTCAGAATAATCGACAGCCCCCACCCGCTCACTGGCAGGAAGTACACCCTTTGGCCAACCTATGACCTCGCCAACGCCGTCGAGGACGAAATATGCGGCATCACTCACGTGCTCAGGAGCTCCGAGTTCAGGAACGAACTTCAGCAGCTGATACGCGACGCCCTGAACTTCAGGCGCCTGGAGGTGATCCAGTTCTCCAGGTTCAATTTCAAAGGGGCACCCGTATCGAAGAGGCTCCTAAGGCCCCTCGTGGAGAGCGGGGTGGTGTCGGGCTGGGACGACCCGCGAATGCCGACTGTCGAGGGGCTGAAGCGCCGCGGAATCATCCCGCAGACCATCAGGGAGTTCACTCAGCAGGTGGGATACACCAAGACAGAACACGAATACGACTGGAGCATGCTCCTTTCGCTCAACAGAAAACTGTTGGACCCAGTCTCGAGGCGCGTCTTCTTCGTTCCCGACCCTGTCCCCCTCACGGTAGAGGGGGCTCCCGAGCGAAGCGTGACTATTCCGTTCCACCCGCAGGCTGACCTCGGATCCCGGACGGTTGACGTCATGGGCGAGTTCTTCGTCGCAGCAGGTGACCTGAATTCGATCCAGAAGGGTTCAGTCTTCAGGCTGATGGANGATGGATCTGTATAACGTGGAGCTGACCTCCAGCGGGAAGAAGGCGACCGGTAATTACGCGGGGGACCAGGTGTTGCAGAGCTCCAGGAAGTTCCAGTGGGTGACGCCAGCGCACACGGAGGTCCAGGTCACGGTTCCCGACGTCCTTTTCCTTGAGGGTGATGTCTACAACAAGAACAGCCTGAAGGAGGTCCACGGGTTCGCCNGTCCACGGGTTCGCCGAGGAGTATGCGTCGGCCCTGAAGGTCGGGGCCATCGTCCAGTTCCCAAGGTTCGGGTTTGCCCGGTTGGATTCCCCCGGCAAATTCATCCTCAATGGATGACCCGTCTTGTCTTCCTGAAACCACAACAGCTTATATGCTGGCCGAAACGGGCTGGCCTGGGAGATTTACAGGATGACCCCAGACAAGAAGCCTTACTACATTAAGTTCGAAACCCCGAAGGAGGTTTCTGAGGCCGCCTATGAGGTGTTGAGGCAGGCCTCACGGACCGGAAAGGTAAGGAAAGGCACGAACGAATCCACAAAGGCAATCGAGAGGGGCCAGGCGAAGCTGGTTGTCATTGCTGAGGACGTCACCCCGCCGGAGGTCGTTGCACATCTGCCTATCCTCTGCGACGAGCGCAAGATACCCTATGTGTTTGTCCCTTCAAAGGACCAGATTGGCCCCGCCATTGGCATCGACGTCTCTACTGCGTCCGCCGCAGTCCTCGACGCTGGAGAAGGCAGCCAGATCTTGGAGCAGGTTACCCAGGAGCTGTCGAGGCTGAAGAAGGCGCAATGAGCAGCAAGAGGGAAGCCGAGACACTAACACCGGCCGAAGTCGTTCAGATTGTTGCAAGAACAGGCGTTGCCGGCGAAATAACTCAGGTTAGAGTAAAGATACTAGACGGGAAGGAGAAGGGACGTATCCTTACAAGGAACGTCAAGGGGCCGATCCGGATGGGCGACGTGCTGGTCCTAAGGGAAACTGAAAGGGAAGCCCGCAGGCTGAAGTAGGCCGCTAACCTCTGAAGATTTCCATCGAGTCCTTTATATTCTGAGTTCCGAAGGCCACGAAAGAAAGGGGTGCGGTAGCCTGAGATGTACGTTCCAAAGCGATGCGCATTCTGTGGAAAAGAGGTCAGACTCGGCTCCGGTATTCTATTCGTAAAGAACGACGGCTCCACCCGGTCATACTGCTCCTCGAAGTGCAAGGTCAACGAGCTCAAGCTTGGGCGCGACCCCCGGAAGCTGAAATGGGCGCGGGGGACCAGGAAGAAATGAGTTCATCAACCGAGGACACCCTAATCGTAATCAAACCTGACGGAGTCCGAAGGGGTCTCGTCGGCGAAATAATCGCAAGGTTCGAGAGGAAAGGGTTCGTGATAAAGGAGCTCAGAATGCAGACGATGTCAAGGGAGCTGGCCGAGGAATTCTACTCTGTGCATGATGGCAAGCCCTTCTTCGGGGAACTGGTCGCCTTCATCACCTCAGGGCCGGTCGTCGGCGTCGTCCTGTCGGGGAGGGACGCTGTCGCCACCGTGAGGAGGATGGTGGGCGCAACCAAGAGCTGGGAAGCGGCCGGGGGCACCATCAGGGGCGACTTCAGCCTAGGCTACACCGACAACACGATCCACGCTTCCGATTCATCAGAGAGCTTTACTAAGGAGAGCGCTGTCTTCTTCAAAAAGACGAGAGGGTGAGAGGGTCATAAGGAGCTGCATGGAACATGTCAGAAAAGGGCCGGCTCCGGCAGCCTGTCGTCGTCATCCTGGGCCATGTAGACAGCGGGAAGACTAGCCTGGCGGATGCTCTCAGAGGGACGGGGGTCCAGGCCCGCGAGGTAGGTGGGATCACTCAAGAAATCGGGGCCAGCTTCTTCCCCATGGAGACTCTAAGGGAAATCTGCGGTCCCCTGCTTGACAGGGCTGGAGGAGAGCTCCAGATCCCCGGGCTCCTGATGATTGACACGCCGGGGCACGCCGTCTTCTCCAACCTGAGGTTGAGGGGCGGCTCGGCGGCAGATATCGCCATCCTGGTCGTCGATGTGTTGAAGGGCCTGGAAAACCAGACGCTCGAAAGCATTGACATACTGAAGCAGCGCCATGTCCCCTTCCTGGTCGCCCTCAACAAGATTGACATGATTTCGGGCTGGCGTAAGGGGAGCCGCGGCCCACTTCTGCAGGTGATGAAGGAGCAGCCTCCGGCCTGGAACGATGAGCTGGAGGAGAGGCTCTACAACGTCGTAGGCGGCCTGTCTCGCCTCGGCTTCCAGTCCGATGCCTACTACCGCGTCAAGGACTTCAGGCAGCAGGTCTCCATTGTCCCTGTTTCGGCCAGGGCCCACGTTGGCATGCCCGAGATGCTCGCAATGCTAATCGGCCTAGCGCAGCAGTTCCTGAAGGGGAAACTCCACGCCGAGGAGAAAGGAGGTGGACGGGGCATCATATTAGAGATGCAAGAGGAGACAGGCATAGGCGAGACCGCCAACGTGATCCTGACGGAGGGATCACTGAACGTGGGGGACGCCATCGGTCTCGTGCGGAAGGACGGCGCCATCAAATCAAAGGTGAAGGCGCTCTTCATGCCGAAGCCGCTTGACGAGATGCGGGACCCACGCGACAGATTCACTCCCGTCGATTCGGTCTATGCGGCAGCTGGCGTGAAGCTTGTCTCATCTGACCTCGCGGGTGTCGTCCCAGGCACGTCGGTCGCCTCATTCAAGTCGGACAAGGAGTTCCAGGAACTGAAGTTCGAAATGGAACGCGAGCTTTCCAACATCGTGGTTAAGACGGACAACATGGGTGTCATAGTGAAGGCAGGGAGCATCGGAGGTCTCGAGGCACTGCTCAGGATGCTCGAAGAGCGCGGGATTCCCGTGAGGCAGGCTGACATCGGGGACATATCGAAGAACGACATCGTAGATGCGCAGGTCGTGGGAGAGCACGACCCGTATCTGGGTGCCATCCTCGGGTTCGACGCCAAGGTGCTGCCAGAGGCGAGGGATTACGTCGGTTCCAGCCCGGTTTTTGTTTCAGCGATAATCTACGAGGTCATCGACAACTACGTCAACTGGGCCGCAGCAAAGAGGGAGGCCGACGAGAAAGCCGCGATGTCAAGCCTTACTCGTCCTTGCAAGCTCAAGGTGATACCGGGGACATTCTTCAGACGGAACGACCCGGCTGTTTTCGGTGTCGAGATTGTTGCAGGCAGGCTGCAGCCCAAGGTGCGATTGATGACGACTCAGGGTGTGGAGCTCGGCACCTTGAAGCAGATTCAGGATCAGGGGAAGGTTCTGGGCGAAGCAAAGGAGGGCGACAAGGTCGCCATCTCCGTGGATGGACCAACTCTCGGGCGTCAAATCAAGGAGAACGATACGTTATACACCATGCCGAAGAGCCACGAGGCGAAGGCGCTACGGACAAAGCTTCTGGGCTCTTTGACTCCTAGCGAGAGGAGTGTCCTCGAGGAGATAGTCAGCATCAAGTCTCGAGCCGACCCGATGTATGGGTTCTAGCCATCCTTCTGCCAACCGCCATCTCCAAGCTTATTTACCCGCCAGATTCGGAGCCGCCTAAATGGTCAGTTTCAAGCTGGTGCTATCAGATCCCAAGACAGGGAAGTCTGAAGCGTCAGAAATCAAGGATGCCCAGGCCCAGCCTCTCATCGGGAGGAAGATAGGAGAAGTGATCGACGGGGCCACCATCGGGCTCACAGGGAGAATAGTAATCACAGGTGGGAGCGACAAGGCCGGCTTCCCCATGAGAACCGATACTCTGGGAGGGGGGAAGAACTACGTCCTCCTCACGGAGGGCGTGGGCTTCAGGACGAAGGAGGAAGGTATGAAGAAGAGGAAGCTGGTAAGGGGGAACACGATCACGGAGGAGACATACCAGGTCAACGCGAAGCGTCTTGAAGAAACCCTGGCTAGCAAGTAGTTTCTCCAAATCCTCCAACTTCCAAGCAATCATCTGGGACTATCTGGCTGAAAAGTAGAAATATCTCCAAATGGCTGGAAAGGCCCGACTGTAGCCTTGGCGAAACTGGACGACCTTGACATGAAGATACTCTCTTCACTTTATTCAGACGCCTCGGTGTCCGTGCCGAAGCTGAGCAAACAGCTCGGCGTCAACCTCTCTGTGATGTACAGCAGGATAAAGCGCCTCCAGAAACGGGGCGTGATTGAGAGGTTCACGGTCCAGGTGAACGAGGAGACACTCGGCATGCGCGCAGGGGCCATCGCGGGGCTCAACATCGACCCCAAGCAGCGGGAGTCGGTGCTGAACGAGGTGGAGAAGGTAGAAGGGGTCCGACTCATCCGCGAAGTCACAGGGCGCTTCGACATCATAGTGAACCTGAAGGGGCAGTCTCTAGACGAGCTGCACCGGGCGGTCTATGACGTCATAGGGAAGATCCCCGGAGTGATTCAGACCGAGATATTCATGGAGGTATCGCGCAGGAACCCTCCGGTGACTTTCCGTCTTGCCGAGTGAACCCGTTAAGACTCATTAACACCCTGGGACGGTCGCGGAAACCGTGGATCCGTTAGTTCTCCTCGACCAGGCGGTGGCCCAGGAGAAGGTCCCGAGAGCCATTGCGACCAAGGTCCGGAGGAGGATGAGCTTGGTGCAGGCCGCCATCCAGCGGACGGAGAAGGCGAGCGGCCTCAGGTACCCACCATACTACATCGAGCCGTCCCTCCCCTGTTCGAGGACAGGTGCGGAGTACGGCCAGATGGGGGTCATGTTCGCCCGCGTTATACCCACCACCGTTACAGGGAGTGTCGTCATCCTCGTACAGTTCTCCGCCGCTCTGGTCGCCTTCGGGACGAAGGGAACCATCGAAGCCATCGCAGCCCACGAGTTCACTCACTACGTCGATCTCGTGAGGAAGATGAGTACAAAGAACATCACGAGCGACGAGGTGGTCACCACCCTCTACGAGGCGTCGTTCAGGGACGCCGAACACACGGTCCCGCCGAAGCTCGTCTTCTCGGAGAAGGCGCTCGTTTCCCTGATCAGCAGGAAGTTCAAGGACCGCCTTGTCGACACGGCCTTGAGCAAGAAGGCAGGGGACCTCTGGGTCGCAAAGAATCTCCCGATCCACTGGGTGGGACCCGAAGAGAACACGCTAAAGGTGCCCATGGCTGTGGTAGCCGCCAGCAGATTCGACCCCGCAGTCCTCGCAAAGATAGAGGAGATTCAGAAGGCACTCCGTTGAGACTAACAGAAGCCGAGCGCGAAACTGTCAGCAGCATCGCCTCGTCCTTGGTGAAACCCACCGAGATTTCGGCCCTGGCGGCCTACGGTTCCAAGGTAGCGGGGTACGCCCGGGCCGACTCGGACTACGACCTGATCATCGTCTCCAAGCGGTTCCGCACAGGTGTGAGGTACAAGTACGTCGACTCTCCCGTCGAAGCTTCGGCGCTCATTGTCGACGAGCACATGCTGGGCCAGGACGCAGCCTCCTCCTATCTAGGTGAGTTCGTCATTGGGCGTCTGCTGAACATCTACGAGCCCATTATCAATGGTGAGCTCTTCAGGGCTGTGGAGCTGGAATACAAGAAACGGGTGCTGGTCGAGGCGCTCATCGAGCTGGCCTCGGACTACGGGGAGTTCGCCNACCCACCTTCTCGTCCCCTACGAGTACTTCCTGTTTGACAAACTTCACAAGAGGGCTGCGATCTACCCGCCTGCGTTATACAGCTACGTGCACACCTACACGTGTGCCAAGGGGGAGGAGAACAGGGCCTTCACTGTGGAGGGGTTCGCCACGGCGGCCGAATCTCTTCGGACTCGAGGGTTCCTGACCGCAGCCCCCGAGGGCGTGAGNTCACTGTGGAGGGGTTCGCCACGGCGGCCGAATCTCTTCGGACTCGAGGGTTCCTGACCGCCGCCCCCGAGGGCGTGAGGATAGTCCCTCACAAGCTCAAGGCAGACACTTTCTCACGCTTCGAGTCGATGTTCTCCCTCACCGCCAGGGGGGTGACCCAGTACGCCGTCCACGGCTACGCAGGCAGGGTCGGGCCCTCCGTCTTCAGCAGGGAAGCGCTTTCCAAGCTGAAGAGGATGAGGGAGAGCCCGGCGCCCTTCGCTCCCCTCGAAGAACCACGTTCGCTCCTTAGGCTTGAGCAGGGGACAGTCATCCCTGACTCGGCGCTTCTAGTCGAAGAGCTGGCGAGAATACTTGGGCTCGGGACATACTCCACGAAGGAGAGGGACATAGGTGAGCCATACTCGACGACCCGGGTCCTCACCTTCACCGACGGCGGCTACGAGAAATCGGTAGTTGTCAAGAATTACACCGACGTAAGGGCCCTGAAGTGGGCACTCCTCGGCGTCTGGGCATCGACGGCCAAGAAGTTCAGCGCGTCTGCAAACTCACGCTTGGAACGGGAGTATGGAATGACGCTCCGGCTGCAATCGATGGGCATCCTCGTGCCACGGGTGCTTGCCGTGGCACCCGGGGAACGGATCCTGGTGAAAGAGTTTGTAAGAGGTCCAACGCTGGCGAGCGTCATCAACTCATACCTGAAAGGCGCGCCCGAGGGGCTCCGGAGTGTGTCCGCCTACGGCGATGTAATCGCAAGAGTGCACGCTGCGGGCGTGGCCCTGGGGGATTCAAAACCGAGCAACGTCGTGGTCGCCAGTGATGGGCTGTACCTTACCGACCTCGAACAGGCCTACCCGGGGGGAGACCAGTCCTGGGACATAGCTGAGTTCCTTTACTACACGCCCAAGCTTTCAATCCGGGAGGAGGCCATGAAGAAGGTGGCGGACGCCTTCCTCGAGTCGTATGCCAAGTCCGCCGACAGGTCGAAGATAGCCAAGGCCCGTGGCCAGAGATACTTTGGACCGTTCAGACCCTTCCTCACGCCGGGCATGGCGAAGATGCTTCGCGACATGCTCTCGGGCTACGCCTGAGGCTTCGTGTAGGTCGTGTAACCGCAGCTGCTGGGCGGCATGGGAACGTGTATCGCCCCCAGTGCCAGAGTGGGAACGGGACTCGAACCATCAAATTCTAGCGGGGTTGGACGCCC
>OCOJ01045925.1_pt2 | contig 24716 bp, 19 predicted proteins | sample 1539251 | NCBI WGS metagenome assembly OCOJ01 (sample SAMN01911457, study PRJEB22624) | soil metagenome | biome: Soil | place: Malaysia | collected 2012-04-30 | depth RA_metagenome m | reverse complement strand
GGTATTGGAAGCGCCGAGGCGCAGGTCCAGCATGTTCCCGCCGACGCCGAAGGCCGGGAAGTAGGAGTGGCGGTTGACCGTGTAAGTAAGGAAGAGGCCACCGAAAAAAAGAATTTCGGTGGCCAGGAAAATCCACATGCCGAGAGTAGCAGACTCCTTCTGCTGCTCCAGCGTTTGATACTGTCCGTACAACTCTCCGGTGCGATGCACTCGGTGCTCCTCTTTTCAGTTCGTTCCTGGCGTCGTGAACAGCGCCCATCGGGCGGGGCAAGCCCCGCCCCTGCAGTTCTTCACGATTTCTTGAAGTGTACCTACAAACGCAAAACGCTAATCGTCTCCGTGAGCCGGCGCGAGCGAGGGAGTCCCCGGCGAAGCGAGTCCGAGCTCAGGCCGCTTTTCAAAATCGTATGGTTCCCAATCCACGACAGGCGTTACCTCGAAATTCTCTGTAGGCGGCGGGGAAGGCGTGCGCCATTCGAGGCCGGTAGCGGGCCAGGGGTTTGGGCCGGCGACGCGGCCGTAGCGCATGGACCAAATGAGATAAACCATGGGCAGCAGGTAGCCGATGGCCAGGATGGAAGCTCCGGCGCTGGACATCACGTTGAGCACTTGGAACTCGGGAGCATAGTTGTGGTAGCGGCGGGGCATGCCCAGGTAACCGAGGATGAATTGCGGGAAGAACGTCAGGTTGAAGCCGACGAAAAGAATGATGGCGGCGATGCGCGCTAAGTATTCTGGATAGAGTTTTCCCGTGATTTTGGGCCACCAGAAGTGCAAGGCGCCCACGTAGCCCATGACCGCGCCGCCAACCATGATGTAGTGGAAGTGAGCGACGACGAAGTAGGTGTCGTGGATGTGGATGTCCAGGCCGAGGCAGGCGAGAAAGAGGCCAGTCAAGCCGCCGATGAGGAAAAGGCCGATAAAGCCGAGGGCGTAGAGCATGGGAGTGTCGTAGGAAATGGAGCCTTTGTAGAGGGTGGAAGTCCAGTTAAAGACTTTGACAGCCGAAGGAATGGCGACGAGATAACTGAGAAGCGAGAAAGCTAAAGCCGAGTAGGTGGATTGCCCGGTGACGAACATGTGATGGGCCCAAACGAGGAAGCCGATGACGGCGATGGCGATGCTGGAGCCGGCGATGAAGGAGTAACCAAAGATAGGTTTGCGCGCGAATGTCGGGATGATTTCGCTGACCACGCCCATGGCCGGCAGAATCATGATGTAGACGGCCGGATGCGAGTAAAACCAGAACAGGTGCTGGAAGAGGATGGGGTCGCCGCCCATCGCGGGATTGAAGAAGCCGAGATGGAAGATGCGCTCGAGGCCGGCAAGGAGGAGGGTTATGGCGATCACTGGCGTGCCCAGAATGAAGATGATGCTCGTGGCGTAGTGAGCCCAGACGAAAAGGGGCAAGCGGAACCAAGTCATGCCCGGGGCGCGCATGGTGTGGATGGTGACGACGAAATTCATTCCCGTGAGGATGGAAGAAAAGCCGTTGATGAAGATACCGATGACGGCGGGCGTGACAGCGGAATTAGAGTAGACGCTGCTGAGAGGGGTATAAAACGTCCACCCCGTGTCCAAACCACCTGTAAAAAAGGAGTAGAGGACAAAACAGCCGCCAAGCACATAGATGTAATAGCTCATGAGGTTAAGCTTGGGAAAAGCAACGTCCTTGGCGCCAATCATCAAGGGGATGAGGAAATTGCCGAGAACGGCGGGGATGGAAGGAATCAGGAAAAAGAAAATCATGGCCACGCCGTGCATGGTGAAGAGTTTGTTGTAGGTTTCCGGCGTGACCAGGTAGCCCTCGGGCGTCAGGAGGTGAATGCGGATCATGGTGGCGAAGATACCGCCGACGAAGAAGAAGAAGGTGACGGTGGCGAGATAGAGGAGAGCGATGCGCTTGTGGTCGGTGGTGAGGAGCCAGGAACGAATGCCGTAGGTAGCGTTGAGATAATGCTCCCGCGGCAGGGCCTGAGCCGGTGCTGTGGTTGTCGTACTCATAACTTATTTCTTCCCCGTGGAAGGTGCAACTCCGGCGCCCGTGACGGGAACCGGCTGCGCCTGCAAAGATTTTATGTACGCGGTGAGAGCGAGAATCTGCTCTTCCGTGACCAGGCCTTTGAAGGTGGGCATCACGGGCTGAAAGCCGGCGACGATTTTTGCGGGCGGGTCAAGAATGGATTCGCGGATGTAAGCATCGTCAGCGGTGACAATCGAACCATCAGAGAGAAGCACTTTTGCGGCGTAGACTCCGTTCAAAGAAGGCCCGCGGCCCTTGCCGTCGCTGAGATGGCAGGTAACACAAGCGAGCTGAGTGAAGAGTTTTTCGCCGACAGAAACGGGATTCTCCTCCGTGCCCGTAGCGCCGGAGAGCCAGGCAGCGTACCCCGCGGGCTCCATGACGGTGACCCAGCCGCCCATAACGGCATGGTTCGTGCCGCAGTACTGCGAGCAGAAAAAGTGGTAGCGGCCAGGCTTGGTGGGACGGAACCACATGGTGTTGTAGCGGCCGGGGACGGCGTCCATCTTGACGCGGAAGGCGGGAACGAAGAAGTCATGGATAACGTCTTCGCTCGCGAGAATGAGCTTGACGTCGCGGCCCACGGGAACGTGGAGCTCATTGATCTCCCTCCTGCCGTTGGGCTGTTGGACTTTCCACATCCATTGTTTGCCGATGACGTAGAGGTCCAGCGTGTCCTGAGGAGCGTGGCGGTAGTCCACGTAAACGACTGCGCCCCAGCCGAACATGGTCATAGCAAGAAGGAAGGGAATGACGATCCAAGCCGTTTCAAGACGCATGTCGCCGTGGATGGGGACGCCGACTTCGTTCCTGGATTTGCGATGGTACCGGAAAAAGAAGAAGACGATCGCGGTGGTGATGAGCGCGGAGAAAAAGACGGAGACGAAGATGAGAAACGTCATCAGCGCGTCGACGTGGGGAGCGAAGTTGGAGGCTTGCTCCGGATAAAATGGCAATTGCGCGAACACAGTTAATGCGCTCCCTGAATCTTGTCGCGCGGGGCGGCAGAATCACGCCGGCGCATAATCAAAATTCCCGCCACCAGGCAAAGCACGGTCAAAATTCCGCCGAGACGGATAATCTTGAGAATCGAAGCGCTGTAGCGGGCGGACGTGGGATCGTACTGATAACAAAAAAGCAAAACGTGATCGATGGGCGTGCCGATTTTTCCGGCGGAGGCATCTACAAGGCCCAAGCGCACGTCACGGGAAGGATATTCGACGCCATAAAAATAGCGGGAGATGCGCCCGGAAGGAGTGAGGAGCATGATGCCGCTGGCGTGGGCGAAGAGATTCGTTTTTTGATCGAACGTGTAGCGGAAGTTGGCGGCTTTGGTGAGCGCGTCAATCGATTCTTTCGAACCGGTGAGAAAGTGCCAGCCGGAAGCGGTTTCCCTGCGGCGGAAATGGTATAGAGCGGTTTCTTTTTTCTGCGCGGCCATCTCCGGAGTTTCGCGCGGATCGAAGCTGACGAAAACCACTTGGTAGTCGCGGCCCGGGTTGAAAGAGAGCATGCGCAGCGTGCCGACCACTCCTTGCTCGACTTGATTGCAGAGCATGGGGCAGCCGTAATAAACGAGAGCGAGGACGACAGGCTTCTGGCCGAAGTACTCGCGGAACTGAATGGTCCGGCCGGTTTCGTCGCGGAAAGCCAGGTCAAGAGGCAATTGCGCGTTGAGTTGAGGCTCGAAGCCAACGTTTTGCAACAGCGGAGGGAGAACGTTCGCGGGCTGGCCGACATTGTCGGGAATCGTCTGAGCGTTGGCCGCGACTGCGGCTGCGGCGAGCAGCAGCAGAGCGAAGATTCGAAAGACGGAATGAGCGCGGCGCATCATCTTACTTTTTCTTTTCCGCCGGCGACGCGGGCACAGCCGGCAAGCCTTTGCTGACAATAATCTTCATCGCTTCTTCCACGGGAATCCGGGCGATAGCGGCCTTTTGATCGACCCATTCGAGCTTCCGGTTTGCTTCTTCATCAGCGGCTCTTTTGTTCCGCAAGTCCTTTTGCGGATCCGTTTCGTGGCCCGGAACGCCCTGCAGGCGAGGCTCGGGAGGCATCGTTGGCCCAGCGGTCTCGCGGACCGGCGGAGGCGGAGTCTCGGACTCGACGGCAACCTTCGTCGTATAGCGGAAAATAAAAATGCTGATGATGAAAGCGGCGACGACCGCCAACGCCAGGTACAGCAGAAAGCTTACAATCGTGCCCGTGTTTACGTCGGCGGGTTCGAACGCCACGTCCTGATGGACGGGCGGCTCGCCTGCGGTTTGGCCGGCTTTGTGTTGCTCAGTACTCATGAACTTCAATGGCCTCTTCTAATTTCGGGTCGCCCAGCGGGAGAAGGGGCTGACGCTGCAAATTCCTGGAGAAAACTGCCAGCCAAATTCCGGCGAGGGCGACGACTGCCGCGAAATCCATCAAGGCCGGAACCGCACTGGAAGTAAAGTCCGGCCGAGTCATCCAGAAAAGGTCGACGAGGCGCATAACAATCAGGAGAATGGCAACGCTGGGCAACTGGCGGTTATTGCGCTTCAGGTCGCGGGAAAGCAGCAGGAAAAATGGCACAAAGAAATGAAAGACCAGAACGATAACCGCGACCACGCCCCAGCCCCCGTACAAACGGCTGCGATAAAAACTGATTTCGTCCGGCAGGTTACCGGACCAGATGATCAAGAGCTGGGAAAAAGCAAAATACGCCCACAACATGACGAAGGTGAGCAGCAACTTGCCAAGATCAGTCAGATGGCGTGGCTGGATTAAGCCGGCCATCGGCGCGGTCCGTGAGAGGAGGACCACAACGGCAATCACCAAGCACAGGGACGAGATCACCTGCCCGGCAACGAAAATAAATCCATAGATAGTGGAAAACCAGTGCGGCGAGATGGACATGACCCAATCAATCGAAGCGAAGGCCACACCGAAGACGTAAAGGATGATGCCCGGCCCACTGATGAGTTGGAATTTGCGCCGGAGGGCGCGATTTTCCCTATCGGTATCCTGCTGCCGCGACCAGCGGCTCAGCGTATACACGATCAGCAGCCAAACCGCGAAGTAAATCGCAGCGCGAATGATGAAATTAGGCGTGGTGAGATAGCTCTTCTGGAAACCGGAAAGAGCGTGCTCGCCAGATGCCGGAGCGCTCAGCCAGGCGCCATAGAGATACTTCATGCCAAGAATCACGGGCAGGAACAAGACGGCCACCAGCCACAACGTTCCAGTGGCCGCTTCGAGAGGACGGCGGATGATGATGCCCCAGTGCCCACCGGTGAGATGCTGGAGCATGAGCAGGCCGAGAGAGCCCAAAGACAATCCAAGAATGAACAGGAAAGCAATCAGGTAGGAATGGAAGAATTGGTCGGCGAATCGCTCACGGTAGATGAAGAAACCGAGAGCACAGACGACAAGGCCCGCTATTGCTGCGCCGACAGCCTGTTTCTGGAGCCGGGCGACGCTTTCAGGCGCTTTGTAATCTTGCGCCGTCATTTCGTTGCGCCGCCTGCGTTCAGTTTCTCGCGCAACTCTTCAGGAAGTTCTTCTACGGGCGCATTGCGGCTGAGCTGAAGAGCCCGAAGATAAGCAATGATGGCCCAGCGGTCGCGCGGCGGAATTTGCGCGGAATAGCCCAGCATGGCCCCGAAGCCGTTGGTGATTACGTCGTAGAGATAGCCGTTGGGAACTTGCCGCAGGCGATCCTGATGGTACGTCGGCGGATGCTTCATGCCGCGCATGGCCACCATGCCGTTGCCATCGCCTTGCAGGCCGTGGCAGGGCGAACAAAAGATCTTGTAGCGCTCGCGGCCTCGCTCCATCAGAGCCTGGTCCAATTTCACGGGAAAGGCGTTCGAATCTTTGGGCACGGCGAGGCTGTCGTCATCGATGGAGCCGTGGGCCACGGTGTTCTCGACCAGGGGGCGCTCGGAGCGGCCATCGGCAAAAAAGTCGGTTGGAGAGAGTGGTTTGGCCTTCGGCTGGCGCGCCATATCCTGCTGGATCTGGCAACCGCCGGCGAAGAAGACTAGGATCGCAGCGCAAACACGGACGAGGCTGCGCGAGGTGTCAGTCATCGGACACCTCAGTGACATGATGGGCGTTGAGCGCTTGCAGGAAGCGGGCGGTTTCCACAAGGTGAAACTTGGGGTCGCGAGCCTCAATGCAGATAAAAAAACGGTCCGTGGAGGCATGCGAGAAACGAGGGGCGTTGAACACCGGGTGGTGCGGTTGGGGCAGCCTGTTTAGGGCCAGCATTCCAAAAACTGCGAAAAGAGCCGCACCCAGAACCGTCAACTCGAATGTGACAGGGATGAAGGCGGGCCAGCTGTTCAGCGGGCGGCCTCCGATATTCTGAGGGTAGCTCACCACGTTGGCCCAGTATTGAAACCCGAAACCGCTAAGGCCACCGGTCAGACCGCCAATCAGTGTTAGCAACGGGACGAGGTTGCGGCGGAAGCCCATGGCTTCGGAAAGGCCTTCGACGGGAAACGGAGTATACGCATCAAGGCGGCGATAGCCTGCCTCGCGGACTTTCTCGACCGCGTGAACGAGTTTGTCCGGAGTTTCGAACTCCGCCAGAATCCCGTAAGTATGCGAGCGACGCTCCATTACTTGTGTTCCTCAGATGTTTCTGCGACCAATTCGCGCATTTCGGCAATCGAGATCGCCGGGAGGACGCGCACAAACAGGAACAGGAGACCCACGAACAGGCCCAAGGTGCCGACCAGAGTTGCGTAATCCCAGAAGGTGGCAGAGTAGCGGCCCCAAGCTGATGGGACGAAATCGCGGGTAAGGCTGACGACTACAATTACAAAGCGCTCGAGCCACATGCCAGTATTAACGACCAACGACATCAGAAAAAGAAGAATCACGTTCGTGCGGATTTTGTGGAACCACAGCAACTGCGGCGTGAGAATGTTGAACAGGATCAGGGCGTAGTAATAAGACGCATAGGGGCCATGCAGGCGCTCGTGGACAAGGAAGACATCCCATTTGTTGCCGCTGTACTCGGACATGAAGAATTCGAAAAAGTAGCCGTAGGCGACAATGAGGCCGGTGGCGAGCATCACCTTGGCCATGTTGTCCAAGTGCCGCATGGTGATGAAGTCTTCGAGGCCGTAGGCCTTCCGGAGTGGAATGGCAATGGTAATAACCATGGCGAAGCCGGAATAGATGGCGCCGGCGACGAAATAGGGCGGGAAGATTGTAGTGTGCCATCCCGGAAGGATGGCGATGGCGAAGTCAAAGCTCACGACGGTGTGCACCGAAAGGACCAGCGGCGTGGCGAGGCCGGCGAGAAGCAGGTAGGCCGACTGGTAGCGGTGCCAGTGACGCGCCGAACCGCGCCAGCCCATGGCCAGCATTCCGTAAAGAATCTGCATCGGCTTGGTGAGGGCGCGGTCACGCAAGGTGGCTAAATCCGGAATGAGACCCACCAACCAGAAGAGAAGAGAAACGGTGAAGTAAGTCGAAACCGCAAAGACGTCCCAGATAAGAGGGCTGCGGAACTGCGGCCAAATGCCCATCACGCTGGGATAAGGGAGCATCCAGAAGGCGTACCAGGGCCGGCCTGCATGGAGCAGCGGGAACAAGCCCGCGCACATGACGGCGAAGATAGTCATGGCCTCAGCGAAGCGATTGATGGAGGTGCGCCACTTCTGGTTCAAAAGGAAAAGAATGGCGGAGATGAGCGTTCCGGCATGACCGATGCCGATCCACCACACGAAATTGACGATAGCAAAGCCCCAACCGATGGGAATGTTGATGCCCCAGATGCCAACGCCTTTGACGATGAGGTAGGTGACCGCAACCGTCAGCAGCATCACAATGGCAAAACAAAGAGCGAATCCCGCTAGCCAGCCCTTTGTGGTAGGTCGCGTGAGGACGATGGCGCTGATTTTGTCCGTGACGGACGCGTAGGTGTGCCCCGGCCCAAGCACGGGAGGCAGCCGGCTGATTTGCGGAGAATTGACTGGCGGCTGATTGGAGCTCATGTCTTCTCCAATTCAGGATTCGGATTGCGCACGGCGGCCAGATACGTGGTGCGCGGGCGCGTGTTTAATTCGCCCAGAATGCTGTAATTGCGCTGCTGCGCCCGCAACTTCGAGACCCGGCTGTTGGGATCGTTGGCGTTGCCGAAAACAATCGCCTGAGACGGGCATGCAGACTCGCAGGCGGTGACGATGGCACCGTCAGCGATTGGCTCATTCTTCTTCTCGGATTCAATGCGGGCGTTGTTGATGCGCTGCACGCAGTACGTACATTTCTCCATGACGCCGCGGCTGCGCACGGTGACCTCGGGATTGCGCAGGAGTTTGAGCGCAGGCGTCTCCCCCCAATCCTGAAAGCGGAGGAAATTGAAGCGTCGCACTTTGTAGGGACAGTTGTTCGAACAGTAGCGCGTGCCAATGCAGCGGTTGTAGACCATGTCATTCAGGCCTTCGGCGCTGTGCACGGTGGCGCCCACGGGACAAACCTGCTCGCAGGGCGCGTTTTCGCATTGCTGGCAGGGGACGGGCTGGAAAAACGTTTTGGGGTTGTCCAGGGAGGGGTCGTAGCTGGAAGGATCGCCGGTCTCGGACTTCGCGTTCGCGTAGTAGCGGTCGACGCGGATCCAGTGCATTTCCCGGCCGCGCATCACTTGATCCTTGCCGACTACGGCTATGTTGTTTTCCGACTGGCAGGCGATGACGCAGGCGTTGCAGCCATTGCAACTGCTCAAGTCGATGGCCATCGCCCACTTGTAGCCTTTGTAGTAGCCCAGGTCTTCAAAGGACTGATAGAGCGAGTCGTCTTTGGGCGGCGTTTCGTCGCCTTCGTGAGGAAAGCCCGGGTTTTTGCGATAGTCCTCGAGGGTTCCGGCGCTGAGGATTTTCCGGCCCTCCATTTGGAAGTGATACTGCGTGCAGGCGAGAGGATATTCTTCACCAGTTTTCTTAATCGCGTCTGTGCCCGCGATGGCCGTCCATAATGCATCGGAGGTGCGCACGACGTAGGCGTTGAACCCTTTGTTGGTGCCGGTGTAGCCGGCTTTCTTGCGTCCGTAACCCAGGGGAAGCACGACCACGCCTTCGGCTTGGCCAGGAAGAATCCAAGCGGCCGCGGTGACTTTGCTGTTCGAAATGGCGATGTCGATGATGTTGGAAATGATTTGCCCGTGTTCTCCGCCGCGGTGCGCGATGGCGTGGCTGAGTCCGAGGCTCTCAGCGGTTTTGGGGCTGACCAGCGCGGCGTTGTCCCAGGTGAGCTTGGTGACAGGCCGCGGCAATTCCTGCAGCCAGCCATTGTTGGCGTAGCGGCCGTCATACACGGCGGGATCGGGGCGGAAAATGAATTCGAGCTGGCCGGGCAGAGTCGTTTTCGCGGCGGGAAGATTGGCCGGGTTGAAATTCAAGGTAACCGAGATCGGCGCGTAAGCGGAATCGGCTACAAAGCCGTCGTTCAGAGATTTGCGCCAGAATTTTTCGAAGTCTGGTCCCGTGTACGAGGTCTTCATGCGTTCGCGAACCGCGTCGTAAACCGTTTGCCCAGGTTTGCTGCTAAAAGCGGTCAGAACTTCGTAGGCGCTGCGCGTGCGGTAGAGCGGAGCAATGAGCGGCTGGATTACGCTGAGCGTGCCATCGAAAGCGCGGGCGTCGCCCCAGGTCTCGAGAAAATGCGATTCCGCAATGTGCCAGTCGCAGTAGTCCGCTGTCTCATCAAAGTGCGAGCTGACGTAAATCGTGTTTCGAACTTTTCTTTCATTGTCCTTGGAGCCCGGCTTCACAGCCATGAGCTTGGAGATGAAGTCAAAATCGTGCGGCGCGGTGTACACCGGGTTGACGCCGATCATCACCAGCGTGTCGACTTTTCCCGCGTCCATATCCGCGCATAATTCGCGCAACGATTCCAGGTGGTTGACGGGATGCGCCTCAACCGGCTCGGTGTAAAAAAGGGTGGTGCCGACGCTTCCTAGAGCGGCATTGATGGCGTGCACCAGCGCATGCACAACAGCGGGTTGCTGCTCCCCTGCGATGACCAGAGAGTTGCGCTTGAACCTCTGAAGGTCTTTGGCAACGGCTTCAAGCCATTTTTCTGCACCGGCCGAAGGTGCGGGGGAACCGGCAAGACCAAGGTTCGCAGCAAGGGCGCGCGCGAATAATTCCACTTCCGAAGCGCGGAGCGGTAGATGATGATCCGCGGCGGCTCCGGTGACTGTGGGAGTCGGTTCGACAACATATAGACGATTCAGTTCCTGGCCGATGCGATCGGATTCGGAAAACTGATCCAGCTTGCGGCGGCTGTAAAAGTCCTTCATGTAGCGAATGTGGCCGGGCCCGCTGGCGAGAAAATCGGCGTCGAGCGAAAGAATGACTTCGGCTTTTTCCGGGCGGTAGACCGTATTGACGTAGCGCCCGAAGGCCAGCTTTGCGCCCTCACGCGCGCCGTCGCTAACGGCGGGCTCCCACTGATGCCACCTCGCCAGCGGGAATTGTTTCAAAAGCGATTCGATTAATGCAGTGAGCGTCGGCGAAGTGATCGTCCCTGTGAGAATGCGGAAGCCCGCGCCATTCGTGGCTTTCGCAGTTATGGCAATGGCTTGCGCGGCCGACAGAAACTCGGACCAAGTGCGAATCTCGCCCAGATTGGTGACCGTCTGAGCGCGATCGGGGTCGTACAGATTGAGCACCGAAGCTTGCGCGAAAACGTCCGTGCCGCCGCCACTGGAAGGATGATCCTTGTTGCCCCAGACGTGCGTCGGGCGGCCCTCGTGGCTTTCGACAAGCAAACCGATGGCATCGGCGCCGACCGGCATGGCCGTCGCATAAAACAGAGGCTTTCCAAGAATCATTCCATCGGGCTGCTTGACGTACGGAACGATGACTTGCTCGGGCTTTTGGCCGCACCCGGAGAGGCCCGCGAATGCGAGGGAAGCTGCGGCGAGCTTCAAGAAATTGCGCCGATCTAAGGAGTCATCCCATTCCGAGGCTTGCCGCGGAAACTCGCGATGCAACAATTCTTCGAAATGGGGATCGTCGGCGAGCTCTTCCAAAGTGCGCCAGTATTGCTTGCCGGTTTTGGCGTGGAGCCTGGCGCGGATCGCGGCGAGGTCGAGCTTGCGCTCCCGAAGCGTGAAATCCGCAACGTGAGTTTCGGCGTGCTCATCTACGCGCAAGCGATGTTCGAGCGGGTCGTGGCCGTGCAAGTGTACGAGGATGTTTTTCTCTTCGCGCATACCTTCGCTTAGCGATGACACGTCGAGCAACTGGTCAGCTCGGCCGTCGATCGAATATTTCGTTCGGCTGCTAATTTTTTACCGATTTCGGCCTGATTCGCAGGCGCTTTCCAATCCATATTGAAGACGTCGTCCGTCGTGGCGCGCAGGGCCTGCTCCGGATTGCGGTGGCAATCGAGGCACCATTCCATGAGCATGGGAGTGGCCTGAAAAACGAGCGGCATCTGGTTGACCTGCCCGTGGCACGAGGAGCAGCCCACACCCTTGTTGATGTGAATGCTGTGATTGAAGTAGACGAAGTCGGGGAGGCGGTGCACTTTCACCCATTGAATGGACTGGTCGGTTCGGTAGCTCTCGCGGACCGGCTCGAGGTAGCCCGCATCATTGAAGAGCACGGAATGGCAATTCATGCAGGTTTTCGTCGGCGGGATTCCGGCAACGGAGGAGGTTTCGACGGAAGTGTGGCAATAGCGGCAATCGATTCCATCATCTCCCACGTGGTGTTTGTGGCTGAACTGGATGGGCTGGGCCCGCGCAATGTTCTGATTTGTGGCGTAGGGAGAGCGCGCCATTCCCAAAACGCCGATAAGCCCCAGCCCAACCAGAAATAAAACCGAAAACACACTCAATCGCGAGATGAAATTTGTGCTGCGATGAAAAATTTGGGCCATATCAGCGTCGCGCTTTGGCAGGGGCTCTCCGGAAAGGACCAGAACCTAGGAGGCTCCACCACAGTGCCACCGGGAAGCGCGAAACCCGGGTCGAATGGACTGCATAGTTTCCGACAAAACTTTTTCGAATGCAACCTCGCAGCGGAATTTTGTAAAAGAAATTTTTGTTGCTCTGGTTTCCCTGGCTTGAGCGAAAACTTTGAATGATTTGAAATCCCGGGAATCGCTCACGAAGCCCGGCCCCATGGCGACTCTTTTTCCATAGCTTGAGATGCTCGCCCTTGGCAGAAGGACGCAGTTTTCTTTCAGGAGGAGGCGCGGCGCGGACGCGAACGTGTTATCTTAATAGAACCCTTCGCTGTGGCTCACGCGTGCGGCGGAGCCTACCCAGATACCCACTGGGGCGTGGTCCAATCGGTAGGACACCTCACTGTTAATGAGGATGGTGGAGGTTCGAATCCTCCCGCCCCAGCCAAATTTTTAACGGATTCTCCGGGCACCGAACATAGCCAAACTGTGCTGGACAGAGTCGAGGATCGAGCGGCGAGATCTGGTAAGATGGTCGTCGCGTAAAGGACGCATCCGGTCCGCGGAAAGGGTAGAAGCCCACCTTTAGATAGCAATCTTCGCGAACCTTCTTTCAGCCCGAGAAGCGGACAACGGGCGCTGCAATGAAAGGAGGTCGCTATGTCGACCGATTCTCCTGAAGTACCTCGTACACTTCCCGCTCGTCCCAATCTCCGGCATCTGAAGGATCAAGCCAAGGATCTTGTCAAGGCAGGGGAGGCTACGTCCGTAACTGAGGCGCAATTCAAAATTGCTAGTCAATATGGGTTCGCGAGTTGGCCGAAGCTCAAAGCGCACGTGGAATCGCTTGAGGACATCGGGCAACTAAAGCAGGCCATTGATACTAATGACCTGAAGAGCGTAAAGACATTGATGACCCGCAATCCAGCATTGCACCTCGCTCCCCTGGGATACAACAAAAATGGCCCGCTTACTTGGGTCGCTGAGTGCCGCGTGCCTTGGGAGCCGCCGAATCCCGAACGATTGGCGATTGCGGAGTGGATGATCGAGAACGGGTCCGATATACACCAGGGAGGCGACGGACCGCTAATGCGAGCAGCGCTCATGGGGTACCGCATTCCTATGATGGACCTTCTTGTGTCGCGCGGCGCGGACGTAAACGCCTTGTGGAATGGCTATTACCCAATCATCTTCGCACCATGTGAGACAGTTGAGCCGGCATCGTTGAAATGGCTTCTCGAGCATGGCGCGAACCCGAACTGCGCCGATCCGCAGCGAAAATACCCAGGCACGGCTCTCGACTTCGTCATTGGTACCTATGGGCGCTCAACGCAGCTTGGTACCTGCATCGACATCCTCTTTGGAGCCGGTGGCGTCACCCGGTATAACATTCCGTGCGTTCTGAATTTGCTGCGTAACCGGATCGATCTCCTGGCCAAGAACTTGGATGACGAGCCCTTACTGTTGCATCGGCGCTTCGCGGAACTCAACTTTGGAAGCACAGGCGCAAGGCGGCTCACACTTCGAGGGGCGACAATACTGCACGTAGCTGCGGAGTACGGCAATGTAGATGCCGCGAGGCTGTTGCTCGATCGCGGGGCTGATGTGAACTCCCGCGCGGCCACAGATGAATCGGGAATCGGCGGACAGACACCGATCTTCCACGCAGTCACGCAGTTTTACGATTGGGGATTGCCGGTCACGCGCCTGCTGCTAGATTGCGGTGCCGATCTGTCGGTTCGTGTGAAGCTTCCGGGACACTACGAACGGCCCGAAGAGGTCGTTGAATGCACACCGCTTGGGTATGCAGTGCTGTTCCCTGGCGAGGACCATCACGGGGCCAATCGGGGTGTTTCAAACGAGAGTGAAAGTGTCCGTCTGCTGCGCGCGAGAGGAGCGCTAGAGTGAACAGGGGGGCGCACTGACGGGAAAGGACGATTCTTACACAGATTCTTCTACTCGCGGGCGATAGGCAAGCCCGCTTCGAGCCAGCCGCGCCAGCCGCCGTCCATCGACTCGACGTTGGTGTAGCCCATTTTCTGCAGGTTGTCAGCGACCAGCGCGGAACGAAAACCACCGCCGCAATAGAGGATGAGCTTTGTGCCGGTGCCGGGGACGCCGGCCTCGATGTCCCGCTCGATGATGCCCTTGCCCAGGTGCACAGCGCCGGGGAGATGCCCCTTGGCCCACTCGTGATCTTCGCGCACGTCTACAAGAATGAATTTTTCCCCAGCGTCCATCCGGCGCTTGACGTCCGGGACGTTTGTTTCCTTGACGCGGGTCTTAGCGTCGGCAACGAGCTTCAAGAATTTTGGCGCATGAGCCATCTCGGCCCCCCTTAGAAGTACAAGAATCTCAGCGGACAAAAGACTAGCACAATGGAAGAAACCAGGAGTGCGCTAAGGCGTCCACGCTTTGTGCCGCGAGGGCTCGTCAGGGCTTCGGCGTTTCCGCTGCGGGTTTACTTGTATCGTCTTTCTTGGCGAAAGAACGAATGAGATTGACCAGGTTCCAGCGCATGGTTTCCGCGGCGCGTTCTCCCTCGCCCGGCATTTTTCCTTTGCCTTTGGTAATGATATAGAAAAGCTCCCCATCCGTTTTTCCAGCAAGAGTGGTGGGCGAGGTCCAATCATCGAGCTTCAACTGCATGGATTCGACAAGGTCTCCTTTGCCGTCGCCTTTCGCGCCGTGGCACATCGCGCAGTCATAGCCGTAGATCTTACGGGCCGCTTCGATGCTCTCCGGTGTTGCTTTTACGGGGTTTTTCTTGTCGATGTCTTCCTGGGGAATTTTGTATTCTTGCGTATCTTTCGGTTTTTGCTGCGCCGAGTTCTGTTTCGTTAGAAGCATTCCATAACCCGCGAGCAGCAAAGCGCCCACCACAAAAGATAATCTGCGCATACCTTCCTCCTGACACGCTGGACCGGCCGAAGGAGCGAGTTCGGCGAGATTTGGTGGGGATTCTACTCCCGCAGGCAAGGCAAGAAAAGAGCCAGGAGCCTGGGGTGGTCTTTCAGGGGATGCAGGACGGTTCAGCCAGGCCAGTGTCGTTTCCCAGTTTTCGTTAGGGCCTGGAATTGCCCGAAAAGCTTCGATTTTTACTACTGCGCCGGTTTGGCCGGCCCAATCTGCATGGCGTCAGCCTGCCCGCTCTTTACCGGTGGCAACGAACATCCGCGGCTGGGCCGCGAGCCGCCACGGCCCGTGCTGAATCGGCTCGATTCGCGCACACGCGTGCGCACGCCATCAATCACCGGCGGAATCGGATTGTGCGCGACGCCGCGAATCAGGAAAATCATCAGCGCCGCTTCACCGGGGGAATCAGCGCTCGAGGTGATACCGAACCCTTGCACGCCCGGCTGTTTCATCCACTCATCGACGTGTGCCTTGTGGACTGCTTTCGCCCGCGCGATTTCCGCTGCGGAAAGGCTGCTCACCGCAAACGTGGCTTGCGGGGGCGCCAACGTTTTGGCATCTTCCTCGTTTAGGATTCCTTTCGCCGACTCGTTGGCCGTTTCCACAATCCGCGTCCGCACGCCGTCCACGAGCTGAGGAAGGGCGCTTCGCTGCGTGCCGGGTGCGATAAACAGAAGCACCGCAGGTTCCCCAGCGTGATCCAGGCTTGCGCCTACGCCGATACCGTTTACGCCGGGAAGAGCGAGGAGTTCTTGAGCGTGGGAATCGCGGGCTGCCACCGCGATTTGCATCGCCTCCTTAGACACGATCGCAGACGAAAGTGTCTTTTGCGCACTACTTGGCCCCGGCAGCGAGCAGCCGATCACTTGATGTTGTCCGCCTCCGACAACCGTCGCCACACCATTGTTGGTCGCAAAAGCGTTTAGCACATCGCCGATGGGATTGCCCACGGTATTCGTGTCCGAACCTGCGAATAAGAGGGCCACCGGATCAGCAGTATTCTGCGTGACAATCAGGGACCCGGAATCCCCTTCGTTGCTGAAATCGCCGCCCGCCACCGAGACCTGGTTTGTGAAACTAGTGGTGAAACTCACGCTCCCGCCGCACGTCTTGAAATACTGCACGTTGGTGACGGTGACGCCGATCGCGTCGACCGTTGAGCAGGTGAGCCCGGTAGTACGGCCGCTTTTCGCTACCGCCATTCCCACTGACGCTGCGACTCCTGAGCCGGCGGCTGGCGCGCCGGCCACAGGCACTCCATTCGCGTCCGCCGACGCACCCAGCAGGAGTATGTTGCCGCTGGTATCCACTTTGCCCGCGACGATTTGTGCAATCGCGGCATCTACGGGATTCGGTGGATTATTTTCCAGCGTAAAAAATTGCGATAGATTGGCCACTGTCGTGGCACCAGTGCTGGTGCATGTGCCAGTATCAATTAGGCCGGGCTGAGTGATGCCGTCGCCGATGGAACCTGCATCGCTATTCGCCATGACGTGGTTGTTGCTGAGGATGTAATTGGTGCCGTTGCGGGCCACGAGGGCACCCAGCGTGCCGCCGCAGCAGGTGATGGTGTTCCCATTCTGAGTGGATGCATGGATATTGCTGCCCGAAGTGCCGAGCTCAACGGCGCCGTTCTGGGCCGCTTGGCCCTGCGGCATGAGTGTTATTGTCGACGTGCCAGTAGCGGCCGGATTTGCCTGAGAGATAGCTGTGATCGTCACGGTGACTGGCAAGTTGGGATCTGCGGGCATAATCGACCTAGAAATGAGGTGTGGCGCGCTGTAAACACCGGCAACCGAAATAGTCCCTGTCTTAACGCTTCCGCCGTTTACGCTATTGACCTGCCAGGTGACTGCGGTGTTGCTTGTACCTTGGACCGTAGCGGTAAAAGTATGCTGCACAAACGTATCCAAAGTAATCGACGAAGGAGAAACCGAAACCGTCACGTTGTGGGGATTTCCCCCAGTGGAGGTTGGGCCGCTGCAGGCAGTTAGGAATGGAATGACGAGGCCGAGCAGAAAAAAATGTGTGCGTCGCATAATTCCCCCAGGAATAAGGCCGGCAATTCTCAAACTAACATGCGAAGAAACGTAGGTGCGGATATCCGCGGCAGTACGTTCCCAAAATGCTCCTGTACAGAAGTACAGGGAGGGGAGGGCTATCTTGTACTTCGATGAGTTCGCTGGATGTGAGGTTTCCTCACAGTGAGGCGGTTTGGGAGGATGCGCCTGCCGACCTGGCGCCTAATCGAGATCGCGCCAGTTGGGCCCGGCGCCAATTTCCACACGCAGGGGAACCGAAAGCTTGTACACGCCTTCCATTTCCTCGCGAACCAGCTTCTCGAGCGCCTCGCGTTCCTGTTTTGGTGCCTCGAAGAGCAATTCGTCGTGAACTTGCAGGATCATCTTGGCCTGAAACTTCTCTGACGCCAGCCGGCGGTCGATCTGGATCATCGCCAGCTTGATGAGATCAGCAGCCGTGCCTTGAAGAGGTGAATTCAATGCCGTGCGCTCGGCGAAGTTGCGAAGCTGCACTTGTGGCGAGTTAATCTCGGGAATCGGGCGAATTCTGCCAAACAGCGTTTTGGCAATTCCGGTTTTGCGGGTTTCGGCAAGAGATTTGTCCAAGTATTCTTTGACGCCGCGATAGCGCGCGAAGTACGCGTTGATGAACTGCGCTGCTTCCTTCTGCTCGATTCCGAGCTGCTGCGCCAAACCGAAGGGAGAAAGTCCGTAGATGATGCCGAAATTGATGGCCTTGGCAGCGCGGCGATGCTCGGCGGTTTGCCCCAGCGGCCCCACACCGAAAACCTCTTGCGCCGTACGTGCGTGAATGTCCTCGCCGCTGCGAAATGCTTCCGTCAGTACAGGGTCGCCGGAGAAATACGCCATGACGCGCAGCTCGATCTGCGAATAATCCGCGGACAAAAGAATCTTTCCTCTTTCGGCCACAAATGCGGCGCGGATTTCGCGTCCGAGCTCGGTTCGAATGGGAATGTTCTGCAAATTCGGGTCGCTTGAGCTCAGTCGCCCGGTAGCCGTGCCCGTTTGCGAGAAACTCGTGTGCAAACGCCCGGTTTCTGGGTGGATGAGCTTCGGCAGCGCATCCACGTAAGTCGACTTGAGCTTGGCAACTTCGCGGTACTCAATAATCTTTGCCGGCAGGGGATGCTGCTCGGCCATTTCTTCCAGGATGTCCGCAGCCGTGGAGCGCACCTTTCCTCTCCCGCGGCGTGCGGGTGGTTGTAAGTTCAGCTTGTCGAATAAGACTTCCGCAAGTTGGGTGGGCGAGTTGACGTTGAACTCGTTTCCGGCCAACTTCCAGATTTCTTTTTCCAGCCGGCGCACTTCTTTTTCCATGGCCAGCGACATTTTGTCCAGTTCTTTGGGATCGACGCGGACTCCGGTGCGCTCCATCTCCGCAAGCACTGGGGCCAGCGGCAGATCGATTTTTTCGTAGACGCTAGCCAGCTCTTGCGCCTCCACCTGTTCTCGCAGAGCAGGTGCAAGTCGCTGCAAATAGTCGGCACGTTCTCCGGGTCCGCCGCCCAATAGCACATTGAATTGGCGCATCACCACATCCCCGAAGTTGTGATTCCCTGTCGTCGGCCTCAACAAATACGAATAAAGCTGTGTAGCGTGCTGAATATTCTTCGCGCGCCCGGTCAGGAGCTGAAACAGCTTCGGGTCGTGAACGATTTTCGGCCGTTTCGAATCGGCGAGGATTGGCATCAGTGCCTGGAGGACTTCGCCCTTCTCGTCCATCCATATAGCCCGGCCCTCTCCGGCTGTCACGGAAACTTCAATGGAAACGATTTGCGTGCCGAAGCCCTCCGATTCGCGCTCCCCGGTTTGCAAATTCAGCCAGAAGGCGAGGGCCTGCTGAGCCGGAAGTTTCGCCACGTATTCCCGAAATTCGGCGACGCTGCCTAATTGCGCGTAGTCGTTTTTCGTCTGGGCACCATCGCCTGCCGGAGCAGACGAAGCGATTGCTTCCGCCCCCAGCTCCTTCAGCAGCGAGTTGAAGCCCAGTTCCCGATAAAGCGCAGCCAACGCTGGAACATCCGGTTCCCGGCGTTCCAAATCATGCAAATCGATTTGCAGCGGCACATCGGTTGCGATGGCCGCGAGCTGCTTGGACATCAGAATTTGCTCGCGTTGTTGCTGCAAAGCTTCGCGGTAGCGTTTGTTGGGAACGTCCGCTGCGTGTTCCATGGCGTTTTCGACGCTGCCATATTTCTGGATGAGCTCCGTGGCGCCTTTTTCGCCGATGCCTTTTGCTCCGGGGATGTTGTCGACGGTGTCGCCCATCAGCGCCATCACGTCGATCACTTTGTCCGGCGGTACGCCCAGAATTTCCTCGACCTTCTTCTCATCGACAATGACGTCCGCTTTCGCTCCTCCTGTGCCCGTGCGCAAAATCCGCACGCCGCCATTCACGAGCTGCATCATGTCTTTGTCGTTCGTCACCAACACCACTTCTACGTCTTTCTTCGCCGCCTGCTTCGCCATGGCCCCAAGCACGTCATCGGCTTCGTAGCCCTGCACCTCCAGCATCGGCAGGCGCATCGCTTCGCACAGCTTTCGAACGTAAGGGAGCTGCACGCGCATTTCATCCGGCATCGGTGGCCGCTGCGCTTTGTACTTCTCAAAGAGTTTGTCTCGAAATGTTGGCCCCGAGGGATCGAACACGATACCGAGATAATCCGGATGGTAGTCCTTAATGATGCGCCGCAGGATGTTGTTGAACAGGAAGGGAATTTTCGTAGGTATACCTGAAGGCGCGCTCATCCGATTCATCGGCGCATAAAAAGCGCGAAAAATGTGCGCCATCGCATCGACAAGAAAGAGCTTCTTCGGGGGAGGGGGCATTTAGTTCCGGGACGCTTAAACGATTCCGAGAGGTCTGGCAACCTCAGCGAGAATGTCCGCCGCCCGCAGGAGTTGGTCGCGCTTGTGCGCGGCGCTCACCATCGCGCGCAGCCGCGCTTTGCCTTCCGCGACAATGGGGTAGCCCACCGCCGGCGCGTAAACGCCCGCTTCGAACAGTTTCTTCGAGAATTCGAACGCCTTCGCCGCATCGCCCACGTGGATAGGAATGATCGGCGTTTCGCTGCCCTTGAACTGGAAATCCCGCTTCTTCAATTCGCGCTTGAAAAATTTCGTATTCGCCCAAAGCTTCTTCACCAGCTTCTCGCCTTCCTGCGAATCCAGGAGCGTAAACGCAGCCTGGCATGCCGCCGCCGTGGCTGGCGGATGCGACGTCGAAAACAAAAACGGCCGCGCCCGCAAGTACAGAAAATCGATCAGGTCGCGCGAGCCGCAAACGTATCCTCCCATCGCCCCAATTGCTTTGCTGAGCGTCCCTACCTGGATGTGCACGCGTCCGTGGCAGCTCAGATGATCGATCGAGCCGCGCCCGCCGCGCCCCAGCACGCCGGAAGCGTGCGCGTCGTCTACCATCATGATGCAGTTGTATTTCTCTGAGAGGTCGCAAAGCTCCGGCAGCGGCGCGATGTCGCCGTCCATCGAAAAAACGCCGTCCGTAATAATCAGTTTGTGCCCATTCCAGTTGGTGTTTTCCTGCAAAATGCGCTCGCAATCTTTTACATCTTTGTGCTTGAAGACTTTGATCGTCGCTTTCGAAAGCCGCGCCCCGTCGATGATCGACGCGTGATTCAACTCGTCCGAAACAATCAAGTCATCCTTGCCCAGCACCGCCGAAACCGTCCCGGCATTGGCCGTGAATCCCGACTGAAACACCACGCACGCTTCGACGTTCTTGAACTTCGCAATTTGCTCCTCCAGGTCCATGTGCAGCTTCATGGTGCCTGCGATGGTCCGCACCGCGCCCGCTCCCACGCCGTATTTCTTCACCGCGTTCAGAGCCGCTTTCCGCAGGGCCTTATGCGTTGTCAGCCCCAGGTAATTGTTCGACGCCAGGTTAATCACTTCCTTGCCGTCGATGATGCACACCGGCTTGTTTTCGCCTTCCAGCACGCGCAGCTTGGGCGCCACTCCCTTGGCCCGCAGCTCATTCAAATGGTCGGCAACGTACTGAAGAGGACTCTGTTTGGATATGATCGTCGCGGTATCGGACATGATGGGCACTCCTTGTTTTGGTGTCGGCTGGTGGAAGGACTATTTTGCGTCAGCTCTCGGCGCGGCGCAAATGACTCGAGGGCCTGAGGAAAAACAGGATCTGCTCAGCGCGGCAGGCCATTCGGGTACATCAAAACTTTTCCCGCCAACCCGCCCTGCAACAGCGCAAACGCGCCTTCAAACTTATCCAGCGAAGTGCGCTCGCCAAATAGCGGGTCGAGGTTCAGCCGCCCCGCTTTGAGCAGCGCAGTCATTTGCACCCAAGTTTCGTACATGCGCCGGCCATAAATCCCCTGCACGGTTGCGCCTTTGAAAATGACATCATTCACGAGGTCGAGCGGAACATTTTCCGTGGGAATCCCCAGCAGCGACGCGCGCCCGCCCGCGCGCAGTGCCTTGAACCCCTGCTGAATCGCGCTTGGATTGCCGCTCATTTCCAGCAACACGTCGACGCCCGTGCCGCCAGTTTCCGCGAGGATGCGCGCAACGGCATCTTCCGCCGCGGGATTCAACACCACATCGGCGCCCATTTTCTCTGCCATCTCGCGGCGGTGCTCCTTGGTTTCCGTAGCAAACACAACCGAACTGCCGCACGCCTTGGCCACTGCGATGGACATCAACCCAATCGGTCCGCATCCCGTCACCAGCACCGATTGCCCCGCGATGGGCCCGGCCAGCGCCGTGTGCACAGCGTTCCCCAGCGGATCGAGAATCGCTCCGTAATGTTCCGGAATCGCCGGATCGAGCTTCCAGATATTGGTCGCCGGAATTTCCACGAATTCCGCAAACGCGCCGTCCTGGTCGNATCCCAATGATTCGCAAATTCTGGCAGATGTGCGATTGTCCCACACGGCACTGCGCGCAATGCCCGCAGTTGACGTGCATCTCCGCGCTGACGAAATCCCCCGCTTTGACCGCCACGACTTCTTCGCCCACACGCTCCACATGCCCGCAAAATTCGTGCCCCAGGGTTAAGGGGGGCTTAATCCGCCCTTGCGACCACCGGTCCCAGCCGTAAATATGCAAATCCGTCCCGCAAATCGACGCTGCTTTCACGCGCACCAGCACGTCCGTTGGCCCAATCGCCGGCACTGGCGTCGTTTCCATTGACAACCCGCGCCCCGGCTGCATTTTCCTTAGAGCCTTCATCGTCGCCATCAGCTTCAACCCTCGCTCCACGCGCAATCCCCGATGCTAACACAGCAGTAGCACATACTTCAGTCTGTGCTTGTTTCTCCGCAAACAAAGTATTGGCCTGGGTACACAACTTTCCAGAACCAAGAAAGACACAGACTAAAGTCTGTGCTACTCGTGCTGTCTCTTTCACTTCACGTGCTCCACGATCCCAATCTTCTCCAGGGCCTGTAAGTACTCGACGACCAGCTCTAACGGTATCGGCCCGTACTCGGCCGAAACCGCGTCTCGAATCTCCTGCGCATTCCGCTTCCCATCCGCAAAATTCAACACCTCATACGCATACTCCTCGCCGCTGCCCCACAATCCTTCGTAGCTCAGCAGCTTGGGCGTGGCGATTCCCGCCGCCTTGGCATGGTCCGCAAAATAGTCGTACCCAAACACCGCCAGCGGACCCTTCGGCTCGGGTTTGCGTTTGAATTTGAGTTCCGGCGACTCTTTCGACTGCGGCAGGATATCGCCGATGGGGGGATAGCCGGTATAACATTTCGGCATATCCGGAGTGAATCCTTCCTTGGAGTTTTCGGGCAAATCATTGATCATTGCTCGCAGCGGCTCTAGCAGTTTGGTTTCGTAGTGGCATAATGACGTAATTGCTGCTATGCGTTCATCCCCTGGGAGACTCTCATTGCGCAAGTCCTGAAATACCTGTCGCCGCAGCGCTCCGCGTTTCGCTAGAGCCCACAGGGTTAACGCCGACTCGTTCGACCGATTCGCCAAAAAATAGGCGCTGGCGGCGCCGATGAAGGCGGCGCGCTTGAGTTTGGTGGGGTCGATGTTAACGGCGGCGTCGAAATTCGTGTGGATGTAGCGGTCCGGCCAGTCGTTCAGATAAATCGCCGGGATCCCGAACGATGAATCCTGGTACACATCGTGGTCGCTGCCCATCGTGTACGCGCCGTACTCCGCGCGCAGCGGCTCCTTGCCGCCCTCCGGCGCAACCAGCGGATAGTCCGCTTGGCCGGTCGCGGCAAATTTGTACGATTCTTCGTTCACCCATTCGGCGAAGGCCCAGGCCACATCGTGGACAAAGCTTGGCAGGCTCATGGGGTCGCGTGTCACGTGGAACACCGCCTTCGTCGCCGGCCCGCCGCCCACCATGTCCATGTGAATTGCGGCTTTGATGCGCTTCGCGAATTCCGGCTTGCCGTTCAACAATGCCAGCGTGCCTTCGATTTCCGGCGGAAAATTGAAACGGATCGTGCGCGCAGGCCGAGCGAGCTTTCCGTCGGCGATGAGCTTTTGCAAAGTGCGGGCGACTTCGAGGATAGTGACGCAGCCGCTGGCGTTGTCGTTGGCGCCGGGACGTTGATGGTCGAGGTGGCAACTGAAGGCGATTTCTTCGTCCTTCAGCTTAGGGTCAGAACCGGGAATCGTCGCGGTCACGACTTCGTAGTTGCCGGGATGCTGGCCGGCCTTCACTACTGCGTGTAACGTGATCCTTTCCCCTTTCGCCATTCGCTCACGAAGTCCGCGAGCTGTTTTCAGCGACACCATGAACGCAAATGTCTTGTTTGAGGAAAAAGTCTCGAGGTGTCCCCAGCGAATTAGATTTTCGTCTTCGCCCCACCATGCCGTCTTCTGGTTCTGCGCATCACTTACAATTCCCACTGCGCCGAACTTCCCTACGGCCAGATCCTGTACAGCGCCCGGCTGCGCGCTCACCAGCGCAATCTTTCCTTTTACATCCTTACCTGCGTAGTCGCTCTCCTTCGTCCCATCTCCCACATCCACCAACTCCGCCGTGATCTTCGCTGACTCGCTGTCTTCCGCCAGCACCACCGGCTCCGCTGCGTAACTCGCAATTGACCTTTCCTCGACCCCAAGGAGTCCACACACGTATCCGTTGGAATCCCCCGATTGGCCGGAATGTTCTTCAGCATATTTTTTCTGAGCCCGTTTACACTCTTCGTTGGCGAACATCTCTCTTAGTTCTCCAATTTCCGCATCCCACGCTGGCCGCGACCTCTGTGTGCCATAAAAAATCTTCCCATCCGCCGGAAACTCCAGAATCTGAACGTCGCTCAACCCATACTCCAGCAGCCGCGCCGCCACCAACTCTGCCGCCGCATGAAACCCCTTCGACCCGCGCTGCCGGTGAAACGTGGCAATCACTTCCAAATTCCGCTTCGCCGTCTCCCCGCTCAACTCATTGGCCAGCGCCGCCACATCCTTCTCCGGCAAAAGGGGCGGCTTCTGCGCCCAAGCTGCAATCGCAAAGCCACCGAGCAGCCAGCAAATCACCGCCGCCAATACAATTGTCCTTCTCACGATTTCCCCCGAATCCCTCCCGCCTGCGTTTTGCCCCCGCCGCGCATTCTATTCCTTTTCCCCGCGTTCCCGCGCTCCTTTCGCCTTCTCCGCCATACTTAACACGCCTGTTAAATATCCCTTGACTTCCTCCGCCCCTCTACTATACTTCACACCGTGGTTAACAATCCCAAAGCCGTGAACGCCATCTTCGCCGCTCTCGCCGACCCTACCCGCCGCGCCATCTTGGTCCGACTCGGCCAGCGCGGCGAATCCCCCGTCACCGTTCTCGCCAAACCTTTCCGCATCTCCCCGCCCGCCATTTCCCGCCA
>OCOJ01000193.1_pt1 | contig 24745 bp, 22 predicted proteins | sample 1539251 | NCBI WGS metagenome assembly OCOJ01 (sample SAMN01911457, study PRJEB22624) | soil metagenome | biome: Soil | place: Malaysia | collected 2012-04-30 | depth RA_metagenome m | reverse complement strand
GCGGGGGCTAGAAGCCCCCGCCTCCTAAAGAAAGGCTTCCCGCAACTTGCCAAAGCCCCTTGTTGTTGCGCTTCTCAATATCGAAGCCAAAGCTCCGGCCAGAGCTGCTGCACAGACTGCGGAGCTTCGGCCGAAAATCCTATCATTTTTGCGCTTTCATATTCGCTGCGCTCTCCGTGCTTTCCAGGGGGAGCTCTGTGTTATGTTTTTGGCTCTCTTTGATTGGGAGGGAGGTCGAAATGTTTCGCAAGTCAGTGTTTGCGCTCATAGGTCTTTTTACAATCGCAGCGGCTGCCAATGCGCAGCAAGCGTTTCGCGTGGGTACGGCTTCTGCGGTTCCGGGCCAAAAAGCCAACGGCTATATAGAGGTTCCTGCTGGCGTTGACGCCGCGACGAACATTCCGGTCGTCGTTGTGCATGGCGCCAAGCCCGGGCCGGTGCTGGCGCTTGTCACCGGCGCGCATGGCACGGAATACGTGTCCATCATTGCAGTGGAAAAACTCATCCAGCAGCTCGACCCGGCGCAAATTTCGGGCACGGTCATTCTGCTTCCGCTCGTCAACACGGCTTCGTTCGAACAAAAAGTCCCGCACGTCAATCCCATCGACGGGAAGAGCATGAACCGCTTCTACCCTGGCAAGGCTGACGGCACGCAAACCGAGCGCGCCTCTTATCTCATCACCAAAGAAGTGGTAGACCGCTGTGACTACCTGATCGACTACCACGGCGGCGATCTCGACGAGAGCTTGCGTCCCTACGCTTACTGGGGACCCACCGGGAAGGAGGCGCAAGACCGCATCTCGAAAGAAATGGTGCTAGCCTTCGGGCTCGATCACATCATCATTTGGCGCGACCGTCCGACGGACATCCATGCCACGCGGTACCTGGACAATACCGCTTCCGTTCGTGGCAAGCCGTCGATTGTGGTCGAGGCCGGCTATGCGGGTACAGTCGAAACTGATGATGTTGCGCTGCTTGTGAACGGCACATTGTCGACGATGCGCGCGCTGAAAATGCTTCCGGGCGAGCCGCATACTATCGAGAATCCGGTGTGGCTCGAAAAAATCGTCGACGTGATTTCCGAAGGCCCGGGCATTTGGTATCCGCTGGTGAAGCGCGGCACCTATGTTCAGCAAGGCATGAAGCTGGGCTACGTCACGGATTATTTCGGCAAAGTCATTCTCGAGGCCCGCGCCCCGGCTTCCGGCGTGGTGCTGCATCTCAACGCGGTTCCCTCACTCAAAAAAGGCGACAACATCGCCAACATTGGCGTTGTCGCGGCCCACGCTCCCTGATTGCGCTTGAGTGCAGTCGCGCTGAGCTACCTGCTCGGAGCGACGAACCTCCAGTCACTCCTGTCCGCTAATCTATTTCTGTGATAAACACTGGACAGCGCAAAGGAGGAAGGTATGCGTAAATGGGGCGTCCTCATCTCTGTCTTCTATGCTGTAATTCTTTTGCTGCTGATTATGCCAGGTGCGATTTTCTTGATGGCAGAGGAGTTCACGAAATGGCCGCGCCTGATGGAAGTAGCGAGGGACCAGTATAGTGACTGGCTGTTTTGGATTCCGCTGGCGGTCATCATCGCCAGCCAAGCCCTGCTGCTTTTCCTCTCGGTGGATACATCGCAGAGGAGGCTGAAGCCTCGTACCCATGTTCTCATTTCCTGTTTGATCGCTGGCGGTCTTACAGGTGCTCTTCTCCTGGCTGCGATCGGCTCTGTAGGCGTCGGGATTTGGGGCGACAAGTTTCTTAAATTCACCGACAAGATGTCGGACACGCAGAGCGTCCTGTCGATTTATGCGTTTTGGGGTCTGCTTTGGCTCGCGTGGGCTATCTTCTTTTACTTCTATCTCCGGAATTCATCTGCAATTGTTACACGCATTGCGTCTTGGCTGCTGAGAGGAAGCGTTCTGGAGTTGCTCATCGCAGTGCCCTGTCACATCATCGTTCGTCGCCGTCATGACTGTTCGGCGCCGATCGTGACCGGCTACGGGATCGGCGCGGGCATCGCCATCATGCTGCTCGCGTTTGGCCCCAGCGTTCTTTTCCTCTATAAGAAACGGCTCGACGCGTACAGCAATCGCGGCTCGGCTTCCGCGAATTCGTAAACCAGGAGGATTTCATGAGACGTTGTGTTTTTGCTCTGCTGTGGTTTGCGACCGCTTCTGCTTTTGCGCAGCAACCGCCCGAACTGCATTTCCGCTCGGTGCCTGATTTTTTGAAGCTTCCTCCGGACCTGTATTTAGGCGAAGCTTCTGGCGTCGCTGTTAATTCGAAGGGGCACGTCTTCGTTTTCTCGCGAGGGAACACGACGGGGCCGGCTTACGCGGCCGCCGCAGCGCAGCTTCTGGAGTTCGCTCCCGACGGTAAATTTATCCGGGAGATCGGCCACAATCTTTACGCGTGGTCGTTTGCGCACACGGTGCGGGTGGACAAGGAAGACAACATCTGGGTCACGGACAAAGGCTCGGACATGGTTATCAAGTTCAACCCGGAAGGCCGCGTGGTGTTGGTGTTTGGCCGCAAGCAGGAAGCTTCGGATGAAGGCACGGAGCCGCTGAAGCATCCCAAGCCGCCGCTTCCGCCCATCGACGGATTGTTTCGCCAAGTCACTGACGTGACCTGGGATCCCGCCGGCAACACATACATCAGCGACGGCTACATCAATTCGCGCATCGCCAAAGTCGACAAAAACGGCGACTGGATCAAATCGTTTGGCGAACCCGGCGATGGGCCCGGGCAGCTCAACACCCCACACAGCATCGCCGCGGATGCTCAGGGAAACATCTACGTCGCCGATCGCGGGAATCGGCGCATTCAGGTTTTTGACGGCGAAGGGAAACTTCTCCGCATCATGACCATCGACGTGCCGGTTCCGGCCGACGCGCGACCTGCCATCGGCAACAAACCGACAGCAACCACCGGCACGATGTCGCCAGGCGCGCCGTGGGCTTTGTGCATTACTCCGGGCCCTAATCAAGTGCTGTTTGCTTCGGACGCTTATCCGGGGCGCCTTTATAAGCTCACGCTCGACGGAAAAGTGCTCGGCGTTTTTGGCAAGTCTGGAAAACAACTCGGGCAGTTCGGTTGGATTCACGAAATTGCCTGCCCGTCGGAAAACGAAATTTTTGTGGCGGAACTGTTGAACTGGCGCATCCAGAAACTTGTCGCCGAGCCCGGCCATTGATTTCCCACATTTGTGATTTTCGGGAGTGAGCGGTTACGAAGCGGGAGTCACGGTTTTTTCCGCTGTGGCTCGCGGTTCAAACGGCGGCTAATTCCTTGAGCAGGAGTTTGCCCTTGCGGAACCAGGGGCGCTCGAAGCGCTGCATGTAACGGGGCAAGGTGCGCTTTTTGGCGAGGAGCTTTTGGGCCCATTCGCGCGCGTCTGCGGTGCGGCCCGCGAGGCGCAGGAAGCAGGCGTAATTGTAGAGAGTTTCGGGAGTGGTGGAGAATTGCGTTACTTCGGCGAAAAGCTGGTCGGCACGCTGCAAGTTTCCGGTCCGCGCGCAAGCGTCAGCCAGAAGACCGGCGGCGCGGTAGTAGTCGAACTTCGGATCGCTGGCGACGACGCGCTCGAGGTCCGGAATGGCCGCGGCATAATCGCCCAATCCCAACGAAGACTGTGCCCGGTAGTAAAAGGTGTACACGGAATCGCTGCGAGCGGCGATGGCGTTGGTGAAAGCTTCGCGCGCCTTGGCAAATTCCTTCTGGTCCTTAAAGAGTTCGCCAAGTTCTTCGTAGTTGGCTGCTGAAGGATTATCGAGGATTTGCGTTTCCACGATTGTGATGCGCGACTTGCGGCCAAAACCCTGGAATACGTTTCGTAAAAGGCCGGCGTCGGGCAGCACTTCGACGAAGATATATGCCGCTGCGCCCAGCAAACCACCGAAAAAGATGATGTAGATCCAATAGGTGTCCGGACGCCGCCGGATGAAATGTACGATGGCGACGATTTGCACCAGGACTCCCCAGGGCCAAAACAGGTGGCTGAGCAGCGACATGGATGACCGTCTCCTTCACAGCATCTCCGGCTTGCGCCGAATGGTCAAACGCAACTTCGCTTTTGTATTAACACAAGTTACTCTCTTCGCTTACTCTCAAGGGCTTGCTATGATGAGAGCTGCATGAATCCTATCGAAACGCTCGGCCTCGCTTTGGGCGCGGGATTTTCTTCCGGCTTGAACCTCTACGCAACGGTTGCCACTCTGGGACTGCTCGAGCGTTTTGGCGTGATTCACTTGCCAGCGTCGCTGCATGTGCTGTCGCATCCGGTAGTGCTTGTGATCGCGGTGATTCTGTATGTGCTCGAATTCTTCGCGGACAAAATTCCGTACGTCGACACCGTTTGGGACGTAGTCCACACTTTCATTCGCCCGCCTGCCGCGGCTCTGCTTGCTTACAGCGCTGTGGGAGCGGCGCCCGCGGAATGGCGCTGGGGAGCCGCTCTTCTTGCCGGCGGAGTGGCGCTGACGTCGCACAGCACCAAGGCCAGCACCCGCGCGGCAGTAAATACGACGCCGGAGCCGTTCAGTAACTGGGCGTTGAGTTTGGGAGAAGATGTTTTGGCGGTCTGGCTCACATGGATGGCTACGGCGCATCCGATTGCCACAACCGTGATTGTCGTTGCTCTTCTCGCGGTTTCTGTTTTCTTGCTCTCACGGCTTTTCCGCTTCGCGCGGCGTGTCCTTCAGCGCCTGTTCGCGACTTGAATTCCGCTACTTTAAGTAAGTTGCCAGCCAATCGAGAAAAGTTTTGTACCAGAATTGTGCGTTTTGCGGCCTGAGAATCCAGTGGCCTTCGTCGGGGAAAACCACGAGCTTTGAAGGAACACCTTGCCGCTGCAAGGCGCTGAAGAGTTCCAGCGATTGCGTGTAGGGCACGCGAAAATCTCTTTCGCCCGCGATGACTAGCGTCGGCGTCTTGTATTTCCCCAACTCACCTGAGTAGGTCGACGGCGCCCATTTGCGATAGCTCTCCGGATTGGTCCACGGCGTTCCCTGCATGTCGTGCTCTTCGAACCAGAGCTCTTCGGTCGCGTACATCGACACTTGGTCGTACACGCCGGCGTGACTGATGATGGCTTTGAATCGCCCGGTGTGCGTTGCGATCCAATCGGCCAGATAGCCACCGTAAGAGCCTCCTGCTGCAGCCATGCGATTCGAATCGAGGAACGGATATTTTTTCAGCGCGTAATCGACGCCGTCCATCACATCCGCGTAGGCTTTCCCGCCCCAATCGTTTGTAATTTCGTCTGTAAATTTTTGCCCGTAACCCGTTGAGCCGCGCCGGTTAATCATCAGCGTGACGTAGCCGGGAGCAGAGAATACTTGCGCGTTCCAGCGGTAGCCCCACGCGTTCGACCACATGGTCTGCGGCCCGCCATGGAGCAACACCAGCAAAGGATATTTTTTCGTGGCGTCGAAATCCGGCGGCCGAATCAGCATCGCTTGCACGCGCGTTGCTCCGGCGCCTTCGAACCAGAAAGTTTCCGGCGCGTTCATTTTCAGCGTGGCCAGTATCGGATCATTGTGATGCGTTAATTGGCGCACGTTGCTGCCGTCGCTGGCTGCTGTGAAAACTTCGGCGGGCATGGTCAAGCTGGTGCGTTCGAACGCCAGCGTTTTGCCGTCCGCGCTCAGCGAAATTGACGAGTTGAAGCTGTCTGCGACAATTTTCTTCGGCTCCGCTCCCGCCCGCGCGGGCATAGCGTAGACGGGCTGGAGCGTTTCGTTCTCCGCGATGAAATAAATAGTCTTGCTGTCCGCAGACCACGCCAGGTTATTCGCGCTGCGGTCGAAGACCTCGGAAAGATTCTCGCTCTTACCGCTCTGCCGGTCGTACAACATCACGCGCCAGCGGTCGGACTCATACCCGGGCGTGAGTTGCGCGTGATACGCGATGGATTTTCCGTCTGGTGAGTATACGGGATTGCCGTCGAAGCCTGGATTCGACGTGACGCGGTTTGGCTCGCCGCCGGCCACAGGAACAAGAAACAAATCGCCATTCGTGCTGATTGCCTCAATCTTATCGGTCACCGCTGTAAAGCAGACCTCTTTTCCATCGGGAGAAAAATTGATGTCGTCGGGCCCGCCGCGCTGATCGGGAGGCACATCGTAGTTCGCGCCCGCGGTCAAATCGCGCGGCGCGGCGCTGGCATCGGCAGGAACGACAAACAAATGGGCGCGTTTGCCTTCGTTCCAATGATTCCAATGGCGGTAGAGGAGTTGTTCGGCGACGTGCGCTTTGACTTTGTTCTTCTCTTTTTCCGCGTCGCGCTTGCTGTTGCACTCGTCATCCTTGCAATCCGGATAGACCGAAGAGGTGAAGGCAATCGTTTTTCCGTCGGGAGACCATTTCACGAGGTCTGCTCCGGTCGAAAGAGTCGTTAGCTTGTTCGCTTCGCCGCCGTCCATCGGCAGTAGATAGACTTGCGAAGTCCCGTCGCGCGAAGAAAGAAAGGCGATGGTTTTGGAATCGGGAGACCAAACGGGCGAGGAGTCGTGGCCGCTCTGGGTGAGCTGCAAAGGAGCGCCCCCGGTGACGGAAACCATCCAGATATTGCTGGCGTTGCGATTCGCGTCCATATCGGGAGTGGAGACGGTATAGGCCACCCATTTGCCGTCAGGCGAAATTTGCGCCTCAGACACGCGATGCATTTTGATCATGTCGTCAAACGTGATGGGATGCTTTGCGGACTCTTGCGCTCTCGCACCGAAAGCTCCGAGCATCAAGAAGCCGACAAGGAGACAGCTTCGTAAGCCATTCTGTTTCATTTCAATTCCTTCCGAGCATGTAATTGAAAAATTTCACAACACAGAATGCTGGATGATGTCACGATTCGGACGCGATTCCAAGCAATCGGTATCTTTTCATCGGCCCTGAATTGTCCGCCATGACTGAGTCCACGGCTAGAACCTATATACCTGTCTGATAAAAGAAATGAGAGGCGAAAACCATTTCCTTCAGGGGGCTTCGCGCCCTGGGCTGAAAGCCCAGGTCTACAGAGCCCAGTTTTTGCTTGACCTTAATGTCGGAGCTGAAGCTCCGACCCCCGCTGCCGCCATTTATGAAATAGCTTGACCGCTTCTAGACGAAATCGGGTGCAGGAACGCTGCGGCTCCTCGCCCAGAACCAGTTCAATAAGGCCAAGCTAACGGTTATGGACAAAACGATGAACTCGCTGCGATGCATTTGCGTGAGAAGCACTGCGGAGAAGATGAGTCCAAGGACCACGAAGAATGTTCCGCCGGGTAACCGGAAAGCGCCGCCTTGGGGATTCTTTCTACGCAACGCGGGGAGAGCGGCAACCACGGCTCCATACATGAACAGCCGCGAGATGGCGGAAAGCGACGCATTCCAGCGAAAATCTCCGCCCACGGAGAACAGCACCAGCAACACCGCAAAGGCGACAATCGAGAGGTGCGGCGTTCGAAACCGCGGGTGAATCGCCGCAAAAATCGCCGGGAAATCTCCGCGCTCGCCCATGGCAAACGTCACGCGAGGCGTGTGCAGCATGTTCGCGCTCAAATACCCATAAACGGAGATCAACGTCCCTGCTGCAACCAGCGAAACGCCAATGGGTCCGAGAAACTGTCTTGCCGAGTCCACAGCCGGTTTGGTTGTGGCGGCGGGATTCGCAAGCGTGTAAATCACAACGATCTGCACCGCTACATAGAGCAGCGTCGCCGTCACCAGAGCGATGAGCAGGGCAAACGGCGCGTCTTTTTTTGGATTGCTGGCTTCGCCCGATGCAAACAGCGCGGCTTCAAATCCCCCATACGCGTAAACCATCAGAATGACGGCCTGAAACCAATCCGACGCTGTCATCGGAACTGCCGCTGGAATCACGCGAATTTGCGGATGCAGCGCTAGAGCGATAAACCCTCCCGCAATAAAAAGCGCGAGCAAGGCCACTTTCGTGACCGTAAAGAAATTGCTCAGCGCGTTGCCCCCGCTCACGCCGCGATAATTTACGACGGCGAGAACTCCGATCAGCACGATCAAAATGCCGGCTCGCACAAGCGGCAATTTTACTTTCGGCACAAATTCACTCAAGTAGCTGATGAAGAGATTTGCTACGCCGGAGCACGCAGAAATTCGCGAGAGCCACGTGAGCCAGCCGATTTGAATTCCGACGAATCGTCCGAAAGCCACGCGGGCGTAGAGATAGGGCCCGCCCGCCTCTTGAAACTGCGAAGCGACCTCAGCGAGGCACGCCGCAATGACAGCGACACCGGCAAACGCCACGAAATAGGCAGCAGGGCTCCATCGCCCCAGATGTGCCGCAATGAGGGAAGGCAGCCCAAAGATGCTCGCGCCAATCATGGTGTTGAGCATCAACGCGGCAAGGCTCCAGCGCCCGAGGGTTCGAACCAGTCGGATGGAAGTTTCCGCCAAGCCTTGCTCCGGCTCGCTCAATCGATGGGCATGGCTACAAGTGGCGCTTTCCTTCTCGCAATTTCACTCAGAAGGTCAGGCTTGGCAGCAATGCGCTCCAGGTGCGGATAACGCTCGCCGCCGTGATAGTCGATGCGGTAGGTCTGGAAGTATTCTTCATTTTCGGCCAGCACTTCGATGGGCTCATTGCTATTCTTGGCCCTTCGAATCGCGTCAATAAGCATTTCGGGCGTCCACCGCCGCCCATTCACTGCGATTAGCTGCATTCCCGGCGCCAGCCCCGCCTTTGCCGCTGGCGAGCCGGGAATCACCTCCGCGATTTCCCCGCCATCTTCACCGCCCGGTTCGCGCACAACAACGCCAAGCGAGAAAATAAAGTTCGTGTGATGCTGCGCGTGGTTGGCTGCACGGACAAAATCATTGGGCGTTTCGTTGAACACCAATTTCCATCCACTGTTCTCGATTCCCCCGAGCAGCCCACCAGGCTGGTGCGAATTCAGCCGCTGTGTGAAAAAGGCCCGCCAGTCGTACGGCGCGACATCTTGCAGCGTTTTCACGACATCTTCGAATGTGTACGGCACGATCTTCGGTCCGGTATTTTCTCCGCCTTCGAATTTCCTGCAAAAATCATCCAGCGATTTCTGCCCTTTCGTCTCCTGCCGGATGATCGTGTCCGCTTCCAGCCAAATCAGTGCTCCCTCGTCGTAATAATCCACTGTTCGCCGCCACGACTGATATTCCTCCGGCGATCCGTACAACAACCGCGCCGAGATCGCGGTGTCTTCGAGATCGCGCCAAATGCGGCCGGGGCGCTCATTCAAGTACGCTGCCACCCACGCCAAGATCTCCCGCAATACTTCCGGCGACCAGTTTCCAATTCGCGCCGAAAGCATGGTTCCGTAATATTGCGTCATGCCTTCGTAGACCCACAACAATTCGCCTTTCATCGGATCCTGATAGTTCGGCGTCGCCAGTCCCACTGGCCTGCGATACTTTCCGTTCCAGGAGTGCGTGAACTCATGCGGCAGAAGTTCGCCGCCATACTCCGCGAGATCCGGATCTGCGAAAATGCGCGCGGGCACGCGATCATCGCTTGATTCATGATGCTCAATGCCGTCCTCTTCCACGTTGTCGCTCACCGTCAGCAGAAAATCGTAGCGCCGGTAGTGCCGTGCACCGAACAGCGCACCGGTTTCTGCCACCAACTGCCGCCAGTGCTGTACTTGCTCTATAGATGGTTGCAAAGCCACCTCGCCATCCCCGGCCAAGTGGATGTAGTGGTCAGGCTTTTGTCCGGGCGAAAGCTCGATGGTACGCATATGGGCGCCGGTCAGCACCGGCGAATCGACCAGCGTCGTAAGACTTGCCGGCTGAAATTCGATCCCCCCGTTCGTTTCTTTCGCGACGGGCAGTGCAGTCGCGTACTTCCACCCACTGGGCACTTTCAAGCTGGCGACAAATGTCAGATCGTCGCTCTTGACGCCTTGCGGATAGAGCAGCACGGTGTACCAGTTCAGAATGGCCAGTTGTGACGTGGAGGAAGGTTTTTCGCGCCCGCCAACCACGCCGGTCGGAGAAAGATAATCGAGCGACACGTGAAGTTCTTCGGCGCCAGGAGGCACGTCGCAGTGAAACGCGTACATGTCCACGTCATCGCGGCGCCACGCGACCGGTTTTCCGCCTGCACTAAACTGCAATCCCGCCAAATCGACAATCGGGCCCGTCGGCGAGTGCTCTCCTGGAATCCATTTCGGATAAACGAGCGTGAGCGGTCCGGGCTTGACGGGAATTCCCATGGTGGCGTGAAAGATGTACTTTGGCGCTTCGCGCAAATCGACGGAAAGGCGAACGGCTCTCGTAGTTTCTTGAGCCCAGGCTGGTGAGCCAGCGGGAAAAACAGCCGTGAACGTCACGAAAAGCAAGCCAGACACCATTTTGCGCATGAAAAAATTCTCCGGAAAAGCCGCGCCAGCGTAGCACAGTTGTCGCGGTGGAATGCAATCGTGTTTCAGCGCTGTGAATCTCTCTTGGGATTCGATGACGAAGAGTTGCTCTAGTGAGTCTGGTACAATTCCCCGGCGAGCACGCATGCCAAACGACGCCGCGTTGTTTCCCCGCAATTTTCGCAAGGCATTTCCCGTCGCGGTGCGCGGCGAAGGCTGCTGGATCAAGGATTCGAACGGCTGCCGCTATCTCGATGCCGCCGGCCAAGCGGCTGTCGTCAGCGTCGGCCACGGCGTTGCCGAAATCGGCCGCGCCATGGCTGAACAATCTGCCCAAATCGCGTTTGCGCACACATCGCAGTTCCATTCCCTCCCCGCTGAGAAACTTGCTTCGCGCCTTCTCGCGCTCGCTCCCGCAAATTTCCAAAACGGCGGCCGGGTCTATTTCACCTCGGGTGGGTCTGAAGCAACCGAGACCGCCATCAAACTTGTCCGCCAGTATCATCTTGAAACTGGCCGACCCGCGCGCTATCGCGTTCTTTCGCGCCGCCAGAGCTATCACGGCAGCACGCTCGGCGCCATGGTCGTCAGCGGCAATGTCGCCCGCCGCGCTCCCTATCACCCGCTTCTCGCTGAGTGGGGGCACATTGCTCCCTGTTTTTGCTATCACTGCCCCTTCGAAAAGACTTTTCCGCAATGCCAGCTCGCCTGCGCCGATGATCTGGAAACTTTGCTCAACGAGAGTGCCACGGATACCGCCGCCGCTTTTATTTTCGAGCCCGTTGTTGGCGCAACGCTTGGCGCTGCTGTGCCGCCGGAAGGCTACGTGGCGCGCATCGCCGAAATTTGCCGCGGGCACGGTATTCTTCTCATCGCCGATGAAATCATGACCGGCATGGGCCGCACCGGCAAAGCGTTCGCTGTGCAGCATTGGAACGTGCAACCCGACCTCATTCTCGTAGGGAAGGGGATAGCCAGCGGTTACGCGCCACTGGGCGCGGTTCTTGTAGCGCGCAACGTCGTGGAAGCGTTCGAACGCGGCAGCGGCGCGTTTCGCCACGGCTTCACGTATCAAGCCCATCCCGTCGCCACTGCGGCTGGTAATGCCGTTCTCGACTACCTCGAATCGCAGAACCTTTTCACGCGCGTCGCTCCTGCCGCGCAAGCCCTGCGCACCGCTCTCTCTCGGCTGCTGTCTCATCCAAACGTGGGCGACATCCGCGGCCTGGGGTTGCTCCTCGGCATCGAGTTTGTGCGCGACAAATCCGCGCGGACGCCATTCGAACCGGCCGAATCGTTTGCCGAGAAAATCCGCGCCGCTGCGATGGAGAATGGCGTACTGACGTACCCCACACAAGGATGTGTCGACGGTTCGCGCGGAGATCACATTCTTCTCGCGCCTCCCTTTATCATTACCGAAGAAGAATGCGCGAGAATCGCCGAGGCGATTGCAAAAGCTCTTGAAGTAGCGGTGCGTTCGTAATGCGTGTAAATTCTTGCGTTTCGAGTTGTGTCTGGAAGAAAAACGTGGTGCGGACGCTGCTTCGATTTCTGAGCGTTGCTGCCGTTGCCGCTGCCTGCACTATCATCGGCTCTCTCCTTTCGCGGGCAGCACTTCAAGAATCGCAAAAGTTTGGTTCTCCCAACTCCCAAACGGTTTCGGCAACAGAAGCTCATTCTATCCTTGGCTTCGCTCCTGCAACCGCGCGAACCGAATGGCAGCACGAACAAGAGTTCATGGCCATTCCATCCGCCGAAAAAGCCAGGGAATGGCACGGTTACCTTACCGCCGAGCCGCACCCTGCCGCATCAGCGCGCAACAACGAACTCGCCACGTATATTGCCGAGCAGTGGAAGCAGCAAGGTTGGGAAGACGTCGTAATTCGCGAGTACGATGTTCTTCACTCCGCCCCGCGCCAAACGTCGTTGGAAATGGTCTCCCCCATTCCTTTCACCGCCAGCCTTCGCGAAGATCCGTACGACGCCGACCCCGACACGAAAAATCCTCGTGTCTCGTCCGCTTATTTCGGTTACTCCGCCTCCGGCGAAATTACTGCGGAAGTCGTTTACGCCCACAGCGGCAATCCGGAAGACTACGATCAGCTGCGCAAAAACGGCATCAGCGTGAAAGATAAGATTGTCCTGGTGCGCTATTCGAATCCCTACAGCTATCGCGGTTTCAAAGCGCTCACAGCCGAACGCGAAGGCGCCGCTGCGATCCTCATTTATTCCGATCCCGCCGAAGATGGCGACGCAAAAGGAAAAGTTTTCCCCGACGGCCCCTGGGGCCCCGAAAGCCACATCCAGCGCGGCGCGATCACCTACGATTACATTGTTCCCGGCGATCCCACAACTCCCGGTTGGGCTTCGGTTCCTGGCGCAAAACACATTCCCGCCTCCGAAGCGGTTTCGCTTCCGAAGATAATGGGCCTCCCGCTTTCCTGGCGCGATGCTAAGCCTCTACTCGAAAACATGAACGGCCCCGCCGCGCCAAAAGATTGGCAAGGCGCCCTGCCTATCACTTATCGGTTGACTGGAGGCGTCAAGGTCCACCTCAAAATTGACATGGACACGAGCATTCAGCCCTACTACGTTGTCGAAGCGCGAATACGCGGCAGCGAATTTCCCGACGAGTGGGTGCTCCTCGGCAATCACCGCGATGCCTGGGTTTTTGGCGGCGTCGACCCTTCCAGCGGCACTACGAGCCTGCTCGAGTTGACGCGCGCGCTCGGCACGATGAAGCAAAAAGGCTGGCGGCCTCGCCGCACTTTGGTCGTCTGCAGTTGGGACGGCGAAGAATACGCACTTACTGGTTCCACAGAATGGGGCGAGCAATTCGCTGATGACTTGAAACGAAAACTCGTCGCGTACCTCAACGTCGATGAGTCCGTCGCGGGTGCGGCCACCACCGCCGGCCCCGACGGTCTATCTTTCACGCCGTCCGCCGTTGCCTCGCTTGCTCCCATGCTGGTCGAAGCCGCTCACGACGTGCGCGCCCCGTCCGGAAAAACACTTTACGAAGCCTGGCGCGCCACGCGCATGCGTGACGCAAAATTGAAAAAGCCGCCCGCCGACGGCGACCTCATTGAAACCCGCATTGGCAGCGGCTCCGATCACACTGTCTTTCTCAACCACCTCGGCCGCCCGGTCATCAACCTGGGCTTCACCGGCGATTACGGCGTTTATCACTCAATGTACGACGATCATTACTGGATGTCGCACATCGGCGATCCCACTTTTGAATACCACATCGCTCTCACGCGTATCTGGGGCCTCGTTGCGTTGCGTCTCGCCAACGCCGATATTGTTCCCTTCGACTTCGGGTTTTATGGCGCCACGCTCAAGACATACGTCGATGAGCTCGACAAGCGGAGTCATGTTCATTCACATGTCGACCTAGCTCCCCTTCGTTCCCGGATTGCCGAATTCGAAGCCGCCGGGCGCGACTTGCAAACCACCATCGAGCTGCATCTTGCGCGCGGCGCTATCCCACAATCCGCAGCTGCGCTCAATTCCTCTCTCCTGCAAGTCGAATCCAACTGGCTCACTCCCGCAGGCATCCCCGGCCGCCCCTGGTTTCAACACTTGCTCTACGCTGCGCGCTACACTTATGCCCATCTCGAATTACCCGGTCTTACCGAAGCTGCCGAAAAAGGCGACTGGAAGACTGCGGCGGAGCAGGCCGCTCTGCTCGAACAAGCCGTAATGAAAAACACCGATTTGCTGCGCGCCGCCCGCGCCGCGTTGGAGAATGCAAAATGATCCATCCTCATTGCAATCGCTTGTTTACTCCACCTGCTTTAATCCTCTCTTTTACGTTCGCTTTTGCCGTCACCCTTGATGCGCAAACAAATCCTGCCAGCAAGCCTCGCGCCCGTGATCTTGGCGTTCCCTTCGACGGCACGCCCGGCCCGCTCAACGCCATCACGGACGTGAACGGAGTTACAGTCGGCGAAGTCACGCTCACCTCCGGCGAAGGCAAGCTCGTTGTCGGAAAAGGCCCCGTCCGAACCGGCGTCACCGCTGTTCTCCCGCGCGGCAAGGATTCCATGAACAATCCTGTCTTCGCCGGCTGGTGGTCGCTCAACGGCAACGGCGAAATGACGGGCACGACCTGGGTTGAAGAGTCGGGCTTTCTCGAAGGCCCCGTGATGATCACTAATACGCACAGCGTGGGAGTCGTGCGCGACGCCGTCATTCAATGGCGCGTCAATCATGGCCAGCCTGATCCAACTGGCTACTGGTGGTCGCTTCCTGTCGTCGCGGAGACGTGGGACGGCTGGCTCAACGATATCAACGGCTTTCACGTCAAGCCCGAGCACGTTTTCCAGGCCATCGACACCGCAAAGTCCGGCCCTGTTCCCGAAGGCAGCGTCGGCGGCGGCACCGGCATGATTTGCAACGGCTATAAAGGCGGCACGGGCACTTCCTCCCGCAAACTCGACGACAAATTTGGCGGCTACACCATCGGTGTCCTGGTGCAATGCAACNTACGGCTCGCGCCAAAATCTTCGCATCGCCGGAATTCCCGTTGGCCGCGAAATTCCTTCGGAAGATCCCTACGCTTTCGTGCCACCCGATGTCGCGGAGCGTGGTTCGATCATCGTCGTCGTGGCTACTGATGCGCCGCTAATCTCTCATCAGCTCAAGCGCCTCGCTCGCCGCGTTTCGCTTGGCCTGGGCCGTGACGGCAGCATCTCCGGCAACGGCTCCGGGGACATTTTCATCGCCTTCTCCGCCGCCAATTCCGGCGCCGCCAAGCCCGACGCTCCCGTTCAGCTCACCATGCTTCCAAACGATCGCATGGACCCCATCTTCGCTGCCGTCACGTATGCCACCGAAGAAGCTGTCATCAACGCCATGGTCGCGGCCGAAACCATGACCGGCATCGAAAATCACAAAGTGATCGCTCTGCCCCACGACCAACTCCGCGCCGTCCTCAAGAAATACAACCGGCTCGTCCAGTAGCATAGGCCTGTGCTCTTCTGCGTGTTTCAGCCTTTCCGTGGTTCGTTTGAATTTCACTTTTGCAACGCTTAACAAGCGGAAGCAGTCATCTTCGCACCCGGCTCAATCCGTCATTTCCTTGAGAAGGCGCTCTGCTTCATCCAATTGCGCCATTTGCCGCCGACGGATCCAGGCCAAGTAGAGGTAGGCAAGCACTACCATCAGGACGACACCTCCTAGCGCTAACCAGTAGTCCGTTGGATGGGCCTTCACGTCCGGTCCAATCACGGACCAGCGCCACACCACAATCCCTGCGCAAAAAACCAGCCAGGCGGGTATCAGACGATACGACATGCGGATGGAGCGAATCTTGGCCAGCGCTCTGTCTCGGGAAAGCTCGACGAAGGCCCGAGTCGACTGCGTCGCTGGACGCCACATCCCCCGTTGATTCCACAATCGATACGCGGCGCAAACGAATACCAAGACCCAAATGCCCACAGCCCAAGCGATAACCTCGGGACTTGGCTCTTGCCGCACTGCAAACACAGAAAAAATCAGCCCTGCAACGAACACAATCGCCGCCATGACATTTCCCAGAAGGAACAAGCGATTCTGCCGCTGGATTTTTCGGTGGAGTTCCGGCAAGGGCATCGTTGCTTGCCGCCATTCCGCCCGCCACGATTCCAATTCGCGGTCTTCGATCATGGCTTCACTCCCATGGCATCTTTCAGAGCTTTCCGGGCCCGGCTCAGGCGCACGCCCACGTTGTTCTCCGTGATGCCCAATATTTCCGCCATTTCCGCGTGCGAGAGATCCTCGAGCAGCAGTTGGATCACTTGGCGGTGCGCCACGGGCAACGAATGGATTGCGGACATGAGCCTTGCTCGTTGGTCGTTTTGTGCCGCCTTTTGCTCCGGGTGGGGCCGCGGGTCGGCCGGCTGATGCGACTCTTGCAGCTCCTCCAGTGGCTGGTGAGGCGGACGGCGTTTCCACGCATGGGTCAGGCCGCGATTGTGAGCAATGCGGTAGATGAATGTGCGCTCGGAACACTCGCCGCGAAAATGAGGCAGCGCCTGCCAGATGGCCAACGCGATTTCTTGCACGAGTTCTTCCCGGCTGCTCGTTACTGGTTCGTAGCTGGAGGCCAGGCGGGATATGGCCGGGCCATATTCGCGCATAACGCGGTCAAATTGCTCTTGCAATGTCGCGCTTCCGCTCGCGCTCATCGGCTTAGCTCGGGTTGCTGTTGGCACGGCATCATCTCAGAAAAACATCTAAGAGGCGCGATTCTTGGCTCTGACGATCCCAATCAAAAACCCGCACAAAATGCCTTCACCCAAAATGACGGCGAGAATCACGGAATGGTGAGAAATTCTCAGGCTCCTGGAGATGGGTTCTGAAAGCGTGGCAAATACAGCAAGCAGCCCGGCCCAGCAGGCAATAACCGCGGCAGCTCTCCGTCTTATGTTATTCATGCGGTCTTCTCCTTGCTGCCGAGCGTCTAAGCCTGCGCATGGGAATCATCTCTCCCAACAGGCTATTTGCTCTTCCCACAGGTAGTCTCAGGAGAACCGAAAACTTTACACTGATTTTCATGGCAAACTCCGAACCGGCGCGGCCGTAGTTTCCGCGATGAGAATCGATTCGCCGGAATTCAAGGTGGCGGGTAAGCCGTGCTGTAAGGTTTTGTTTGGGCGTCGGACTACCAGAGAAGAAGCGGAAATCGGGCCGACGCCGATGCAAGATCCTTAGCTTGCAGATTTTCGCCGACCGGAAATACAAGGGAAACGAAGGAGCGAGGTGCTACATGTTACGCAAGATAATTCTGCTGTTGCCGTTCGTGATTGTTCAGGCGGCTTTCGCGGCGAGCCCTGAAGCCAAAGACGGGTTCTTCAAGACGAGCGATGGAGTGCAATTGCACTACTTGGAGGCCGGAAGCGGCTCGGGAATCGTGTTCGAACCGGGTTGGGGCATGCCCGCCTGGATTTGGGACGCGCAAATCCGCGAGTTTTCTCAGCGTTACCACGTGATTGCGCTCGATCCGCGGTCGCAGGGCGATTCGGACAAAACCATTGGCAGCAATTCAATCGAACGGCGCGCGCAGGACATTCACGAACTCATTGAGCACCTAAAGGCTGGTCCCGTTGTCTTGGTGGGTTGGTCACTCGGAGTGCCCGAGGTAGCGACGTATGCAGAACGGTACGGAGGAAACCAGGTGCGAGCGTACGTCCTTGTGGATGGGTTTCTGTGGGACAAACTGCCCCCGCAGTTCATCGAAGCCATGCTGGGCATGTACAAGCAGGTGCAAACCAATCGGCGCGACTTCACGGCTGCTTTTGTGAGGAGCATGTACAAGAAGCCGCAAACCGACGAATATCTGCAGCGGGTCGTCGATGCCGCGTTGAAGATGCCTGCAGACAGCGCCATTGCCGCGAGTGTGAGCTCCATTAGCCGCGCAGACTATCGGCCGGCGATTGCCAAGCTCGACCGCCCCGTGCTGGTGATGTGCGAAGCGGCTTTGAAGACCATGGTGGCGGATCCCGTTGTGTCCATCGTGCCGAGCGCAAAGGTGGAACTATTTGAAGACGCGGGTCACGCCTTGTTTGTGGATGACGCTGAGCGGTTCAACAAGGTGCTGGCGGATTTTATCCAGCATATCCTTGCTAACTAGACAACTTTTTCGGATGAGGAGCAGGATTCCTGGCTCGCAGTTGCACTAGAAATGGCGGGGGGNATTCCTGGCTCGCAGTTGCACTAGAAATGGCGGGCGGCGAAGCGAGCCAGGACAGGTGTAGAGTCGGGTAGAACTGTGTCGGCGAACGCTGGGGTAGGAGCGCGGAGGACGAGGAAAAGTTCGCCCGCCCACAGGAGAATATCGAGTAGGCGGCCGCGCTGAAGATTGCTGAGATCGCGGCAGTGAAGGGCCACATCGAGGGCGCGGCGGGAGCACTCTTCGATAAAGGCCCGAAGCGTGGGTAAGGCGAGTGGCATGCGACCGGGTTTCTGGCCGCGGGGGTCGATGCGGTCCAAGTTCTCGTAGCACAGCTCAATGAAGTGATCGACGCAGAAATACTGCTGGGCCAGGATGGCGACGGCCACCTGATCACAAAAGTCTACGGCGCAAACATGGTCCTCAAACATCTAACTAGCCCCCTCCATATAACCCTCAAAACTCCAGCCCGGTCGTAACCATGGCGACTTGTCCCACCTTACTAGTCGGGAACATCAGTACCAGTACTTGGATGCCGTCCCGCACGAATTCGTTGTGACGAGGCTTTGGGTGCTCTGGCTGCCAGTTACGCAACGCAAACAGGGGACTCATCCGGCGTCAAAGATTGGAACGTGGACTCAACGATTTCTTGCTCGGGGTCGAGCTGGGGCGCTTCCGTTGCCGCCATGTAAGCGGTCATTGTTTGAACCCGTAAGCAACGGTCGAGATAGGGGCCAAGCAAGGCGCGAACCCAACGAATGTTCAGAGCGCAGTGCTTTGCGCGATCTATTCCCTTCCAGAGGGTCACGACGGTCACGAGTCGAGCCTCATAGCTTGAAATCAATACGTAGCTACCGGCAAAACCAGTGACGTTTCCCAAGGCTCCGGCAATCGCTGAAGGCAAAGCCAAATGTACCCTGTGGGCTTCGTTGGGCTTTGCAACAAACTCGATGCTCAAAGCAGTGATGCGCGCTGAGGAAGGTGAATCTTCTCTCTCGAAGGGATTCAGGCTTGGGTAAGTGGTATCCAGCGAGTGGCTTGCGGCTTTGGATGTTCGGCAGGTTTGCAACGGACGTGACACAAATCCTCCAAGGTTGTTGGCCCTCCCCAAAGAATGGGGGAGGCGCATCCGTGCCGGTCCAGGTATGGCCCGGATGCGCCCATGTGGGACGCGTGGGACAGGGGAACTATCCCGCGCAGAAGGAGTCCCCAAGGTTGCTTGGGTTCCTCGGCGGATAGTGAAAAAGGAGGACAGCTCGTTACACAAAATTTGATTCAAAATGGGAATCATTGCCCTCAGGAGAGGCAAGGCTTATACTCCGTCCAAACAATTTTGAGGCTTGCGTGGAACTCTTCGCATTCACCAGGGAATACGTGGAGCGCCTCCGCGAGGGCGACCCTTCGACGGAACAACACTTTGTCGCGTATTTCAACGAAATCTTGAGGATAAAGTTGCGGGCGCGGATGCTGGCCTCGGAAACCATTGATGACCTTCGTCAGGAGACCTACATTCGCGTAATTGCTGCTTTGCGAAACGAAGGAGGGGTGCGGCAGCCGGAGCGGTTTGGAGCCTTCGTTAACTCCATTTGCAACAACGTTTTGCTGGAATTCTACAGAGCTTCGGGTCGAAACCGCCCGCTCGAGCCTGAGCAGATGGAGCGGCCCGACCAAACCATTGATCTTGAAGGGTTTCTGGTCTCCAAGCAGGCGAAACAAAGGGTGCGCCAAGTGCTCGAAGATTTGCCCCGGCGGGACCGGGATTTGCTTTGGGCCATTTTCTTGGAAGAAAAGGAGAAGGACGAAGTTTGTAAGGATTTCGGGGTGGATCGCAACTATTTGAGAGTATTGCTCCATCGCGCCAAGGACAAGTTCAAGGTTCTGTATGAGAAAGACAGGATTAAGCTTTCCGGGCGAATGCCCGTCCAAAGGGAACGATGAAACGAATCCGCTCGTTGACGCACTACTCACCGGGTGAAAGTGATGGATCACAGTGAGGCTGTGCGGCTCCAGGCCGCGGAGAGGTATTTGCTGGGTGAGCTCTCGCGCGAGCAGCGCGACGACTACGAGGAGCACTATTTCGAGTGCGCGGAATGCGCCCAGGAGTTGAAGACGACAGCGGCGTTCCTGGAAGGCGCGCGTCAAGTCGTGCGAGAAGACGCGCACGCCAGAGTTGTGGAGCGAGAAAAGGACCGCGCTAAGGCCAGATGGCTGGCCTGGCTGCGGCCGGCTTATATGGTTCCTGCGTTTGCGGCGCTCATCATAGTCATCGGATATCAGAACCTTCGCACGATCCCACAGCTAAAGCAGGCTGGTTCGCAGGCGACTACAGCGCACGTCGTTAAGTCCTTTCCGCTCATGTCCGTGCGAGCGCAGGGAGCGGGATTGACGACCGTTCGGGTCCATTGGGGGGAAGGGTTTGACCTCGAGGCGGATCTCCCCCCCGCAAAGACGCCGGAGGGGTATGTCTGCGAAGTGCAAGATAAAACGGGCCGGACGCAATTCACATTGCCGGTTTCGGCGGAAGAGGCAAAGCGGACCGTGCACTTCAGCGTCCCGGGGGGCCTGCTCGATGCGGGACAGCACAGCCTCGTAGTCTTTGCCGCGCAGTCGGTCGGTGCCAGTGGCAAGGGCGAAGAAATCGAGCGGTTACCATTTTTCGTTGAAATTTCCCAGTAAATGGAAGAGTATCTAAGCTCACTCTAGCGCTGAGGTGTCCCCCATGAGTCCCCAGCACCGCATCCCGTTCCATTTCCATGCAGAGGGTCACGCCTTAAGCGGTGAGTTTCGTCACCCCGGACGGAGTTTGATCGAGGCGCAAGCATCGGCGTCCCTGGCGACGATCGGCGGTCACGCGCGAGCCCACGTTGATCACTTCTTCCACTCGGATTTTGTGTCGTTCCGAACGGCCCACACGCACGTTTCGGGCCGAAAGATCAACGACGAGACTTTCAAGACGCACGCAACGACAATCATCGAAGACTTGAACATCTTGGATGTCGTCACAGCGGACCGGATTGTTTGCCGCCTTAGTTCAACACACAATCCCAAAAACCCAGAAGGCCACATCATCGCGGATGGAAGCGAGTTCCACAACCTGCGCATCGCGGGCTTTGAAGTCAAAGTGGTTCTTCGACCCAGTCTTCTCGTGCAATGCCCGACCTTCCGGGACTTGTGCAATCATGTTGAAAAGGGCGGCGAAGACGGGAGAATATTCGGAAAGAACGAGAGGGTGGTAGTTTGCTCCTTGGTGGACAGAATCGAGACGAAATTACCTGCCGTCGACCCACGCAAACACATCTTCGACGTGGCAAACTTCGGGAGAATCGCCTTAGCCGAAGTTTTCGGCGAGCCAGGAACGCGGNCAGGAACGCGGACGCTGACCATGCTGAAGCTCCACCTAGGCTCGCCGCACATCGCCGACATAACTGTCGCGGAGACTCGCACCAACGGACAGCCTCCTCCGCCGCCTCTTTCCCCTCCGGGAGGGGGAGGTTAGCCTCCGCATCCGCTTGGCTCTTGCTCCTGCTAGTCGGCGCCTCTCCCGGGTGTTCCACCACACCCGGTCCTGAAGCCCTCCGTGATCGGATCACACNAGGAACGCGGACGCTGACCATGCTGAAGCTCCACCTAGGCTCGCCGCACATCGCCGACATAGCCGTCGCGGAGACTCGCACCAACGGACAGCCACCTCCGCCGCCTCTTTCCCCTCCGGGAGGAGGAGGTTAGCCTCCGGCTCCGCTTGGCTCTTACTCCTGCTACTGGGCGCCTCTTCCGGGTGTTATACCACGCCCGGTCCTGAAGCCCTGCGTGATCGGATTACAGTTAGCATCCGCCACGGAGACCTTAAGTCCGCAAGAACGGACGTCGACAAGGCGCTATTGCGATACGGCGGTAAGGGCCCCGAGTGGTTATGGCAATTCCGTATTCTCAAGGCCCACATTCTTGTATCCCAGGCGGCGGCTGCAGAAGCCCTGGCAATCCTTCACGATGATGTTCCCAGTTCCTTAGCGAAGACAGAAATCCCCGTGCGCAAGGCCATGCTCGAAGGCATGGCCTACCGAGTTTCTCAGGACTTCAAACATTCCGAGGAGCGGCTCGCAAACGCGGAGGACTTGGCCAACCGCAGCCAGCCTCAGCTTCTCTGCGAAGTTCTGAATTTCAAGGGCGCGCTTGAAGTGGACGAACAAAAGTATCCCGAAGCCGAGGCCACCTATAACCGAGCTTTGAAACTCGCCCGGCAATACGGAAGGCCAGACCAAGAAGCCAGCGCGCAGGTCAGCCTGGCTTGGGTTGCCACGAAGAGAGCGCGCTTCGATGAAGCAGTCGAGCGAGGCCATTCCGCTCTCCAGCTGGCGCGCTCGATGGATATGCAAGGTTTGGTGGCCGCGACACTCGGGAACCTGGGGTGGAACTATTTTGAACTTGGCGATTTCGAGAACGCTCTGGAATTCTACAAACAGAGCGCCCAAAGGTCTGAAGAGAGCGACCTGAAAGGCCTCGCTCCTTATTGGTTTACCGGCGTGGCTAATTCTTATGCAGCCCTCGGCGATTACCGCTCTGCTGAGGAGCTTTCGAGGCGGACGCTTGAACGCGCCCGCAAGCTGAACAACGCCCAGACGATCACCGAGTGTCTAGACACTTTGGCAGAAATCACACTTAGAAGCGGGCGTCTTGAGGAAGCTGAGAAGGACAATAAGGAAGCCATTGGACTCGAGGAAAGCGGTCAGGATCACTTTGGAGTTCTCGAGTCAGTGCTTCTTTCCGGCCGCATCGAGACGCGGAAAGGGGATTTCCCTCAGGCAGAGAAGCTCTTTCGTCGCGTGCTGGAGGATCCGAATGCCGAAACGGCGCTGCGCTGGGAAGCTGAGGCAAGACTAGCCGACCTGTACGATGCAGAGGGACTGCCGGAGAAGGCCGAACAGGGATACAAGAAGGCGATCGACACCATCGAAGCTGCTCGCGAGACTATTGATCGGACTGACCTGCGGCTAAGTTACCTTTCGGGAGGAATTGAGTTTTATCAAGACTACGCAGACTTTCTTCTCGCGCACGGCAGATCGTTGGATGCGCTCAAGGTTGCTGAGCTGAGTCGTGCGCGGACATTAGAGGAAGGTCTCGGAAATGTGACAAAATCCTCAAAAATAACGGGAAACAATCTTGTCCCACAGGACTTGGCGAGGCGCTTGAAAGTCACGCTACTTTTCTATTGGCTGGCAGAGAAGCACTCCTATCTTTGGGTCATCACTCCCTCAAAGACTACTTACTTCCCATTGCCTTCCGCAACGGAGATTGATCCGGTTGTGAAAGCTTACCGAGAGGCGCTGCGGGGGATGCGCGACCCGTTGGAGACGGGTAACGCGGATGGACAGAAGCTTTACGCCATGCTCGTCGAGCCGGTGAAGAAGCTCATCCCTGCGGATTCGCGAGTGATTCTGCTCCCTGATGGCAGCCTCTACGGGCTGAACTTCGAGACGCTGATTGTTCCGGGGCCGATGCCACATTACTGGATTGAGGATGTCACTTTAGCGACGGGAAGCTCACTGACGCTGCTTGCCAGGGCCAGGGCGGGAGCAACGCCGAAAGAAAAAAGCTTGTTCCTAGTGGGAGACACCATTCAACCAAACGCCGATTTTCCCAAGTTGCCGCAGGCTCCCGCAGAGATGAAGAACATCGAGAAATATTTTCCTGAGGCGCGTCGTGAAGTTCTGTCCGGAAGTAAGGCCACTCCGGCGGCCTATCTCAGCAGCCAGCCTGAGAAATTCGCTTACATGCACTTTGTGACACATGGCATCGCGAGCCGGGCGCGGCCGTTGGAATCGGCGGTCATCCTCAGCAAGGAGAAGGATGACGATTCCTATAAGCTCTACGCGCGAGAGATTGTCGGACAACGGCTGACAGCCCATTTGGTGACTATTTCAGCCTGCGAAGGCGCCGGAAAGCGGGCGTACTCGGGGGAAGGACTTGTCGGGCTTTCTTGGGCGTTCTTGCGGGCAGGAGCACACAATGTCATTGGGGCCCTTTGGGAGGTGAGCGATATTTCGACGCCGGAGCTAATGGACAAGCTCTATGATGGACTCAACCGCGGGCAGGACCCGGCGACGGCTTTGCGCAATGCGAAGCTTTCGCTCTTGCATTCCGACAGCGTCTATAAGAAGCCGTTTTATTGGGCCCCTTTCCAGCTTTACGCCGGCTCTTAGTCCGGAACGATAATTTCACCACGGGCGTAAGTTTCGAAACGGTTCTCGCGTCTAGGTCACTAGACAGCATTAGTCTAATTCTTTGGAAAGAAGTACGCCCATGAGTTTGGAGAATCGCGATCAACATAACGGCGGACAGAGCACAAGTTCGGTCGAGGTGGAAGATTCGCCGCTGACCAGCGCCCGAGTCGAATCCTGCGAATTCGCGAGGCTGCTGCAACGAGCGCTGGAAATCGTAAGAGTGCGCGGACAGAGTCCTACCTCCTCCCGCAGCTAGCCTGCGACGCGTCCTTCCTTTCTCAAGCGCACACCTTAAGGTGACGCGTGACCACATTTCAAGCTTTTGTCGCTTCGGAAATCGATTCAGCTTCTTTGGAGGAGTAACCGAGCGCCTGCAGGATTGCCGTAGTGTGTTCGCCCAAGAGCGGTGGCGGCAAGCGGTAGCTGACCGGAGTGCGCGAGTAGCGGACGGGATTTGCGAGGCTGCGCGCCGTGCCTAGCGAGGGATGCTCCAGTTGGACAATTAAGCCGCGAGCTTGCGTTTG